>Ga0207689_10000381_pt1 | contig 41638 bp, 38 predicted proteins | sample KBSMisM52_FD_184312 | JGI IMG/M metagenome (GOLD analysis project Ga0207689, IMG submission 184312) | Miscanthus rhizosphere microbial communities from Kellogg Biological Station, Michigan, USA - KBS Miscanthus M5-2 (SPAdes) (version 2) | ecosystem: Host-associated > Plants > Roots >...
CTGGCGGTGATGGGCGAGATCCCGCTCGTCGTCGTCAACGTCCAGCGCGGCGGCCCGAGCACCGGCCAGCCGACCAAGGCCGAGCAGGGCGACCTGATGGCGGCGATCTTCGGCAGCCACGGCGACGCGCCGAAGGTCGTGCTCGCGCCGAGCACCATCGAGGACTGCTTCTACTCGATGATCACGGCGCGCCGGCTCGCCGAGACGTTCCGCATGGTCGTCGTCGTGCTGACCGACGGCGGCCTGGCGACGTCGCAGCAGCCGTTCGCGCGGCCGCAGTTCAGCGAGACGTGGCTCGCGCCGCCGATCGACCAGAGCGCGGTGCCCGAAGGCGCACGGCCGTACGACTGGGACGCGATGACCGGGCTGTCGCAGCGCTTCATCCCCGGGCGGCCGGGTGGCATGCACACGCTCACCGGCCTCGCGCACGACCGCGACAGCCACGTCGCCTACGACCCCGACATCAACGAGGAGAGCATCCATGCGCGCAGCCTCAAGCTCGCGGCGCTGCAGACGACGCTCAAACCCGCGCCGATCTTCGGCGACGACGAGGGCGACCTGCTCGTCATCGGCTGGGGCAGCACCAAGGGCGCGATCGAGGAGGCGGTGCGGGCGCTGCGCGACGAAGGGCGCCGCGTCTCGTCGATGCACCTGCAGTTCCTGCAGCCGCTGCAGGGCGGCATCGGCGCCGCGATGCGCCGCTTCACGAGCGTCATGACCGTCGAGGCGAACTGGAGCGACCGCCGCGAAGACGCGCTCGTCAACGACGACAACCGGCGCTACAGCGCGCTGGCGACGCTGCTGCGCGCGCGCTACCTGGTCGACGTCGACTGCTGGAGCGAGGCGCGTGGGCAGCCGATGAAGCCGGGAACGCTGAAGCGCGTCCTCGCCGCCAAGCTTGACGAGTTGCAGATCCCGACCAAGGAAGGCAGCGCGACATGAACACGACCTCAGCCACCGAATGCCTGCTCGAGCTCTGCGAAGAGCACCTCGGGCTCGAGGACTACCAGAGCGGCGTGCCGCGCTGGTGCACCGGCTGCGGCGACAACGCCATCCTCGCTGCCGTGCAGCGCCTTTGCCGCGACGAGGGCCTGCGTCCCGAGAAGACGGTGTTCGTCTCCGGGATCGGCTGCTCGAGCCGCTTCCCCCACTACATGAAGACGTACGGCTTCCACGGCATCCACGGCCGCGCGCTGCCGGTCGCCGAGGGCGTCAAGATGTCGCGGCCCGATCTCGACGTCTTCGTCAACACCGGCGACGGCGACTGCTGCAGCATCGGCGCGGCGCACTGGATCCACGCCATCCGCTACAACATGAACCTCACGGTCTTCCTGCACGACAACCAGATCTACGGGTTGACCAAGATGCAGGCGTCGCCGACCTCGCCGATCGGCACGCGCAGCAACACGTCGCCGCGCGGCAGCGTCCTCGAAGCGCTCAATCCGCTGACGGTGACGCTCGGGGTGCAGAACGCCTCGTTCGTCGCGCAGGCGGTCGACTGGGTCCCCGAGCTGCTGTACGACATCGTCAAGGCGGCGTACCGCCACCGCGGCCTGTCGTTCGTGCGCATCGTCCAGCGCTGCCCCGAGTGGATGCCCAAGCTCCACGACCCGTGGCTGCACGACCCGAACCGGGTGCAGGTGCTGCACCACGAACGCGGGCTGCAGCTGAGCGCAGCGCTCGGCCGCGTCTACCGCAACCAGCTCGCGCACGACCCGCGCGATCTCGACGCGGCGCGGCGGATCGCCGGCAACGACGACGCGATTCCCGTCGGCATCCTCTACCACGACCCCGAGGTGCCGTGCTACGAGGACTTGAAGAAGAGCACGCTGCTGCGCACGCCGGCGCTGATCCGCGCCGGCGTCGAGGCGCAGTTCGACAAGTACACCGTCTGGCCGAAGGTCGCCGAAACGGCACCGGCCGAGCACCAGGCAGCATGACATGGACGCCATTGCCACCCACGCCGAGCGCGTCGCCTTCCATCTCACCGGCCGCCGCGGCGCCACCGTGCGCGAGGCGGGGACGCTTCGACCCGCGCTGCAGGCGCGCTATCGCGACGTCGCCGCGCTTCGCCACGACTACCCCGTCGTGCTCGCCGCCTCGGGCGACGTCGCCGCGGTGTCGCTGACATCGCTCGTCGACGCCGCGCTCGCGCGCGTCGCGACCGGCGGCGACGGCGACCGCACGCGCCGCCAGGTGCTCCGCGTCGAGCACCAGATCCGCGTCCTCGTCGAGCATGGCGCCGAGGGCACGCTCGGCGAGCTCTGGGGCGACGCGGTGCAGCGCCTCCTGCCCGGGCGCGACGCGTCGTTCGCCGACGCCGCGCGGCGCGCGCGCGCGGCGATCGCCGTCGACGGCCCCGTCGTGCGCTGCGATCCGAATCTGCCGCACCGGCTCCTCGAGCACGCCTGGCAGCGCGCGCAGACGCGCAAGCACGCCGCGCTGCGCGATCGGCTCGTCCGGTTGATCCAGCAGCTCTCCGATATCCTGCGCGTCGACTTCGAGCAATCGAACGCCGGTCGCAGCGCGGCGCGGCTGCAGGCGTCCGTCGGGAGCGGCCACCAAGGGCTGTTCGACTTCGACGCGATGGCGAGCCTGCTCGCGACCGGCGCCGCGCATCCGCCGATGGCCGACGCGCGCCGCGAGCGGATCCGGCGGCTGCTCGCCGTGCTCGACGCGCAGGCGTTCGTCGCGCTTCCCGACGACGGCGCGGCACGCGCCGCCGGCAGCGCCGTCTACGACCACCGCTTCGAGAGCTGCACGGCGGCGCTCGCGGCGTGGAACGAGCGACAGCCGAGGCTCGTCGAGCTCGCGCGCGCGATCGAGGTCGCCGAGCTCGAGATCGACGGCCGCTACCACGCCGAGCGGCACGACGCGCTCTTCGCCGCGTATGGCGCGAGCGGCCTCGACGCCGAGGTGCTGAGCCGGTTCCCCGACCTCCTCGTCTGCATCGACGGCACCACGCTCGATGCCGACGAGCAGCGCAAGCTCATGGAGATCCTCGCCGGCGAGCTGCCGATCAAGATCCTCTACCGCGTCGACGACCTCCTCGCCGCGCCCGAAGCCAAGGGCACGAGCCCGGGCCTGCGCTGCCGGCAGATCGCGCACATGGCGATGGGCCTGAACCAGGTCTACGTCCTGCACGCGGCGGCGTCGCACCTCGTCGCTTGCGGCGCTCGCATCGACGATGCGATGCGCTTCGCCGGGCCGGCGCTTTTCTGCGTCTACACCGGCGCGAGCGGCGCCACGGCAGGAACGTCGACGTATCTCGCGGCGGCGGCGGCGATGGAATCGCGCGCCTTCCCGGCGTTCGTCTACGACCCCGCCGGCGGCGCCGACTGGGCGTCGCGCTTCTACCTCGACGGCAACCCCCAAGCCGAGCTCGATTGGCCGATCCACCGCTTCGAGTACGAAGACGCGCGCCACCAGCGGGTGAGCGTCGACCTCGCGTTCACGTTCGCCGACTTCGCCGCCGCCGATCCGCGATTCGCGGTCGAGCTCGCACGGCTGCCGGCCGCTGCCGACGAGAGCGACCTGGTCGCCGTCGACGAGATCCTTCTGCGTGGCGCCGGTCCGCTCGCCGAACGGGTGCCGTTCGTGCGCATGATCGACGAGCGCGACCGCCTCCACGCCGTCGTCGTCGACCAGAGGCTGCTGCGCAAGGCGCGCGGCTGCCGCGAGATGTGGCACAGCCTGCAGGAGCTCGGCGGCGTCCACAACTCGCATGCCGAGCGGCTGCTCGAGCGCGAGCGTGCGGCGTGGGAAGACGCGCACGCGGCTGCGGCCGCCGCGGCACCCGTTGCCACGGCCGTTGTCGCGGCTGCCGACTCGCCGGAGACGACGACCTCGCCTGCGCCCGCCGCGGCGGAAGACACCGCCCCGTCGCGCGACGACGCCTACATCGAGACCGCGCGCTGCTCGACGTGCAACGAGTGCACGCAGATCAACCCGAAGATGTTCGCGTACGACGCCAACCGGCAGGCGTACATCGCCGACCTCAAGGCCGGCACGTATGCGCAGCTCGTCGAGGCGGCAGAGAGCTGCCAGGTCTCGGTGATCCATCCCGGCAAGCCGCTCGATCCCAACGAGCCGGGGATCGCCGGGCTGCTCGAGCGCGCCGAGGCGTTTCGCTGACACCCGGTCTTCTCGATCGGCGCTGCCTCGGGGATGATGCGCATCCCGAACCGCGCCTGGGAGGAGCCACCGCATGTTCGTCACGGTTGTCGTCGTTCGCGCGCTCGCGTCCGCGCTGCTCGCCGTCTCCATGCCGCTCGCGCTCGCGCAGAGTGCGCCAGCGAGCTCCGCAGCACCGTACGCGGGTCCGATTTTCGACGCGCACCTGCACTACAACGTCGAGGCGAGCGAGCGCTATCCGGTCGCCGACGTGCTCGCGCGCATGCAGCGAAGCGGCGTTCGTGCGATCGTCGCCAACAGCCGTCCGAACGACGGCACCAAGGCGCTCGCGGCGGCGCGCGACGAGACGCGGCGTGCCGGCGTGACGGTGGTGCCGTTCGTGCGGCTCTATCGCAACCGCGCCGACTACACCGGCTGGCACGCCGATCCGACGATCGTCGAGATGGTCGAGCGCGAGCTCGCGGCGGGCACTGCCGCCGGACCCTACCGCGGCCTCGGCGAGTTCCACCTCTACGACAGCGCCAATGCCGATGGCCCGACCGCACGCCGGCTGATGCAGCTCGCCGAGCAGCGCCGCCTCGTCGTTCTCGCCCACGTCGACGACGTCGCGATCGAGCGGCTCCTGGCGCATGCGCCGAGCGCGCGGCTCGTCTGGGCGCACACGGGAATAGGCGGCGTGCCGATCGAGCGCGTCCGAGCGCTGCTCGAGCGCCATCCGACGCTCGTCGGCGAGCTCTCGTACCGCCCCGGGCTCACCGACGGCGACGGCGGCCTGGCGCCGGAGTGGCGCGCGCTGATGCTCGCGATGCCCGAGCGATTCGTGGTCGGCTCCGACACCTGGATCAACGCGCGCTGGGACGACTACGAGGCGCTGATGCGGCAGGCGCGCCGCTGGCTCGGCGAGCTGCCGGCGCCGGTGGCGGAGCGGATCGGCTGGGAGAACGCCGCCGCGCTGTTCGCGCTGCCGCGGCCGTGACGCGCTGCGGTGCGGGCAGCGGCTAGCTGCCCGACGCTTCGATCTTCTCGACGTTGGTCGTGCGCAGCAGCTCGCCGAACGACGTGTCGGTGAACGGCCGCGTCATCGCGAAGACCTCGAGGCCCTCGCTCTTCAGCTTTTCCTTCCTCGCCTGCGCCGTTTCCTTCGGCTGCGGCTTGGCCGCGGCGGCCGGCGGTGCGCTGCGCGGCAGCGACGGGACCGCACTGTGCAGCTTGACGAGCTGCCCCACCTTGTCTTGCACCTTCTTCAGCTCTTCTTCCTTGCGCGCGAGCTGCGCCTTCATCACGCCGGTGCGGCCTTCGTATTCCTTCTCGACCTCGCGGACCGCGAGCTTGACGGCGAGCTCGATCGCGCGCTTGTGCACCCGGTTGAGGATGCAGAAGATCGTCAGTCCGGTCGAGAAGGAGCACAGGATCGTGAACAGCATGGTCGTTCCCCGGGCGGCTGCCGAGAGCGCCGCTCCAGTCTTCAGCCACGATGTCGGCACCCGCGCGCCGCGGCTGAGCGGAATTTGCTCGGGCGGCGTGTAACGGCCGACGGTCGGCCGTGCGGTTTGCCACGCGCGCGGGCGGCCGCGACGCCGCCGCCGATAATCGGCCGCCATGCGCGTCTTTCGCAGCCTGCGCCATTCCGGCCTCGCCGCGAACTCGGCGCTCACGATCGGCAACTTCGACGGCGTCCACCGCGGTCACCAGGCGATGCTCGCGCTGCTCGCCTCGGAGGCGGCGCACCGCGGCCTGCCGGCGACCGTGCTCACCTTCGAGCCGAATCCGCGCGACTACTTCGCCCGCCGCGCCGGCCACCCCGACGCCGCGCCGGCGCGCATCGCGACGCTGCGCGACAAGCTGTGCGAGCTCGAGCGCTGCGGCGTCGCGCAGGCGGTGGTGATGCGCTTCGACGCCGCGTTCGCGGCGCAGTCGCCCGAGGCGTTCGTCGCCGACGTCCTCGTCGCGGGCTTGGGCGCCCGCTACGTCCTCGTCGGCGACGACTTCCGCTACGGCGCCAAGCGCGCCGGCGACTACGCGACGCTCGACGCTGCCGGCACGCGCCACGGCTTCGACGTCGCGCGGATGATGAGCTACGAGGTGCACGGCGCGCGCGTCTCGAGCTCTGCCGTGCGCGCAGCGCTCGCCGGCGGCGACATGGCCGCGGCGGCGGCGCTGCTCGGCCGGCCGTACAGCATCAGCGGCCGCGTCGTCCCCGGTGCCCGCCTCGGCCGCACGCTCGGCGAGTCGCGGCCCGGACGCGGCGACGGCTTTCGCACGCTCAACCTGCGCTTTGGCCATCCCAAGCCGGCGGCGAGCGGCATCTTCGTCGTCCGCGTCCACGGCCTCGACGAGCTGCCGCTCGCCGGCGTCGCCAGTCTCGGCAGGCGGCCGACCATCGACGACAGCGGCCGCGTCCTGCTCGAAGTGCATTGCCTCGAGTGGCCCGCCGCGCTTGGTCCCGAGGGAGGCTACGGTAGACTCGTGCGCGTGGAACTGCTGCACAAGCTGCGCGACGAAGCGCGCTACGACTCGCTCGCCGAACTCGCCGCCGCGATCGGCCGCGACGTCGTCGATGCGCGCGACTTCCTCGCCGCCGATGCCGCGGCCCACGCGGCGCATGCGGCAACGGGGCGGCAGACGACGCGCGACCGAATTTGACCGAGGCCGCGAGCGCCGCCCGCCGGCGCGACCCGTGCCGGAGCGATCGCACCGCGATCGTCGCCGATCCTTCTTCTCCCGCCGCCGTTCCACGAAACCGGCGGCCGCCCGACGAGACCTGCCATGGCTGATGCGCCAGCGACCGACTACCGCGCGACGCTGAACCTCCCCGACACGCCGTTCCCGATGCGCGGCGACCTGCCGAAGCGCGAGCCCGGCTGGATCAAGAAATGGAGCGACGAAGGCGTCTACCAGCGGCTGCGTGATGCGCGCCACGACCGGCCGCGCTTCGTCCTCCACGACGGCCCGCCGTACGCGAACGGCCAACTGCACATCGGCCACGCCGCGAACAAGATCCTGAAGGACATGATCGTCAAGGCACGCCAGCTCGCCGGCTTCGATTCGCGCTACACGCCGGGCTGGGACTGCCACGGCCTGCCGATCGAGAACCAGATCGAGAAGACCTTCGGTCGCGGCCTGCCGCGCGCCGAGGTGCAGGCGAAGAGCCGCGCCTACGCGAACGAACAGATCGCGCAGCAGATGGCCGACTTCAAACGCGTCGGCGTCCTCGGCGACTGGGAGCATCCGTACCGGACGATGGACTTCGGCAACGAGGCCGGCGAGATCCGCGTCCTCAAGCGCCTGATCGAGCGCGGCTACGTCTACCGCGGATTGAAGCCGGTCTACTGGTGCTTCGACTGCGGCTCGTCGCTCGCCGAGTTCGAGATCGAGTACGCCGACCGCACGTCGACCGCGATCGACGTCGCCTTCGCTGCCGCCGACACCGCCGCCCTCGCCCGGGCGTTCGCGTTGCCGCGGATCGACGGCGACGCGTTCGTCGTCGTCTGGACGACGACGCCGTGGACGATTCCCGCCAACCAGGCGCTCAACCTCAATCCGAAGCTCGAGTACGCGCTCGTCGTGACGCCGCGCGGCCACCTCATGCTCGCGAATGCGCTGGTCGAGAAGTGCCTCGCACGCTACGGCTTCGAGGGTCGCGTCGTCGCGACCGCGCCCGGCGAACGGCTCGAAGGACTGCGCTTCCGCCATCCGCTCGCCGCGGTCGACGCCGGCTACGACCGCACCGCGCCGGTCTACCTCGCCGACTACGCGACCGCCGACGAGGGCACCGGCATCGTCCACTCGTCGCCGGCGTACGGCGTCGACGACTTCAACTCGTGCCGCGCCCACGGGATGAGCGTCGACGAGATCCTCAACCCGGTGCAGGGCAACGGCGTCTACGAGGACGCGCTGCCGCTGTTCGGCGGCATGAGCATCTGGAAGGCGGGTCCGGCGATCGTCGACGCGCTGCGCGACGCCGGGCGGCTGCTCGCGAGCTCGTCGCTCGTGCACAGCTACCCGCACTGCTGGCGGCACAAGACCGCGGTCGTCTATCGCGCCGCGGCGCAGTGGTTCGTCCGCATGGACGAGCCCGACGAATCGACCCAGGGCGTGTTCGCGGTCGACCCGGCAGCGCAGACGCTGCGCGCCTGCGCGCTCGAGGCGATCGGACAGACCGCGTTCTACCCAGAGAACGGGCGCGCGCGGCTGCACGACATGATCGCGCACCGCCCCGACTGGTGCATCAGCCGGCAGCGCAACTGGGGCGTCCCGCTGCCGCTCTTCCTGCACAAGGTCAGCGGCGAGCTGCATCCCGACACGCTCGCGCTGATCGACCGCGCGGCGGCGATCGTCGAGCAAGGCGGCGTCGAGGCTTGGTCGCGGCTCACCGCCGAGGACGTGCTCGGCGCGACCGGCGCCGGCTCGGCCGAGCACTACGCGAAGAGCAACGACATCCTCGACGTCTGGTTCGACTCGGGATCGACGTTCTCGCACGTCCTGCGCGGCAGCCATCCCGGCACGACGAACCCGGACGACGACGGCAAGCGTCCCGAGGCCGACCTCTACCTCGAAGGCCACGACCAGCACCGCGGCTGGTTCCACTCGTCGCTCTTGATCGCGTGCGCCATCGAAGGCCATGCGCCGTACCGGGGGCTCCTGACGCACGGCTTCACCGTCGATGGCCAGGGCCGCAAGATGAGCAAGAGCCTCGGCAACTTCATCGGCCTGCGCGAGACGACCGAGAAGCTGGGCGCGGAGATCATCCGCCTCTGGTGCGCGTCGACCGACTACTCGGGCGACCTCGCGATCGACGACAAGATCCTCGCGCGCGTCGTCGACGCGTACCGCCGGATCCGAAACACGATCCGGTTCCTCCTCGCCAACACCAGCGACTTCGATCCGGCGACCGACGCGGTGCCGCAGGCGCATCTGTTCGAGCTCGACCGCTGGGCGCTGGCGCGAACGGCGGCGCTGCAGGCCGAGATCGTCGGCGAGTTCGACGCCGCGCGCGGCGTCTTCGTCGGCGGCCACTACGGCGTCTACGAGTTCCATCCGGTCGTCGCCAAGGTGCAGGTGTTCTGCTCCGAGGACCTCGGCGCGTTCTACCTCGACATCCTGAAGGACCGCCTCTACACGACGGCGGCGACGTCGCACGCGCGCCGCTCGGCGCAGACCGCGCTCTGGCGGATCACGCACGCGATGCTGCGCTGGCTGGCGCCGTTCCTCAGCTTCACCGCGGAAGAAGCGTGGAAGGTGCTGGCTCCGAAGGCCGGCGCATCGATCTTCGTCGAGACGTACAGCGACACGCGCGGCTGGGTCGATTCGGCCCTGCTCGCGCGCTGGCAGAAGATCGCCGCCGTGCGCGCCGAGTCGAATCGCAAGATCGAGGCGCTCCGCGCCGAAGGCAAGCTCGGCTCGTCGCTGCAGGCCGAAGTCGTCGTGAAGGGCGGCCCGGCGATCCACGACGTGCTCGCTTCGCTCGGCGACGACCTGCGCTTCGTGCTGATCACGTCGAAGGCAGCGGTCGAGCCGCTCGCCGCCGCGGCCGACGCCGACGAGTTCTTCGTCGAGGCGAGTGTCGTCGCGGCGCCGAAGTGCGAGCGCTGCTGGCACTACCGCAGCGACGTCGGCACCGATCCCGCGCGGCCGACGATCTGCGGCCGCTGCACCGCGAACCTCTTCGGCAGCGGCGAGCCGCGCGCGCACGCGTGATGGCGTCGCGCGGCAACGCGTCGCTCGCGCCGTGGCTCGGCATCGCCGCGGCGGTGATCGTCCTCGACCAGCTGACCAAGGCGATGATCGTCGCCGCGTTCCGCCTCGGCGACGCGCGCACCGTGACGCCGTTCTTCGACATCGTCCGCGCCCACAACCGCGGCGCGGCGTTCTCGTTCCTCAACGACGCGAGCGGCTGGCAGCGCTGGTTCTTCGTCGCGCTCGGCATCGCCGCGGCGGCGTTCATCGTCTGGTTGCTGCGCCGGCACGGCGGCCAGCGCATGTTCGGCTGGGCGCTGGCGCTGATCCTCGGCGGCGCGCTCGGCAACGTCATCGACCGCCTCGTCCACGGCCACGTCGTCGACTTCGTCCAGGTGCACTGGCAGCAGCACTACTTCCCGGCGTTCAACGTCGCCGACAGCGCGATCACGATCGGCGCGATGCTGCTCATCCTCGACGAGCTGCGGCGGGTGCGGCGCGCGGGTTAGCTCGGTGGTCGTGAAAGCGGCGCTGGATCTGCCCCTACAGATCTCTTTCGGTTGATACGGTAGGAACACAGCAGCCAGGTGCTGAACCTAGGGCTTCAGTGGCTCGATCGCGTCGATGGCCTCGATGACATGGCGCACCGCCTCCTTCTCGCCCTCCGTGAGGTGCGGGTTCCAGCAGTCCATCAACAGGATCAAGCGCGGCTGGTCCGAACGGTTCCAGGCCTCGTGTTCATAGGTGTCGTCGAAGAGGATCGGTTCGCCCTCGCGCCAGCGGTGCTCGACCCCGCCCACGTTGAGCGCGCAGTCGGGCGGAACGACGAGTGGCAGGTGGAACACGAGCCGTGTGTTCGTCACGCCGTAGTGAGGCAGGATCGATGACTGCGGGCGGATCAGCGAGAAGCAGATTTCCGGCGCCTGGCGTGCCACCCGGCACAGCTCGATCGACTCGAGCAGCGCGCTGGTGCGCGGGCAGCGCTCGTGGTTGGCGTCGTAGCGGACCCCATGGTTGTAGAAGAAGAACGCGTCCCAGGCTGGGTTCGCTGCCGCGCCGCCAATGGACTTCGGTGCCCTCTGGCCCGGCTGGAGGCCGAGGAAGCTGACGAAGTCGCGATCCTCGCGCAGCAGTTCTGCGGCTTCGTCGCGGATGTCCTGCCACGCGCCACGCAGTGTCGCCGCCCACGGTTGCAGCATCGGGTCGTGGTAGGGCCCCGGCGGCAGATCGGGGAACCAGAAGAGCTTCGGACGCTGGCGCGCGTCGGGCGGGCGCGCGTCCCATTCACGGAGATAGCCGGTCAGCGCGCGTTCGAAGCGACGGAGCGAGTCGGCACCGTGTCGTTCGCGAACTTCAGCGAATGCCGCGAACAGCAGCTCGCGCTTGTCGCGCCGGTAGGCTTCGATGGCGCGGCGCACAGCGGGCTGCCACTGCGGCTCGGTCGTCTCCGGGCTGAGCCAGCGACCCTGGGCGTTCGCTTCGACGAAGAGGCGGCTGCGAGCCCGCACTGCCGCGTGCGTGTCGCCCAGCACGTCGCAAACCTCGCCAAGCATCAACCATCCTTCCAGGAAGCGTTGCTGGCGAAGTAGCACGGCTTCGAGCGCCGCACGCGCTGCCGCCGGGTCTCCACGGGCAAACTGCAGCTGTGCGACCGCAAAGCTCAGTTTGCCGTCGGAGTCATCGGCCTGCGGGGTACGCAGCCATTGCAGGGCCCCATCGAGGTCACCGCGCTCGACCATGTAGTCGGCGACCGCCAACCGTGCCGGCGTGCAGTCGCGGTGCTCGGCGAGCAGGCTGCGCAGCAGCATCTCTGCATGCAGCACCTCGCCGCGCATTGCATGCTCTTTGGCGCGCGCCCATCGTGGATCGCTCGCCCAAGCTGCCTGCCGGTTGGTCGAGTCCATTCCGTCGGATTGCTCAGCTGCTTGAGTGCTCGCTCGTAGACGCTCGTGTTGCGTCATGACGAATACGCGGCATGCGCTTATCGACCGCATCCTTGACGTCACGCTTGCTCATCTTTTCATAGCGTGCGTCTTGCCATTCGCCGGGACTGACCGATTGCAGTCCCGTCCGCACTCAGTCCAGAATCGTCAACACGTTGCCGCTGAAGGCTATCAGATTGCTCGCGGGCGGCGAACCCAAGACCGCCGTCTGGTGCAGTCGAGCGCCGCGGGCCGACGTCGCCCGGGTCTGCTCAACAAGGTGAGCGGCGCCACGCTCGTCGCTTGCTCTCGCCTTCCGCGGACGCCGCGTCAGCGCGCGCCGAACGCCTGCGTCCAGTAGATCTCGAGCGCGCTGTGCGGGTTGATCGCGTAGGCGGCGCCCATCTCGTCGAACTCGCGCGACATGATGTTCTCGCAGTGCCCCGGGCTCGCCAGCCAGCCGGCGACGACCTGCTTCGCCGAGCCCTGGCCGGCGGCGATGTTCTCGCCGACGACGCGCCAGCGGTAGCCGGTCTTCGTCGCGCGATCGGCGACGCTCGCGCCGCCCGGCTCGAGGTGGTCGAAGTAGTTGCGCTGGGCCATGTCGCGGCTGTGCACGAGCGCTGCCTGCGCGAGCTGGTCGCTCCACGCGAGCGGCGGCGCGGCCGGCAACGACCGGTCGCCGCAGACGCGCGGCCGGCCGCGCGCGTCGTTGACGAGCCTGAGCACCGCCTGGCCGGCCTCACGCCAGTCGCCGAGGTCCTTGGCGATCAGCGGTCGCGCGATGTTGATCCGCCACGTCGAGCCGCCGCGGGCGACACCGATGTCGGCGTAGCGCGCGTCGAGGAGGGCCGTGCAGTAGTGCAGCTCGATCTGGCGCAGCGCCTCCTGCGCGTCGCGCGGACCCGAGACGACGATCGTCGCCGCGCTCGACGCCAGGTAGCCGGCGCTCGAGAGCGCGCGGCCGAGCTCGGTCGACGTCCGCGCGTCGACTTGCGCGAGCGCTGCCGACGGCGCGAGCGGGCTCGCCGCCGATCGCGGCCGGCCGGCGCAGTCGCGCGTCTCGGCGCGCCGCGCGTTGATCAGCGCGACGAGCTCGTCTTCGCCGTCGGCGCGCGCCGGTCCGGCGACGAGCAGCGCCGCGAGCACGACCGGCCACGCGCGAGGACGCATGCGCGCTCCTGCCTCATCGCCGCGGCCAGTGGCGCGCCCACACCGCGGCGACGCGCGGCTCGGCGTCGATGCGCGCGAGCAGCTCGGAGAACTGCGGCCGCGAGGTCGCGAGCGCCTGGCGCGCGCCGCTCCACTTCGAGACGGTCGCCGCGAGGACGTCGAGCGCGCCGATCCGTTCGCCCGAGAGCCACGGTCGCGCCGGGAACTGGTCGGCGAAGGTTTGCCACAGCTCGTGCAAGCGCGCGCGGCCGCGCGTCTGCATCGCCTTTTTCACCGCGTCGTCGGGGTCAGGATACCAGCGGTCGGGATAGTCGAGGATGCCGATGCCGGCATAGCAGTTCGCGGCGATGTAGACAAGGCCGCGGATCTGCTGCGCGCGCTCGCGCGGATCGCTCGCGAGCAGGCCGCTCTCGGGATGGACGAGGCCGATGTGGATCAGGATCGCCGCGCTTTCGCTCAGAACGCTGCCGTCGTCGAGGACGAGCGTCGGGATCTGCGCCAGCGGATTGATCCGCTTCAGCTCTTCGAGCCCGGGCGACTCCTGCCACGACGCGGCGTCGACGAGCCTCGCCTCGACGCCGGCGATCGCGAGCGCCGCCTCGACGGCGGCCGATCCCGAACCTTGCGTTCCGTAGAGCGTCGGCACGGCGCGATCAGGGAACGAGGATCCCCGAGCCCGTCGTCGCGCGCGATTCGAGATCGCGATGCGCCTGCGCGACGTCGGCGAGCGGATAGCGGCGCTCGGTGTGGATCTTGACCTTGCCGCTCGCGACGACCGCGAACAGCTCGTCGGCCATCGCCTGCGTCGCCTCGCGGGTCGCGATGTGGGTGAAGAGCGTCTGCCGCGTCACGTAGAGCGATCCCTTGGCGCCGAGGATCCCGGGCGCGAACGGCGGCACGACCCCCGACGCGTTGCCGAAGCTCGCCATCAGCCCGAACGGCCGCAGGCACTCGAGCGACTTCTCCCAGGTGTCCTTGCCGACCGAGTCGTACACGACCTTGACGCCCTTGCCGCCGGTGATCTCCTTGACGCGCGCGGCGAAGTCCTCGGTGCGGTAATTGATGACGTGCGCGGCGCCATTGTCCTTGGCGAGCTTGCACTTCTCTTCGCTGCCGGCAGTGCCGATCAGTTGCAGGCCGAGCGCGCGCGCCCACTGGCACGCGATCAGGCCGACGCCGCCGGCGGCGGCGTGGAAGAGGACGTGGTCGCCGGCCTGCAGGCCCTCCTGCGGCAGGGTCCGGCGCAGCAGGTACTGCGCGGTCATGCCTTTCAGCATCATCGACGCGCCGGTCTCGAACGAGATCGCGTCGGGCAGCTTGCAGACGTTCTTGGCCGGCATCACGCGCGCGAGCGAGTAGCTGCCCGGGGGGTTGGCGGCATAGGCGGCGCGGTCGCCCGCCTTCAGATGCGTCACCCCGGCGCCGACCGCCTCGACGACGCCGGCGCCTTCCATGCCGAGCGTCAGCGGCATCGGCAGCGTGTAGACCCCCGAGCGCTGGTAGACGTCGATGAAGTTGATGCCGGAGGCGTGGTGGCGGATCCGGATCTCGCCCGGACCGGGCTCGCCGACCGGGAGATCGACGAGCTTCATCTCCTCGGGGCCGCCGTTCTTCTCGATCCGGATGGTCGGGCTGGTCGTTGTCATCGTGTTCGCCTTTCGCGATCGTGGTGCGCTATCGTGCCAGAGCCTTCATGCGACGTCTGACGCAAGCCCCCAATCTCGCCGTCGCCACCCTGTGGGCCGACATGCTCACCCATGCCGGCATCGCGGCGACGGTGCAGCGCATGTACGCGAGCAGCATCGCCGGCGAGCTGCCGCCCGACCAGGCGTTGCCGGAAATCTGGATCTCCGACGACGGCGAGCTCGAGCGCGCCCGCGCGCTGCTGCACGAGCTGCGCCACCCCGTGCACCGGCATTGGGTGTGCCGGGAGTGCCACGAGCGCGTCGACGGCCCGTTCGAGCAGTGCTGGAACTGCGGCGCGGCGATGCCGACCTAGAACGTTCCCGGGTACGCACCGCCGTCGGCGAGGATGTTCTGGCCGGTGATGTAGCCGGCGTGGACGCTGCAGAGAAAGGCGCACACGGCGCCGAACTCGTCGGCGCTGCCGAAGCGCTGCGCCGGGATCGTCTTCTTGCGGTCGTCGGCGACCGCGTCGATCGTCTTCCCGGTCTTCGCGACCGCGCCCTGCATCGTCGCGCGCAGCCGGTCGGTGTCGAACGCGCCGGGGAGGAGCCCGTTGATCGTGACGCCGCGCGCCGCGATCCTGCTGCGCGCAAGGCCGGCGACGAAACCGGTGAGACCGCTGCGGGCGCCGTTCGACAAGCCGAGGATGTCGATCGGCGCCTTCACCGCACCCGAGGTGATGTTGACGACGCGGCCGAAGCCGCGCTCGGCCATCTTGTCGACGGTCGCCCTCATCAGCTCGATCGGCGTCAGCATGTTGGCGTCGACCGCCTTGATCCAGGCGTCACGGCCCCAGTCGCGGAAGTCGCCCGGCGGCGGACCGCCGGCGTTGTTGACGAGGATGTCGACCTGCGGACACGCGGCGAGCGCGGCAGCGCGGCCCTCGGCGGTGGTGATGTCGCCGACGACCGCGCGCACCTCGCCGCAGCCGAGCGCGCGCAGCTCGTTGGCCGTCGCCTCGAGCGCATCGCCGCCGCGCGCGGTGACGACGACGTTGACGCCTTCCTGCACGAACGCCTTCGCGCAGCCCTTGCCGAGCCCCTTGCTCGCGGCGCAGACGAGCGCCCACTTGCCGGCGATTCCAAGATCCATGTCAGCTCCTCCGTGCGAGCAACCAGATGCCCGCGAGCACCAGCACCGTGCCGGCGACGATCCAACCCGTGAACGGCTCGCCGAGGATGACGATCCCCATGATGATCGTCGACATCGGGCCGACCATGCCGGTCTGAGCCGCGACCGTCGCGCCGACGCGCTCGATCGCCATCATCACCATCAGCACCGGAGCAAAGGTGCACAGCGTCGCGTTGAGGAGCGACAGCCAGATCACCTCCGGTGCGACGGCGAGCGCGGCGAGCGGCCGCAGCAGGAAGAACTGCGCGATGCAGAAGAAGCACGCCACGGTGGTCGCGAGCCCGGTGAGGCGGAGCGCCCCGAGGCGCTTCACCTCCTCGCCGCTGGTGACGAGGTAGATCGCGTAGCTGATCGCGCTGGCGAAGACGAGCGCGGCGCCGACGACGGCGCCGCCGCCCTGGAACGACACCTCGTGGCCGAACGCGACGAGCACCCCGCAGTAGCTGACGGCGAGCGCGACGAGCTGGCGCCGGCTCGGCCGCCGGCGAAAGACGACGACGCCGATCGCCAGCACGAGCGTCGGGTTGAGGTAGAGGATCAGCCGCTCGAGGCCGGCGGTGATGTACGCGAGCCCCGCGAAGTCGAGGAAGCTCGCGAGGTAGTAGCCCGAAAAGCCGAGGCCGGTGACGACGAGCCAGTCGCGGCGCGTCAGCGCTTCGCGCCCGCGACCCGCCCACCACGCGAGCAGCGCGAACAGCGGCAACGCGAACAGCATCCGGTACATGATCAGCGTCACCGCGTCGACGCCGTAGCGGTACGCGAGCTTGACGATGATCGCCTTGCCCGAGAACGCGATCGAGCCGGCCATCGCGAGCGCGATCCCCGGCAACGGCGAGACCGCTGCGGCGGGGCGATCGGCGAGAGGCGATGCGCCCGGGTCTGCCGCACTGGTCGAGTGACGCATCGCGTGCGATTCTAGGGACGATGGCCTCATCGCATCGGCTGCACGGGGTCGCCGCGGCGCTCGCGTCGGCGCTCGATCGCGCGACGTTCGCCGCCGCGTGGCTCGCGCTGCCGCTCGCGGCACTGCTGTTCCTGCAATGGCCGCTGCGCGATCTCGTCGGCGCGTGGTCGCGCGACGCCAACGACGCCGCGCAGTGGATCTTCGCGCTCTACGTCGCGCTCGCGCTGCGTGCCGCCACGCGCGCCCGGGCGCACGTCACGGCGGGCTTCGCGCACGACGACGTGGCGTGGCGACGCCGCCTCGGCCGCATCGGCGAGGCGGTGTGCGTGCTGCCGTGGGCGCTCTTCGTCGTCGTCGTCGCGGCAGTGCCGACGTGGCGATCGGTCGTCGGCCTCGAGGCCTTCCCCGACACCTTCCATCCGCTCTACTTCGTCGTCCGTGCCAGCGCCTGGCTGCTCGCGCTCGGCGTCGCGCTGCAGGCGGTGCTCGACCTCGTCGCTGCGCAAGCACACGGCGAGCAGCGGCCAGCGGACGAGCCGACGTGAGCTGGCTCGGAGTCGCGATGTTTGTCGTCGCGATCGCGCTGACGGTCGCGACCGGACTGCCGGTCTATGCCGTCCTGCTCGGCACCGCGAGCGTCGGTGCCGTGCTCGGCATCGCGATCGGCGCGATCGATGCGCGGCCGCTCGGCGCGCTGCCGTCGCGCGTCGTCGGCCTGCTCGAGCACGACCTGCTGCAGGCGTTGCCGCTCTACGCGCTCGTCGGCGCGCTGCTGCACCGGCTGCCGCTCGCGAGCCTGCTGCACCGCGCCGGCGAGCGCGTCTTCGCGCGCACCGGCGCCGCCGCCGAGATGTCGGCGCTCTCGCTCGGCGCGATGCTCGCGCCGATGAACGGCTCGGTCGGAGCGAGCGTGCATGCGCTCGCGCCGCGCATCGCTCCCGCGCTCGCGGCGAGCGGCGTCGCGCCCGCCGAGGCGGCGGCGACGATCTGCGTCGCGAGCACGCTCGGCATCGTCATCCCGCCCTCGCTCGTGCTGCTGCTGCTCGGCGACGCCATGATGCGCGCGCACACCGAGGCGGCCAACGCCGCGCACCTCGCGGTGCGCATCGTCAACACGCAGGACGTCGTCCGCGCCGCGCTGCTGCCCGGCCTGCTCGTCTTCGCGGCGGCGCTCGCGATCGCGGCGTGGCGCGGGAGGAGGCGCGCGCCGGCGACGCCGCCGCCGCCGCTCGGCCGCGCCGCGGCGGTGCAGGCGAGCATCGTCGCGATCGTCATCGTCGGTCTCCTCGCCGCCGTCGCGAGCGGCCGGCTCTACGCGGTCGAGGCCGCCGCGAGCGGCGCCACCGGGCTCGTCGTCTGGGCGGTCGCGTCGCGCCGGCTCGGTCTCGGCGCGCTGCGTGCCGTGCTCGTCGATGCGATGGTGCTGACCGGCGTCCTGATGGCGCTCCTCGTCGCCGCGACGACGTTCTCGCTCATGCTGCGCGCGTTCGGCACCGACGCGCTCGTCGCCGAGGCGCTGCAGCGGCTCGCCGGCCAGCCACGCGTCCTGCTCGCTGCCGTGCTCGCGGGCTTCGTCGCGTGCTCCTTCGTGCTCGACGCGTTCGAGATGATCTTTCTCGTCGTGCCGATCGTGATGCCGCCGCTCCTCGTCGTCGTTCCCGATGCGGCGTGGCTCGCGGCGCTCACCCTCGTCGTGCTGCAGGCCGGATTCCTGCTGCCGCCGCTCGGCTACGCGGTCGTGATGTCGCGCCGGAGCATGGCCGCGCCGCCTCGCCTCGGCGCGCTCGCGCGCGCGCTCGTGCCGCAGCTCGTCGCGCAGCTCCTCGTCGTCGCGGTGCTGCTCGCGGCACCGCGCCTCGTCCATTGGGCCGACGACGATGCACCGACGGGTTCGGCGCCGACGCTCACGGACCGCGAGGTCGAGCAGCTGCTCGAGCAGTCCTCAGGTGGCCGCGACCGGCCCTAGCGACTCGAGCGCTCAGCAGCCGGCGGCGAGGCCGTCGCGGCGCGAGTCGCTCGCCGCGACGTAGCCTTCGACCGCCGGGTCGCCGAGCCGCCAGATGAACTGGCCGGAGCCGAAGTCCTGGTAGCTGTCGGCAATCACCTCGACCTGGTGGCCGCGCTCGACGAGGCCGGCGACGGTGTCCGCAGCCATCGTCGCCTCGACGTTGATCTGGCGGCCAGCGTTGAAGCGCCAGCGCGGCGCATCGCACGCTGCCTGCGGCTGCTGACGATGGACGAGCATGCGCACGAGCGTCTGCAGATGCCCTTGCGGCTGCATGTTGCCGCCCATCACGCCGAAGCTCATCTGCGGCGCGCCGTCCCTGGTGAGGAACGCCGGAATGATGGTGTGGAACGGACGCTTGCCGGGCGCGACGCAGTTCGGGTGCGCCGGGTCGAGGTGGAAGCCATGGCCGCGGTTCTGCATCGAGACGCCCCAGCCGGGAACGACGACGCCGGAGCCGAAGCCCATGTAGTTGCTCTGGATGAAGCTCACCATCACGCCGCTCTCGTCGGCAGCGCTGAGGTAGATCGTGCCGCCGCCGCTCGGGTTGCCGGCGCCGAACGACTGCGCGCGCTTCGGGTCGATCAGGCGCGCGCGGCGCGCGAGGTAGTCCTCGTCGAGCATCTGCGCCGGCGTGCAGCGCATGCCGCCGCGCGGATCGGCGACATGCGCGTAGACGTCGGCGAACGCGAGCTTCATCGCCTCGATCTGCAGATGCTGCGACTCGGCGCTGTCGACCGGCAACGCCGCGATGTCGAAGTGGCGCAGGATGCCGAGCGCGACCAGCGCCGCGATGCCCTGGCCGTTGGGCGGGATCTCGTGGAGCCGGTGGCCGTAGGCGTCGATCGCGATCGGCTCGATCCACTCGGGCGCGAACGCGGCGAAGTCGCTCGCCGTCATCGCGCCACCGTTCGCGCGCGCGTGCGCCTCGGCGGCGGCGGCGATCTCACCGCGGTAGAACGCTTCGCCGCGCGTCTCGGCAATTGCCTTCAGCGTGCGTGCGGCGGCGGCGAACGTGAAGCGCTCGCCGACCTCGGGGACCCGACCGTGCGGCAGGAATGCGTCGGCCCAGCCCGGCTGGGGCGCGAGCAGCGGCGCCGCCGCGGCCCATTTCTGCTGGACGACGATCGGCACCGCGTAGCCGCGCTCCGCGATCTCGATCGCCGGCTGCATCAGCTCGGCGAACGAAAGCTTCCCGAAGCGCTCCGAGAGTGCGACCCAGCCCGCGACCGCACCGGGAACGGTCACCGAGTCCCAGCCGCGCAGCGACGGGCGATCGGCGTCGGCGCCGAGCTTTTTCCGGAAGTACTCGGGCGTCCATGCCGCCGGCGCGCCGCCCGAGGCGTTCAGGCCGTGCAGCTTGCCGCCGTGCCAGACGATCGCAAACGCGTCCGAACCGAGGCCGTTGCTGCACGGCTCGACGATGGTCATCGCCGCCGCCGCCGCGATCGCGGCATCGACGGCGTTGCCGCCGCGCTGGATCATCGCGAGCCCGGCCTGCGCCGCGAGCGGGTGCGAGGTCGAGACGATGTTGCGCGCGAAGACCGGGACGCGAATCGACGGGTAGCCCGCCTGCCAATCGAAGTTCATGCCCCGACGATAGCGCGGCCGCGGCCGCCGGGCCCGGCGACTAGTCCTCGGAGAACGCGACCTCGCGCTTCTTGCTGATCGCCGGCAGCGAGACGATCACGATCAAGAGCGCCGCGGCGATCAGCAGCCCGGACGACAGCGGCCGCGTCACGAACGTCGTCCAGTCGCCGCGCGACAGCAGCAGCGCCCGGCGCAGGTTCTCTTCCATCATCGGGCCGAGGATGAAGCCGAGCAGCAACGGTGCCGGCTCGACGCTGAGCTTGTAGAACACGTAGCCGATGAGCGCGAACAGCGCCGTCAGATAGACGTCGAACGTGCTGTTGTTGAGCGTGTAGACGCCGATGCAGCAGAACAGCGTGATCGCCGGAAAGAGGAAGCGGTAGGGCACCGTCAGCAGCTTGATCCACATCCCGATCAGCGGCAGGTTGAGGATGACGAGCATCGCGTTGCCGACCCACATCGAGGCGATCAGGCCCCAGAACAGCTGCGGATTCGACGTCATCACCTGCGGGCCGGGCTGGATGCCCTTGATCGTCATCGCGCCGACCATCAGCGCCATCACCGCGTTGGGCGGGATGCCGAGCGTGAGCATCGGGATGAACGACGTCTGGGCGCCGGCGTTGTTGGCCGACTCGGGCCCGGCAACGCCCTGGATCGCGCCCTTGCCGAACGGCACCCGAGGGTTGCGCGTCACCTTCTTCTCGACCGTGTACGCCGCGAACGACGCCAGCAGCGCGCCGCCGCCCGGCAGGACGCCGAGGACCGAGCCGAGCGCGGTGCCGCGCAGCACCGAAGGCCACGCCTCGAGGAAGTCGCGCCGATTCGGCCACAGGCCTTTCACTTCCTTGGTGAAGACCTCGCGGTGCTCCGCCGGCTGGCCGAGGTTGGAGATGATCTCGCCGAAGCCGAACACGCCCATCGCGATGACGACGAAGCCGATGCCATCGGTGAGCTGCGGGATGTCGAAGCTGTAGCGCGCCGTGCCCGAGATCACGTCGGTGTTCACCTGCGCGAGCAGCAGGCCGAGGATGATCATCGCGATCGCCTTGAGCAGCGATCCCGACGCGAGCACGACGGCGCCGATCAGGCCGAGCACCATCAGCGAGAAGTACTCGGCCGGGCCGAACTTGAACGCGAGCTCGGTGAGCGGCGGCGCGAACGCGGCGATGATGATCGTGCCGACGCAGCCGGCGAAGAACGAGCCGAGCGCCGCGGTCGCGAGCGCAGCGCCGGCGCGGCCCTGGCGCGCCATCTGGTAGCCGTCGATGGCGGTCACGACCGACGACGACTCGCCCGGAACGTTGATCAGGATCGCCGTCGTCGAGCCGCCGTACTGCGCGCCGTAGTAGATGCCGGCGAGCATGATCAGCGCCGGCGTCGCGTCGAGCGCGTAGGTCGACGGCAGCAGCATCGCGATCGTCGCGACCGGACCGATCCCGGGCAGCACGCCGATCAGCGTGCCCAGCATGCAGCCGAAGAACGCGTACAGCAGGTTCTGCAGCGTGAAGGCGACGCCGAAGCCGATGCCGAGGTTGTGCAGAAGGTCCATGCGAGTCGCCAGTCGTTGCGATGGAGGCTCAGCGCACGAACGCCGGCCAGAGCGGGATCGTGAGCTTCAGTCCCCAGATGAAGATCGCCCACGAGCCGATCGTGAGCACGATCGCGTTGGCGACGACTCCTTTCCAGTGGAACTCGTCGCCGGCGAGGCTCGTCACGGCGATCAGCACCGGCACCGAGAGCGCGAGCCCGAGCGGCTCGAGCATCGCCCCGAACAGCGCGATCGCGACGATGATGACGATGAGCGGCCGCCACGCGAACTTGCCGATCGGATCGCCGCCGTCGCTCTCGATCGTCAGCGACTTGAACAGGACGACTGCCCCGAGCAGCGCGACCAGGATCGAGAGCCCGAGCGGAAAGTAGCCGGCGCCCGGGTGCGCCGAGAGCTGGGAAAGACGCGCCCAAAGGCTCGTCGCGCACGGATCGTTGGGCGGGCACGCGGGGCCCATGCTGTAGTTCGTCGCGCCGATCGCGAAGACAACGCCGACGACGAGGAACATCATGCCCGACCAGAAGTCGCGCTCGCTCTTGATCTTCAAGGAAGGCCCTCTCTGACGGGATGCTGACGATTCTTGCAGCGCCCCCTATCGGCACGATGTGTGGATTACCCCGAGCACGCGCCGCCTCTCACGAGGGCGCGGCCCTGCGCGATCACTCCCAGGCGGGGGTCGCGCGCAGCACTTCGTCGAGCGTCGTCAGGCCTTCGGCGACCTTCATCGCGCCCGCGAGGCGCAGCGGCCTGAGGCCGTCCTGCAGCGACTGCTGGCGCAGCTTGGCTTCGTCGCACACCGGCTGGATCGTGGCGCGCGCGGCGTCGCCGATCGTGAGCAGCTCGTACAAGCCCGCACGGCCGCGGTACCCCGTCATCCGGCACTCGAGGCAGCCGACCGCCTTGTAGGGCCGCACGCCGCCGTTCAGGCGCCACGGCTTCACGACCTCGTGCAGCGTCTCGCGCGTCACTTCGGGGTCGGGCTTCTTGCACGCCGGGCAGAGCGTGCGCACGAGCCGCTGCGCGAGCACGCCGATCAGGGTCGAGCCGATCAGGTAAGGCGGGACGCCGAGGTCGTTGAGGCGCGTGATCGCCGACGACGAGTCGTTGGTGTGCAACGTCGAGAAGACGAGGTGGCCGGTGAGCGCGGCCTGGATCGCCATGTCGGCGGTCTCGAGGTCACGGATCTCGCCGACCATGATGATGTCCGGGTCCTGGCGCATGAGCGAGCGCAGCCCCTCGGAGAAGTTGAGGTCGATCTGCGACTGCACCTGCGTCTGGTTGAACGCCGGCTGGATCATCTCGATCGGGTCCTCGATCGTGCAGACGTTGACCTCGTCGGTCGCGAGGCGCCTGAGCGTCGAGTAGAGCGTCGTCGTCTTGCCCGAGCCGGTCGGACCGGTGACGAGGATGATCCCGTGCGGCTTGGCGGTGAGCTCCTCCCAGCGGCGGCCGTCGTGGCTGCCGAAGCCGAGGCTCTCGAGCGACTTGACGGTCGTGTCGGGATCGAAGATCCGCATCACCATCTTCTCGCCGAACGCGGTCGGGATCGTCGACAGGCGCATCTCGACCTCGTCGCCGGCGGGATTGCGAACCTTGATGCGGCCGTCGAGCGGACGGCGCTTCTCGACGACGTCCATGCGGCCGAGCAGCTTGACGCGCGCGACCATCGCGCTCATCACGCCGGGCGGCAGCTGGTAGACGGTGTGCATGACGCCGTCGATGCGGAAGCGAATGACGCTGCGCTCGCGGCGCGGCTCGAGGTGGATGTCGGAGGCGCGCTGGTCGAACGCGTACTGCCACAGCCAGTCGACGACCTGGATGACGCCGGAGTCGTTGGCGTCGAGCTGGCGGCTCGTCTTGCCGAGCTCGACGAGCTGCTCGAAGTTGGCGAGCGCCGCCTGCTCGCCCATCTTGACCGCGTTGCGCACCGAGCGCGAGAGCGCATAGAACTCGGTCGTGTAGCGCGCGATCTCGATCGGGTTGACGACGACGAGCTTGACCGTGCGCCGCGTGTGCAACTCGATCTCGGCGATCCAGCCGAGGTCGAGCGGCTCGCAGGTCGCGATCGTCACGTCGGCAGCGCCGAACGTGAGCGGCAGGGCGTGGCGCCGCTCGGCGTACTGGATCGACATGACGTCGGCGACGCGGCCGACGTCGACCTTGAGCGGGTCGATTCGCACATACGGCAGCTTGACGCGCTTGGCGAGCCACTCGGTGAGCGTCTCGGTGTCGAGCACCTTGCCGTCGCCGACGCGCTGCAGACCCGCCTGGCCGAGGCGCACGAGCGGGTGCTGCGCGCTGTTGCCGCCGGCGAAGCGCCGCACCGTGCGCTCGACGTCGTCTTCGCTGACGAGCCTGTCCTCGCGCATCCAGGCGAGCAGCGTCCGCCAGGTGAGCTTGCCGTGCGAGACGACGTTGAGCGAGAGGTCGATCGCCTGCAGCGGCGCCGGCCGGGTCGGCGAGATCGAGCGCTCGAACAGGCTCTCGCGCTCGAGCGTGCTGTCGCGGGTCAGCGTCGAGGTGCGGCCGCCGGCGCTCTCGAGCTCGCGCCGCGCCACCGTCGCGGGCGCCTTGCTGCTGAGGTCGGGTTGCTCGCTTCTGGATTTCATGCGGGCGCTGGATCTGTCGCGGCGGGGCCGGCGGCCGGGCGCAGCATGCGCAGCCACTTCCTGGCGGGCAGCTGCCACCGAGTTTCGATGTTTTCGGCACGCCGGGCAAGTTCGTCGAGGGGCGCGAACGTGACTTGCTTCATCGCCAGGACCACCGTGTTGCCCTCTTTGGTCGGCTGCAGCGTCCGGACTGCGTCGGCGCCGAACGCGGACGCGATCCGCCGTGTGCTCTTCGCGAAGCTGGCGTCGCGGCCGAACAGGTTCACGGTCATCGCCCCGCCGGGCGCGACGACGTCGAAGCAGCGGCGATAGAACTCGGCGCTGTCGAGCACGGGGCTCGCGGCCTCGTGGTCGTAGAGGTCGACTGCAAGCACGTCGGCCGCGCCGCGCTGCGCTGCATCGGCGACCCACGCGCCGGCATCGGCCGTCTCGACGGCAAAGGTCGCGCTCGGCGCGGGCAGGCGAAACCACTGCCGGCACGCATCGACGACGCGCTCGTTGAGCTCGACGACGGTGACGCGCATCTTCATGCGCCGGCTGGCAAAACGCGCGATCGAGCCGGCGCCGAGGCCGAGCTGGACGAGGTGAGCACCGGCGACCGCGGCAGGATCGCGAAACAGCGTCCACGCCATCATGCGGCGGACGTACTCGAGCTCGATCGCGAGCGGTGCCTCGATCCGCATCGCGCCCTGGATCCAGGGCGTGCCGAGGTGGAGATAGCGAATGCCGCGCGACTCCGAGATCGTCACCTCGGGAAGCGACGTTGCTCCGCTCACGATGCCGCCTCGCCGAGCAATGCGGCGAGCCGCGGCAGTGTTGCCAGCGCATTGGCCGTCGTGCGCGCGGCGAACGCAGCGACCGGCTCGTCGCGCAGCGCCGCGAGCGCAGCGCCGATCGCCGCCACCTCGGCGGGCTCGTTGCGCATCGTCGCGCCCGCGGCGCGCGCCGCCGCGGTGCGGTAGCGCCACTGCGGCGCGATGTCGGGCGAATCGGTTTCCATGACGATGGCGTCGATGTCGAGCGCGGCAGCGACGCGACGGATGCGCAACGCCCGCTCGAACGTCAGGGCGCCGCCGCAGCCGAGGCGAACGTCGAGCGCGCGAAACGCGTCGGCCTGCTGCTCGCTGCCGTTGAACGCGTGCGCGAGGCCGCCGCGCACGCGGAAGCGCCGCAACTGCTTGAGGACGGGGTCGATGGCGCGGCGCACGTGCAGCAGCACCGGCAGCTCGAACTCGGCGGCGAGGCGCAGCTGCGCCGCGAAGATCGCCGCCTGGCGCTCGCGGTCGAGGCCGGGAACGAAGTGGTCGAGGCCGATCTCGCCGACCGCGACGAGGCGGGGATCGTCGGCGGCGCGCGCGAGGGCGTCGCGCAGCGCGGCGACGTCGTCGCCGCCGGCGCGGTCGGTGCACATCGGATGAATGCCGAGCGCGTAGGCGAGACCGTGCTCGTGCGCGAGCGTGCGCACACGCTCGAAATTGGCCCTGTCCACCGCAGGGAGGACGATCTGCAGGACGCCGGCGGCGCGCGCGCGGGCGACGACGGCGTCGCGGTCGGCGTCGAAGTCGGCCGCGTCGAGGTGGCAATGCGTGTCGATCCACACGCTCGCGATGATGCCTGCCGCGCTTCGTCCGCCTGGCCTGTGACAGCGCAGCGCCGCCGTGCTACCGTACCGTCGAGGTGGCGCGCCGGCGCGCGACTTGCCTGCGTCGGGAATCCCCGCCAGCCTTCGATCCCGCATGAAACGAGTCCCGCTGTACAGCCGTTCGCACCGGCCCTCGCCGGCCGCCGAAGCGTCGGCGGCGGCGGCTTCCGGCGAAGCTGCGCCCGTCGCCGCCCAGAAGGCGCCCGGCCGGCGCACGGCCTTCCTGCTGCGCCACGAGCGGCGCCTCTGGCTGCTGCTCCTGGTCGTCCTCGCGCTGGCGTTCTGGTGGTCGGCGCCGACGTTCAACGCCAAGCCGCCGCTCACGTTCGAGCAGATCGACGCCGCGATGCGCCAGTCGATCGAGGACAAGCCGCTGGTGTCGCCGGTCTCGCGTGCCTACGAGGCGATCATCCCCTCGGTGGTGCGCGTCGTCGGCCTCATGACCGAGGGCGACGACGGCAGCGACAAGGTCGACAGCGCCAAGGAGGGCACGGTCGAGCGCGGCATCGGCACCGGCGTCGTGATCATCGACAACGGCACGATCCTCACCAACCTGCATGTCGTCAGCGGCGCCAAGCGGATCCGCGTCACCTTCATGGACGGCTCGGACTCGGATGCGGTCCTGGTCGGCACGCAGCCCGAGAACGACCTCGCCGTGCTGCGCGCGAAAACCATCCCCGACGACCTCGAGGCGGCGACGCTGCGCTCGACCTCCGACCTCGCGCCCGGCGACCAGGTCCTCGTCGTCGGCTTTCCGTTCGGCATCGGGCCGTCGGCGTCGGCCGGCGTCGTCTCGGGGCTGAAGCGCCAGTTCCGCTCGCCCGAAGGACAGCAGACGCTCACCAACCTGATCCAGTTCGACGCCGCCGCGAATCCCGGCAATTCGGGCGGGCCGCTCGTGACGATGGACGGCGAGGTCGTCGGCATCGTGACGGCGATCCTCAACCCGAACCGCCAGCGCGTCTTCATCGGCATCGGCTTCGCCGTGCCGATCGAGAACGCCGCCGCGGCGGCGGGAATGCCGCCGTTTTGACGCGCCCGCGCGCGTCGGCGCCCCGCCGTCTCCTCACTTCTTCGGACCCGCGATGACCGACACCACCTCCGTTCCTGGCGAAGCCGCGACGCTGATGGAGCGCGTCCTCTACGAGGTCAAGCGCGTCGTCGTCGGCCAGGACCACTTCCTCGAACGGGTGATGGTCGCGGTGCTCGCGCAAGGGCACCTGCTCGTCGAGGGCGTGCCCGGGCTGGCGAAGACGCTCACCGTGAAGACGCTCGCGCAGACGCTGCGCGGCACCTTCCGCCGCATCCAGTTCACGCCCGACCTCGTCCCCGCCGACCTCGTCGGCACGCGCATCTTCAACCCGCGCACCGGCGAGTTCTCGACCTCGCTCGGCCCGGTGTTCGCCCACCTGCTGCTCGCCGACGAGATCAACCGCGCCCCCGCGAAGGTCCAGAGCGCGCTGCTCGAGGTGATGCAGGAGCGGCAGGTCACGATCGCGGGCGAGACGCACAAGGTGCCCGAGCCGTTCCTCGTCATGGCGACGCAGAACCCGATCGAGACCGAGGGCACGTACCCGCTTCCCGAGGCGCAGGTCGACCGCTTCATGATGAAGGTGCTGGTCGACTATCCGAGCGAGGACGAGGAGTTCGTGATCGCGCAGCGCGTCACCGGCGAGCCGATCACGATGTCGCCGATCGCGAGCATGGGCCAGCTCGCCGAGCTGCAGCAGGAGTGCCGCAAGGTCTTCGTCGACTCCTCGCTCGTCCGCTACGCGGTGCGGCTCGTCGCCGCGACGCGCCGGCCTGATCGCTTCGATCTCGGCGACATCGCCAAGTACCTGACGTTCGGCGCCAGCCCGCGCGCGACGATCGGCCTGGTCGAAGGCGCGCGTGCGCTCGCGTTCATGCGCGGCCGCAGCTACGCGCTGCCCGAGGACATGACCGGGCTCGTCGGCGACGTGCTGCGACATCGCCTCGTGCTCTCGTACGAGGCGCTCGCCGAAGGCATCGACGCCGACACCGTCATCCAGCGCGTGATGCGCAAGATCCCGGTGCCCGAGAAGCCGCTCGCCCCCGAGAACGGCCATGGCCGCAACACCTGAAGCGTCCGCCGGCGTCATTGACCGCGACAGCGCCGAGGCGCTGCTGAAGCGCCTCGAGTGGACGGTGCTGCGCCGCCTCGACGGCCTGCTTCAGGGCGACCACCGCACGCTGATGCGCGGCGCCGGGCTCGATCTCGCCGACCTGCGTGAATACCAGCACCACGACGACGTCCGCCACATCGACTGGAACGTCACCGCGCGCCTGCAACAGCCGTACGTGCGGCAGTTCACCGAGGACCGCGAGCTGTCGGCGTGGTTCCTGGTCGACCTCTCGGCGAGCGTCGACTTCGGCTCCGATCGCTTCACCAAGCGGATGGTTGCGCGTGAGTTCGTCGGCGTCCTTGCCCGTCTGCTGACGCGGCGCGGCAACCGCGTCGGTGCGCTGCTCTACGGCAACCGGGTCGACACCGTGCTGCCGGCACGCACCGGCCGCATCCACGTCCTCGAGCTGCTGCAACGGATGGCCCGCCGCCCGGCCGAGGCGGCACCCGGCGCGACCGACCTGCGCGAGCTGCTGCTCCACGCGCACCGCACGATCCGCCGCCGCTCGACGATCTTCGTCGTCTCCGACTTCGTCAGTGCACCCGGCTGGGAGCGGCTGCTCGGCCAGCTGGCGCTGCGCCACGAAGTGACTGCGGTGCGCATTTTCGACGCGCTCGAGATGGACCTGCCCGACCTCGGCCTGGTGACGATGCGCGACGCCGAGACCGGCGAGCAGATCGTCGTCGACACCCACAACAAGCGCTTCCGCGAGCGCTTCGCGGCGGCGGCCGAGCGGCGCGAGACCGGGCTGCGCGAAGCACTCGCCAGGGCCGGCGTCGACACGCTCGAGCTCGGCACCGACGACGACCTGGTCGATGCGGTGCTGCGCTTCGCCGACCTCAAGAAGCAGCGCAGCCGGCTTGCCAACTGGAGCGGCGGCGGCCGCTCGATCTCCCACGTGCGGCCGGCAGCGGCCGACTGAAAGCGCGGAGCCTGCCATGACCGCAGCCTCGCCCTGGATGACGTTCCTCTGGCCTTCGATGCTGTGGGCGATGCTCGCGTTGCCGCTGATCGTCGCGCTCTACGTGCTGCTGCTCAAGCGCCGCAAGAAGACGAACCTGCGCTACGCCAACCTCGCGCTCGTCAAGGAGGCGCTCGGCGGTCGCAGCGCCTGGCGGCGTCACGTTCCGCCGGCGCTCCTCTTCATCGCCCTGGCGGTGCTCACGTTCTCGACGGCGCGGCCGGCGATGCTGATCACGCTGCCGTCGGCGCAGGAGACGATCGTCCTCGCGATCGACGTCTCCGGCAGCATGCGTGCCGCCGACGTGCAGCCGAACCGTCTCGTCGCCGCGCAGGAAGCGGCGAAGGCGTTCGTCGCCGAGCTGCCGAGGAACGTCAAGGTCGCCGTCGTCTCGTTCGCCGGCACCGCCGCCGTCGTGCAGGCGCCGACGCTCAGCCGCGACGACGTCTACGCGGCGATCGACCGCTTCCAGCTGCAGCGCGGCACCGCAATCGGCAGCGGCATCGTGATCTCGCTGGCGACGATCTTCCCCGAAGCCGGCATCGATCTCTCGCAGATCACCGGCGCGCGCGCAATGCCGCCGGGGCCGAACGACAAGCCGCCGCCCGAGTTCAAGCCGGTCGCGCCGGGCTCGTACTCGTCGGCAGCGATCATCCTGCTCACCGACGGCCAGCGGACGACCGGTCCCGACTCGCTCGACGCCGCGAAGATGGCGGCCGATCGCGGCGTGAAGGTCTTCACCGTCGGCATCGGCACCAAGGAAGGCGAGACGATCGGCTTCGAGGGCTGGTCGATGCGCGTCCGCCTCGACGAGGAGACGCTGAAGGCGGTCGCCAAGGCGACCAACGCCGAGTATTTCTACGCCGGCACCGCGCAGGACCTGAAGAAGGTCTACCAGGGCCTGAGCACCCGCCTCATCGTCGAGAAGAAGGAGACCGAGATCACGGCGCTGCTGGCGACGATCGGCGCGCTCATCGTCCTCGTCGCTGCCGGCTTGTCGACGTGGTGGTTCGGGCGGATCGCATAGCGCTCAGCGTCCGCGTGCAGGAGCGTCGCCGAAACTTCCGGTGACAGCGCCGGCGAACATCCGGTTACCGGGCTGACGCGATCGCAACGATCGCGCCCTTCACTGACGACACAACGCTGCCGAAGCAGGCTTCGTACCGCTGGTGGCCGCATTCGCCGAACGAGGCGATTCGCGGCGCGGCAGCGGTCGCTCTCGGCAGGTCGCAGCAGGCACAAAGGCAGATCGAAAATGAGTACCTACAGGCTCTACAAGTCCCCCAACGGCGACATCGTTCGCGTCAAGATGGGCTTCTCGTGGCGGGCGTTCTTCGTCGGCTCGATGTCCGCGGTGATCCGCCGCACCTGGCTGCTGTTCGTCGTCGCTGCGCTCTACTACGCGAGCGAGGCGTATTTCTACGGCGTGCCGACGCCGACCTCGCGCACCGCTGGAGTCGCCCTCGCGGCGGTCGGCTTCTACGCCGTCTACATGCTCTTTTGCGGCGTCAACGGCAACCGGTGGCTGAGCGATTCGCTGCGCCGCCGCGGCTTCACGCTGATCGGCGAAGAGCGGCGCTGAAGACGCGAGGCGTGCTGCGCGCGCCTTCAGCCGAAACGTCCGTGCAGGAACCAGCCGTTCTCGCCTGACGACGAAAGCGGCAAACGCGCGCGGTAGATCCAGACCAGCGCGCCGTCGCTCGCCTCGGCGATGAAGTAGTCGCGCTCGGCGAGATCGTCATCCCACCAGCCGGATTCGATCCGCTCCGGCCCCGACAGCAGCGCGAGCGCACGACCCTCGAGCAGCGGCCTCGCGTCGCGCTCGGCGAGCGGCTCGGGAAGCTGCAGCCAGATCGGCCGCGCGCAAGGCAGCGCAGAAGGCAACGCCGCCGTCGCGTCCGCCGCCGCGTTGCGCGACGCGCGCGACGGACGCGCGACGGCATCGCTTCTGAGCGCGCTCGCGCGCTCGGGTCGATGGTCTTCGGCGGCGCACAGGCGCTGCACGCCGCCGGCGCCGAGCCGCGCCTGCAACCGCTCGATCAGCCGCACGAGGCCCTCGTCCTCGCTCTGGCGGGTCGGGAACAGCTCGCCGTTCGGCGCCGCGCGCTTGACGATGTCGGAGGCCTGCAGAGCGAGCTCGAGCGTCGGCGCCGGCAATTGCACGTGCGCGAGTCGCTCGCGCAGGAGGACGAGCAGGTGCGCGCTGTCGCGCGACGGCTCGGCGAGCGCGATCTCGAGCGCCGTCGCCTGCGGCGTGCGGTCGCCCTGCTGCCAGCGCGTCTCGTGGTGCATGAGGAGGCGGAAGCGCTGCACGAACGCGTGCTGCGCGGCGAGCCAGGCGACGAGCCGGGCGAGCAGGATCGAGGCGCCGTGCAGCACCTGCTCGCTGCTGTCGGCGCGCGCGAAGAGCTCGAGCCGGCTCTCGAACGCGCGCGCCGGAACGATCGGCTCGCGCGGATCGGCGCGCCTGCCGAAGGCGGCGTCGAGCTCGGCGAGCAGCGTCTCGCCGAAGCGCCGCGCGAGCCCGGCGCGCGGCAGGCCGAGCAGGTCGCCGACGCGGCGCAGCCCCATCCCCTGCAGCGCCTCCCAGTGTGCGCGGCCGGGGCCGAGCAGCCACACCGGCGCGGCGACGAGCGCGCGCCGCGTCGCCTCGAGCGTCGTGCAGAGCGGCGTCGGCTCGAGATGGGCGAGGATCGCGGCACCCTGTGCGGTCGCGGCGCTGGCGATGCGAAGCGAGTGGCCGATCGGCTCGATGCTCGCGCGCACGCGCTCGAGCAGCCGCTCGCTGCCGCCGAAGTAGCGCAGGCACGACTGCACCTCGAGCAGCACGGTGTCGGCGGCGCGGCCGGGCTCGGTCGCCGGCTGCAGCGAGACGCTCGGCGTGAACGCGAGCGCAGCGTGAACGATCGAGCGCATCGCCTCGGCGTCGCGCGCAGGATCCGCCTGGCCGAGGACGATGCGCGGCGCGAGCGCGAGCGCGGTCGCGCGCTTCAGCCCCGGCTTGACGCCTTGTGCGATCGCGGCCGCGTCGGCGGCGGCGATGCAATGCTCGTCGACGAGCGCGATGCCATGTTCGGCGGCGCGGCCGGCGAGCGTCGCGGCGAACGACTCGAGCGACAGCAACGGCAGATGCAGCGCGACCCAGAGCATGGCGGAACGAAAGAGAAGACGGCGCGACCGGCGATGCGATGCACGGCGCTCAAGCGACGTCGACGAAGGTCGCCGCAGGCAGTCGACGGTGCTTGCCGCTCGCCGAGCGTCGCCGTGCCGTCGCCGACAGCACGCTCGGCAGCTCGAGCTCGAGCGGCGTCTCGAGCGGCGGCCCGCGCCGTTTCAGGACGCGCAGCTGGACGCGATCGGCGCCACCGGCGTGCAACGCAACGCGCAACGGCGCCGCGGTCGGCCGCGCCGCCGCCGCCGCTTCGCGAAGGATGAAGGCGACGCCGTCGTGGCGGTGCGCCGCGAGCTGGAGCCGGCGCAACCGCTCGGCGCGCAGCCGCTGTGGCAGCCACGCGACGATGGCGCCGACGTGGCCGCTCTTCAACGCCTGCTCGAGCGCCCACAAGCCATCGCTGCCAGGAGCGAGTCGCGCACGTGTCTCGACGACGAGCAACTCGTCGACGGCGAAGCCGAGCACGGCGAGCGCCGCCGCCGCCAGCGCCGCCGGCGGATCGAACAGCATGACGAGGCGGCCGTCGCGCTGCGTCGCCACCAGCGCCGGCGCGAGCAGGCGCATCTCGCCGACGCCGGGATGCGCGAGCAGCAGCTCGCTCAGCGCGCCGCGCGGCCAGCCGCCGTCGGGCAGCTCGGCGTCGAGCCGCGCAAAGCCGCTCGCCAGCGTCTGCGCGCCGGTGCGGCCGAGCTGATGACCGAGCCAGAGGTCGGGATGGAGCGTTTCCGGCATCCGCCGAACGACCGCCGCGTCTCCCCGCTGGCGCTTCGCGACGGCAGAGAGCGGCAAGGACGGTGGCGGCGGCAACGCCGCCGCCGTGACGATCGCAGCGACCATTGAATAACTGTATTTTCATACAGTATGCACGGCAACTCCGCCTGTCCGAATCCCGACGTCGCCGAATGTCTGCCAGTGGCAATCGATCAGTTGCTTTTGTCAACGATCTGGCGAGAATGCGGCATGGCCTCGCCCACGCCACCCCGCACCGAAGCGGTCCGCCGCTTCAACCGCTTCTACACGCGCCGGATCGGCGTCCTTCACGAGAAGCTCGCCGCGACGCGATTTCGCCTCACCGAGTCGCGTCTGCTCTGGGAGCTCGCGCACCGCGAGCGCACGACCGCTGCCGAGCTGGCGCGCGACCTCGATCTCGACCCGGGCTACGTCAGCCGGCTGCTGCGCGCCTTCAAGGAACAGGAGCTGATCCGCGGCGAGCGCGGCGACAGCGATGCCCGCCATCTTCACCTCACTCTCACGGCCGCCGGCCGGCGAGCGTTCGCGCCGCTCGACCGGCAAAGCGCCGCCGACGTCGATCGCTTGCTCGGCGCGCTCGCCGACGGCGAGCAACGGCGGCTGCTGCGCGCGATGGCCGAGATCGAGACGCTGCTCGGCGACGCGCGCAGCGCCGCGCCATGGCTGCTGCGGCCGCCGCACGCCGGCGACATCGGCTGGGTGATCGAGCGGCACGGCCGGATCTACGCCGACGAGTACGGCTGGGACATGCGCTTCGAATCGCTCGTCGCACGGATCGCGGCCGACTTCGTCAACCGACTCGATCCAGCGAAGGAAGCCTGCTGGATCGCCGAGCGCGACGGCTCAGCAGTCGGCTGCGTCTTCCTGGTGCAGGCGCGCGACGACGCCAGCGGCGAGCCGGTCGCCGGAGCTGCGCAACTGCGCCTGCTGCTCGTCGAGCCCGCGGCGCGCGGCCTCGGCATCGGTGCGCGGCTCGTCGCCGAGTGCGAGCGCTTCGCGCGCCGCAGCGGCTACCGCAGGATCGTGCTCTGGACCAACAGCGTCCTGGTCGCCGCGCGAGCGATCTACACGAAGGCCGGCTACCGTCTCGTCGCCAGCGAGCCGCACGAGAGCTTCGGGCACCAGCTGGTCGGCGAGACGTGGGAGCTCGCGCTCGACTGACCGACGGCGGCCACCCACCCTTCGAGAGTGGGCTCGGGGCGCCGCAGAATGCCATCATCGGCGCATCCGGCCCGCGCCGACGCGCGGCCACGACCACCGAACGGAGACGACATGCAAGGTTCGATGATGCAGCTGCCGCTGCAGATCTCTTCCCTCCTCGTTCACGCCGAGCGGCACCACCCCGAGCAGCAGATCGTCTCGCGGCGGGTCGAGGGCGACATCCACCGCACCACGTATCGCGAGCTGGCGGCGCGGGCGCGGCGGATGGCCAACGCGCTCGCCGGGCTCGGCGTCAAGAACAGCGACCGCGTCGCAACGCTCGCCTGGAACGGCTACCGCCACCTCGAGCTCTACTACGCGGTCTCGGGATCGGGCGCGGTGCTGCACACGCTGAACCCGCGGCTGCACCCCGACCAGGTCGTCTACATCGCCGACCACGCCGAGGACCAGGTCCTCTTCTTCGACCTGACGTTCCTGCCGCTGGTCGAGGCGATCGCGCACCGCGTCAAGACGATCAAGACCTTCGTCGCGATGACCGACCGCGCCCACATGCCGGCCGACAGCAAGATCCCGGGGCTGCGCTGCTACGAGGAGCTGATCGCCGGCGCGAGCGATGTCTTCGCGTGGCCGACGCTCGACGAGGGCCAGGCGTCGTCGCTGTGCTACACGTCGGGCACCACCGGCAATCCGAAGGGCGTGCTCTACAGCCATCGCTCGACCGTGCTGCACACGTTCGCGATCGCGCTCCCCGACGCGCTCAACTGCTCGGCGAAGGACTCGATCCTGCCGGTCGTGCCGATGTTCCACGTCAACGCGTGGGGACTGCCGTACGCGGCGTGCATGATGGGATCGAAGCTCGTCTTCCCCGGGGCCGGGCTCGACGGCAAGTCGCTCTACGAGCTGTTCGAAAGCGAGCGCGTGACGCTCTCGGCCGGCGTGCCGACGGTCTGGCAAGGGCTGCTCGCGTACGTCGAGTCGAACGAGCTCTCGTTCTCGACGATGCGCCGCACCGTCATCGGTGGCTCGGCGTGCCCGCCGGCGATGATGAAGATGTTCCAGGAGCGCTACGACGTCCAGGTGCTGCACGCCTGGGGCATGACCGAGATGAGCCCGGTCGGCACCGTCGCCGCGCTCAAGGGCTCGCAGGTCGACCTGCCCGCCGCCGAGCGCTTCGCGATCCAGTCGAAGCAGGGCCGCGCCGTGTACGGCGTCGACATGAAGATCGTCGACGCCGAAGGCGAGGAGCTGCCGTGGGACGGCGAGCACTCGGGCGAGCTGATGGTGCGCGGGCCGTGGATCGTGTCGCAGTACTTCAAGGGCGAAGGCGGCGATCCGCTCGTGCGCGACGCCCAGGGCAACGGCTGGTTTCCGACCGGCGACGTCGCGACGATCGACGCGAGCGGCTTCATGCAGATCACCGACCGCTCGAAGGACGTCATCAAGTCGGGCGGCGAATGGATCGGCTCGATCGACCTCGAGAACATCGCGATGGCGCATCCGGACGTCGCGATGGCGGCGTGCATCGCCGCGCGCCACCAGAAGTGGGACGAGCGGCCGCTCCTGATCGTCGTTCGCAAGCCGAACGCCACGCTCACCACGGAAGAGCTGATCGCGTTCTACGAAGGCAAGATCGCCAAGTGGTGGACTCCGGACGACGTCGTCTTCGTCGATGCGATCCCGCTCGGCGCGACCGGCAAGATGCTGAAGAACCGGCTGCGCGAGCAGTACGGCAGCCACCTCCTCGAGCGCACCTGAGCGCCGCCACCGCCGAGCTCGCGCAACGCCCGCGCTGCGCGCCGTGAGCACGGCGCGGGCCTCGCGGGCGAGCGTCGGCGCCTGGGCAGCCACCCTCGCCTTCACCTGGTGGGGGTTCTTCCCGCTCTACTTCCGCCTCCTGCCGAACGTCTCGCCTGCCGAGGTGCTCGCGAACCGGATCGTCTGGTCGCTGCTCCTCGTCGGCGCCGTGCTGACGTGGCGATCGCGTTGGTCGTGGTTGCCGCAGGCGCTTCGCTCGTGGCGCGTGATGGCGAGCTTCGTCGGCAGCGCGCTGCTGCTGTCGGCGAACTGGCTCACCTACATCTGGGCGGTCAGCAACGGCCACGTCGTCGACGCGAGCCTCGGCTACTTCATGACGCCGCTCATCAACGTCGCGCTCGGCTGCTTCGTGCTCGGCGAGCGGCCGCGGCGCGCGCAATGGATCGCGCTCGCGATCGCCGCGACCGGCGTCGCATGGCTGACCGCGAGCACAGGCCGGTTGCCGTGGATCGGGCTTGTCCTCGGTCTCAGCTTCGGCGCGTACGGGCTGCTGCGCAAGGTCGCGTCGCTCGGCGCTCTCGAAGGGCTGACGCTCGAGACGATCATCCTCGCCCCCGCCGCCATCGTCGGGATGGCGATCTGGTGGCGAAGCACCGCGACGAGCTTTCCGGGACCGGACGCCACGACCAACGCGTGGCTCATCGGCCTCGGCCCGGCGACGACGTTGCCACTGCTGCTCTTTGCCGTCGCCGCGCGCAGGCTCACGATGACGACGCTCGGCCTCTTCCAGTACCTGAGCCCGACGATCCAGTTCCTGCTCGGCGTCTGGCTCTTCCGCGAGCCGTTCGGCAGCGCGCGATTCGCCGGCTTCGTCCTGATCTGGATCGCGCTCGCCCTCTACAGCCTCGACGGCTGGCGGCGCCGGACCACGCGCGTCGTCGCCGCCGAGGGCTGAGCCGGGACCCGCGTCAGGCCGGTGCCTGCTCGGCCGCGATGACCTGCGCGGCGGCGTTGACGACCGCGGCGATCCGGCCGATGTCGCGCAGCTGCTGCGTCGTCAGGCCTTCCTTCTTCAGCAACGCATAGTGCGACGAGACGCAGAAGTGGCATTTGCCGACGATCGACGCGGCGAGCGCGAACGCCTCGAACTTCTTCTTGGCGACGCCGCCCGAGGTCGCGTACGCGTTCATGCGCAGCTCCGGGCGCTGCGCCTTCAGCTCGTCGTCGCCGGCCATCTCGACGTACGGATACCAGGCGTTGTTCATGCCCATCAGCGCCGCCGCGGTGAGCGCGGCGTTCGCCTCGCCGGCTGGCGTCGCCGCGCGCAGCGCGTCGACGAGCGGCTTGCTCCTGGCCGCGAACGCGGCGGCGAGCGCGACGCCGAGCGCGTCCTCTGCGAGGAGGCTCGAGCGCGCGATCGCGCCGTCGAGGTTGAGGCGGATGTCCTTCGCGTAGTCGGGGATCAGCGCCTTGATCGGGTCGAGGAATTCCATGCTCATAGCGTCTGGCCGCCGACCGAGCGGTTGCACGGGCAGAGCTCGTCGGTCTGCAGGCCGTCGAGGATGCGCAGCACCTCGTCGGGGTTGCGGCCGACGTTGAGGTTGTTGACGCTCACGTGCTGGATCGTGCCTACCGGATCAACGATGAACGTCGCGCGCAGCGCCACGCCTTCGTTGCGATCGCGGACGCCGAGCTGGTCGACGAGCGAGCCCTTGGAATCGCCGAAGCTCCAGTGGCCGAGCTTCGAGAGGTCCTTGTGGTCGCGCCGCCAGCCGAGCTTGGAGAACTCGTTGTCGGTCGAGCCGCCGAGCAGGACCGCGTCGCGCTCCTCGAACTGCTTCGCGAGCTTGTCGAAGCCGACGATCTCGGTCGGGCAGACGAAGGTGAAGTCCTTCGGCCAGAAGTAGATGACCTTCCACTTCCCGGGAAAGCTCTTCTCGGTGATCGTCTCGAACGCCGAGACGCCGTTCTCCTCGTGCTGGTTGAAGCCGGGCTTGACGCCCTGGACGCTGAAGGCTTCGAGCTTGTCGCCGATCGTTTTCATGGTGTTCCTGTAGTTCGCTGGAGATGTGCCGCGAGGGCACGACAGGAACAGAGTTTAGGCTATCGACTGTAGAAATCCAGTAGAGTTTGACTAAGTCGGCGATTGGCCGGGCGAGCCGCGCAGGTCGCCGGCGAGGCTCGTCAGCGTCTCGGCAACGATCTCGGTGTGCGCCGGGTAGTTGGTGTGGTCGCAGCCGAGGCGGACGCTGGCGCCGGCGCGGACCGCGTCGCGCGTCGACTCGGGCAGCTCGAAGCGCAGGAAGTGCACGGCCGACGTCTTCTCGTCGTTCTCGCGGTCGAGGTCCTCGTCGGCGATCGCGTAGATGCGAGCATGCCCCTCGACCTCGACGAAGACGCGATCCTCGACGCCGATCAGCCGCGCCAGCTCGCGCTTTCGCTGGTTCGGATCGGGGTACTCGATCAGCATGGTCGCCTTCCAGTTGGTGCCGTCCGGAACGAGCGCCGCGTAGGCGTCGATCTCGGCCTGGATGCCCGCCTCGTCGAAGATCTTCTCGATGTGCAGCATCTCCTGGATCTGGCGGCGGATCGTCGCCTCGTCCTCGAACTGCACGCTCAGGTGCTCGCCGAGGCGCACGGTGCGCAACCTCCGGTGCGCGATCACTTCGGCGCGGCTCGCGTTGCGCACCTTCGCGTACGCCTCGAGCGTGAGCAGGCTCTCGCGCGTGATCGCCATCGCTATTCGAGCCCGTAGGCGCGCTTCAGCAGGCTGAGCGGATGGCGCAGCTCGGGCGCGGGCGTGCCTTCGTTGGCCATGCCCTGCGCGATGTGATGGCCGGCGAGCGCGCAGTCCGACGCGACGACGTCGGGCGAAGGAGCGGCCATCGCGCGAAACACGGGCTTGCCGATCTTCATCGCCACCGGGTGCGTCTTCGTCTTGACGCCATAGGTTCCGGCGTGACCGGAGCAGCGCTCGACCGTCGTCAGCTCGACTGCGACCGTCTTGCCGATCAGCTTCAGCATCTCCTCGGTCTTGCGGCCGATCTTCTGCACGCGGTTGTGGCACGGCACGTGGTAGCTCACCTTGCCGAGCGGCTGCTTGAAGTCAGTTTTCAGCAGGCCGTCTCGATGGCGCGCGATCAGGTACTCGAACGGATCGAACATCGCCTCCTGGACGAGCTTGACGTCGGCGTCGTCGGCGAACAGCAGCGGCAGCTCCTGCTTGAACATCAACGTGCACGACGGGATCGCCGTCACGATCGCCCAGCCGTCGCGCGCGTAGCGGGCGAGCACCGGGATGTTCTTCTCCTTCAACCGCGCGACGCCGTCGAGATCGCCGAGCTCGAGCTTGGGCATGCCGCAGCAGCTCTCCTTCACGACGACCTCGTACGGGATGCCGTTGTGCTCGAGAACGGCGACGAGGTCGAGCCCGATCCCGGGCTCGTTGTAGTTGACGATGCAGGTCGAGAAGAGCGCGACCTTGCCGGGACTGCGCTCGCCGTCGACAACCGCGGTCGCGCTCCCTTTCCTGCGCACCGCGCTGCGGAATCGCTTCGTCGCGAGCGGCGGCAGCCACGCATTGGGATGGATCTCGAGCGCCTTGTCGAGGAGCTTGCGCACCGGCCGCGTCCGGTTCGCCGCGTTCACGGCCTGCACGACGATCGGAATGCCGGCGAGCTGGCCGTGGACGTCGGTCGACGCGAGCAGCTTCGCGCCGGCATCGACCTCGCCCTTGCCGAAGCGGATCGCCTTGGCGCGCAGCATGACGTGCGGGAAGTCGACGTTCCACGGATGCGGCGGAACGTACGGGCACTTCGTCATGTAGCAGAGGTCGCAGAGATAGCACTGCTCGACGACCTTGGCGTAGTCCTTCTTGTCGACGCCGTGTACCTCGCCGTCGGCGGTCGCGTCGACGAGGTCGAACAGCGTCGGGAACGACTGGCACAGGCTCACGCAGCGGCGGCAGCCGTGGCAGATGTCGAAGACGCGCTCCATCTCGGCGAGCGCCTTCGCCTCGTCGCGGTAGTCGGCGCTCTTCCAGTCGATGGGGTGCCGGGTCGGCGCTTCGAGGTTGCCTTCGCGGAGCGTCATCGGGCCTGGGGCCTCCATCAACGAACAAGGGCCGCTGCGGGCCCTTGTTCTCGGCGACTCTGTCGTGTCGTTCAGTCGACGAGCGCGTCGAGTGCCTTCACGTAGCGGTTGGCGTGCGAGCGCTCGGCCTTGGCGAGGGTCTCGAACCATTCGGCGATCTCGTCGAAGCCTTCCTCGCGCGCCATCTTCGCCATCCCCGGGTACATGTCGGTGTATTCGTGGGTTTCGCCGGCGACCGCGGCCTTCAGGTTGTCGCGCGTCGGGCCGATCGGCAGCCCCGTCGCCGGGTCGCCGACCTGCTCGAGGAACTCGAGGTGGCCGTGCGCGTGCCCGGTCTCGCCTTCGGCGGTCGAGCGAAAGAGCGCGGCGACATCGTTCTGGCCTTCGATGTCGGCCTTGTTCGCGAAGTAGAGGTAGCGGCGATTCGCCTGCGATTCGCCGGCGAACGCGTCGCGCAGGTTCTGCTCGGTCTTCGATCCCTTGAGTGCCATGTCGAGTCTCCCGTGGACGATCACCGACGCTAGCGCGTTCGCGAGCGCGCGGCAATCACTTGCCTCAATCCGGCGAATTGCGCGTGGCTATGCACGGCCCGTGCTGCGTCGTCGCACGCTCCCCTTTGCTAGACTTGCGGCTGCAGTGGGGGGGTAGCTCAGCTGGGAGAGCGTCGCGTTCGCAATGCGAAGGTCGGGAGTTCGATCCTCCTCCTCTCCACCATCCGAACAATCCAGCAAGATCCCGGGCAGTACCGGGAGGTCCCAAAAGCCCTAGAGAATCAACGCTCTAGGGCTTTTTTCTTGTCCTGCGATCAAGTCGATCAAGACCGGCGATCCCCGGCAGCGTCTGAACGACGGCGAGGGTCTGTACCTAAAGCTGTTCGTCAACGGTGGCTCGCACGGCTGGCGCTTCGACTACAGCCTCGACGGCCGACGCAACACGTTGAGCCTCGGCACCTATCCAGCCACGACACTCAGGGACGCCCGCAAGCAAGCCGAAGACGCACGGCGCCTCATCAGGAGCGGACGCGATCCGAGCGATCTTCGCAAGGCTGCGCGCGAGAAGGTCGCCGCCCGGCGCGAGGCAGCAAGCCGCGCGGCGGCTGGTCTGCCTCCGCTGGACTCCTTCGAAGCGATCGCACGCGAGTGGTACGCGAAGCACGCCCCGAGCTGGGCCGACACGCACGCGGAAAAGATCCTGCGGCGCCTCGAGCGCGACGTGTTTCCGTGGATCGGCAGCAAGCCGATCAGGTCGATCCGACCGGCCGACCTGCTGAGCCTCTTCAAGCGCGTGGAGGAACGCGGCGCCCTCGAGACAACGCATCGTGTCCAGCAGAACTGCGGGCAGGTCTTCCGGTATGCCGTGGCTACCGCCCGCGCCGACAGTGATCCGAGCAGGGATCTGCGTGGCGCCCTTCCGCCGTGGAAGCCCCAGCACTATCCAACCATCACGGATCCTCGCGCGGTCGGCCGGCTGCTGCGCGACATTGACCATAGATGAGAACTTTCGCGGCTGCCGGCGCAGCCTGCGCCGCTCGGAGGGCCACCAACCGCGCGTGAGCGATCCTGAGGCACTCGGCGCTTCAGGG
>Ga0207689_10000382_pt1 | contig 41581 bp, 40 predicted proteins | sample KBSMisM52_FD_184312 | JGI IMG/M metagenome (GOLD analysis project Ga0207689, IMG submission 184312) | Miscanthus rhizosphere microbial communities from Kellogg Biological Station, Michigan, USA - KBS Miscanthus M5-2 (SPAdes) (version 2) | ecosystem: Host-associated > Plants > Roots >...
CGCGGGCGGAGTAATCCATCAAACCGTCCGGGTCGCTGACCAGGAGGTCGGCATCGCCGGTCCCGCCGCGCAGAGTAACCTGCAGCACGGGTACGCCTGGAGGGACGATAACGCTGGCATAGCCGGCCGTGTTCTGCTGACCGCTTACGGTGACGGAACTGCCGGCGGTCAACTGCGTGAACACAGGCAACTCAAAACCATGTATGACTTCGCCTCCCTTGCCATCGGTGACTCTGACTTTCACCCGCTGGCTGGTAAATGAGGCATTCCAGGTCAGTTTTCCGGTCTTGCTGTCCAGCCGCATTCCGCCCGGCGCGAAAACCAGCGGACGCATTGTGATGGCCCGTGACTTCGATGGTTTCGTCGGCACCGGCGGCAAAGTTTATTTGAACGTAGGCTCGAACCAGGGCGTAAAGCCGGGAGATTATTTCCGCGCCGTCCGCCTCTACAGCGCCGACAAGAATGACGAAGCGGATGCACTTTCCTTCTCGGCTTCGCAAATCGACGATACGCAGAAGAATCCGATCACTGTAGATCCGAACCTCCTAAAGCACTCTAAAGGCGGTGTGGTTCACACTGCCGGACTGCCTCGCCGCGCAGTAGGTGAAATCGTGGTGCTGAGCTCAACTCCGACCACTGCCACCGGCATGGTGGTTTTTGCCCTGGAAGAAGTTCACGTGGGTGATGGAGTGGAACTCGACGATCAGCAGCAGTAAGCTGATTCAGCAAGAATTAAGCCGGAGAGAAAGTTCTCTCCGGCCCTTATTTTTCCTGCTCCCCAAAAACCTCAGCGGTAAAAGCCTCAATGGCAGCGCCCTTCTGCCACGCATCCAAAGGCAACCCGGCTTTACGGCAGGTTTGCTCCAGGAAAGTAATGCGGTCCCAGTTGTTTTCAACTGGAACCTGCGGAAGCAGCAGCCCACGCCGCCCTCCCATGCCCACAATCAGTCCATGACGTCCGACTTCAACTTGCTCAGTCGATATGGGCTTGGGTTTGGTGAGAATGCTTAGCGAAATCTGAAGTCCACCCAGCTCCTCGCGCGTGACCGGCCAGAACCGCGTGTCTTCAAACGCAGCAGCCCGTGCGGTTTCGATCACGGTCTGATATAGCGAAGCTCCCGCCTCGACAAATCCCACGCAGCCCCGCAACTCGCCATGACGGTGAAGAGTGGTGAAAGCCCCACGCGGTTCGGCCAAATGCGGCGATGGTGGTTTTAGCGAAATTTCAGAACGGTTGAGCGCCGACTCGATGGCGAGATGAGCCAGCTTTAGAAGGAGGGTTCGTTCTTCCGCTGAGAATTCTTGCAGGCCAGTCGGGGCTTCAGGTTGCGGGTACATCGTTCTTCGCGGCAACATTATTCTTTCTCCGTCGACTGAGGACGAAGGCGCGCCGGCGGCTCCTCACGGCCGAGCGGTCGATCTTGGACCAAAATGCCTTGAAATAATCGAAGGCGGAAACCAGAGAAAGGACAACCATGAACCATATGGCAAGAAACGCCACCCAGTGGACCGAGAAGATGTAAGGCCCAATCGGCCACTCTTTCCAGCGGTGGTCAAGGATGACGGCCACAACCGACACAATCTGCACTACCATCTTGAACTTGCCCAAATCACTGGCCTCAATCGTGAATCCTTCCGAAGCCGCAATCGAACGCAACCCACTGACCAGGAACTCGCGTCCGATAATAACGACAGCAATCCAGGCCGGAACCAGGCTGGGGTTGAACTGCACCAGAACAATGAAGGCGGCCGCAATCAATAGCTTGTCGGCCAGCGGATCAAGCAGCATGCCCATGGTCGTGATCTGCGCCCGCTTGCGTGCCAAATAGCCGTCAATACCGTCGGTAATCGCCGCAGCAATAAACACGGCAGAGGCCAACAGCTCTTTTGTCCCGTCTAAACTACTGAAGCGGCTGGTGGTAAGTATCCAGATCAGTAGCGGAATGCTGAAGATACGGCTAAGCGTAATGGAGTTGGGCAGATTCACAGATGGGGCAGAAATCCTGGCCAAATTATCCTCCGTACGCCTGGGGAAAGCAATGGAGGAAGCAGGGTATCTTGTAGCCCAGATGCGGCTATAATGAGGGGCAAGTTATGAAGATCAGCAGTGTCGCGTCCGTAGTTTTCCTGGCAATCTCAGTGCCAGTGATCTTGGCGCAGGAAAGCGCAAATGATCTGCCCTCGGCGCCGTCTGCCGTAAAGCAAGGCCAGTCGCAGCCTCAGCAAACCACGCCACCGGCGGATGCAAAACCCGCCGACACCACACCACCGGCTGCACCCAGTGCGTCAGATCCGACCCAGAATAGCACCGCAGCCAGCGACTCCATTCTCGAGCAACCAAAAGAAACTCCCAATCCCGACTTGGCGGGAAGCATATCGGTCAGAGTCAACGAAGTGAATGTCGTGTTCACCGTTACTGACAAGCGCGGTCGGCTGATAAAGGACCTTAACCGAGAAGATTTCAGGGTCGTGGATGACGGGCGCCCGGATACCAGAGTCACGTTTTTTCAAAAAGAAACGAACCTGCCTTTGCGAGTAGGCTTGCTGGTCGACGCCAGCAACTCCGTGCGTGATCGCTTCAAGTTTGAGCAGGATTCAGCGATCGAATTCCTGAGTCAAACCATTCGCCCTAAATACGACCAGGCATTCATCGTCGGTTTCGACGCGACTCCCGAAGTAACGCAAGACTTCACCGATAACAACGAAGCCCTCTCCAAAGGCGTACGAATGCTGCGCCCCGGCGGCGGCACCGCCATGTACGACGCCATTTATTTCGCATGCCGCGACAAGCTGGCCAAACAGCCGCGCACCATTGCAACCCGCCGCGCATTGATCGTGCTGAGTGATGGCGACGACAACCAGAGCCATGTCACTCGCGAAGAAGCCATCGAGATGGCGCAGCGCGCAGAAGTCATCATCTACACCATCAGCACCAATATCACCGGCTCGCACAATGACGGCGACAAAATCCTGAAGTACATCTCCGAGACCACCGGAGGCCGCGCCTTTTTCCCTTTCCAGATCACCGAAGTAGCCAACGCTTTTGCGGAAATTCAGGACGAACTGCGCAGTCAATATGCGCTCTCATATCATCCCTCAGGATTCTCCGCCGACGGCCGGTACCACACTATTCAAATCCTGGCGCAAAACCACAAAAACTTGAAAGTCCGCAGCCGCCGCGGGTACTACGCACCCTCACGCTAGATCGCAGAGCCTCGTGGCAACCTCACCTATTCCGCGCGATCGGCAATCTGCTCGCATCGCCTTAGTCGAACACCACATAGGTCTTGAGAATGCGCACGATTTGGAAGGCGTCCTGGCCACGTTCGGCGACATTGCCCGCTACGATGACGAACCTTGGAACGAGCACCACAAAGGGCGCGACGGAGTCCGCCAGTTCTACCAGCAACTGATGAGTGCCCTGCCTGATTTAGCAATCGAAGTCCAGCGCCGGCACGTTTCAGAACACGCAGTGATCGTCGAAGTAATCATTCGCGGTACGCACCAAGGCACCTGGCGCGGACTTCCGGCAACCGGACGCCAGGTAGAGTTTCCTCTGTGTGGCATCTACACCTTCGACGCCGATGACAAGTTGGCAGGAGAAAAAATTTACTACGACCGCGGGACAGTCTTAAGACAACTAGGTGTCTTCCATGAACCGCTAAGTTGGATAGGCCAAATCAGCACGTTGATGACTCATCCCGTCACCATCGCGCGTGCACTTCTAAGAAAAATCTTCCGCCGGTAACCAACTACAAAACTTCCGTAGCTCGCCCGCCCGAGAACCGCTGACGTATCTTGTGCCACTCATCGGTCCCAAACAGCCGCGGCCCAACCTCAATGAGCCGTGGCATCATATTGAACACCGCTACACGAGTCCAGGGCCTGCCATCCCGCATCCGCAGTCCTTTTTCATTCAGATCGCTGACGATGCTCGAATAAGGAAAATCCTGCACCAGCAACTCCATCATCAGCATAAGGGTCCGGTTTTCGACCGGATCCACTTCCAGCCGCTGGCAATCATCGGAGATGCGCAACCCATAAGGGATATCTTCGTGAAACGCGCCCTGCGTCGGCGACTCTGATTCGGGCAACTCACGCCGCCACTCAATCGACACCATCTTCCACCCAGTAGCAGTCCGCTGCCGGATGACCTCAGCATCAAACGGCCCGGAAATCACATCACGAATGCGTTCGAAGTGTGCCATAGACAAACCTCCCCAGACGGGACATGCAATTCACATACCAGGAGCAGGACTGCCGACAAGTCCAGCCAAGTCATTTGCGGCGTTCAATCGAGTGTCTGCTGCTTCTATCGGAAACTAGAAGATCATTGTCCGCTCTTATCGTTGGATGTCCATTTCCGGACGAGACTTTGCAATCCCCCGAGCGGGATTGCGTAGGGGCAAACGCCCGGGTCTGTCCCGATCGGACTTCAATCCGGACGTTTGGAATGACAATGTAGCTTGCTGTGGGCCGACGGCTGAGAGCTGACAGCTTCCTACTGAATTAGCCCGCCATTCCCATTCGGTTCCTCACCGGGAGCGATCACCACTGCCGCAGCCACACGGTCTCCCGGCTCCAGGTGCAGCAACCGCACACCCTGCGCGGCCCGTCCTGATTCGCGGATGGTGGTCGAATCCATGCGGATGATTTTGCCGTACTGGCTGATCAGCATGACTTCGGACTTCTCTGTCACCTGCGCGATGCCCACCACTTTTCCGTTGCGCTCGGTGGTCTTCACGTTGATGACGCCGGAGCCGCCGCGTCCTTGCAGGCGGTATTCGTCGGCTGCGGTACGTTTGCCGTAGCCGTTTTCGGTAACGGAAAGAATGAGCGAACCTTTCAGCGGCAGCGTTTCGTCGGTTGCCGTAGCTTCGACTCCAGCTTCGGCAGCTTTCTTGGCCTCTGCTTCCGCTTTCTTGATGTCTTTGGGTGTTGTCGCCATACCGACGACGTAATCGCCCTTCTCCATTCGGATGCCCCAGACTCCAACCGCCTGGCGGCCCATCGGGCGCACATCGCCTTCGTCAAAACGGATCGCCTGGCCCTCGTGTGTGGCCAGGAAAATAATTTGTTGGCCGTCGGTGACGGTGGCTGCGACCAGCTCGTCTCCCTGCTCGATGCTGATGGCGTAAATGCCATTCGAGCGTACGTGAGAGAACTCTTTGAGTTCGGTCTTTTTTACCAGGCCCTGGCGGGTGGTGAACAGAATGTGTTTGCCCTCCTCTTCCAGATTGCGTACCGCTAGCATGGTGCGGACTGTCTCTCCCGGTTGCAGGCCGACGAGGTTGCCGACGTGCTTGCCCTTGCCGGCAGCACTGACGTCGGGGATTTCATAAACCTTCAGCCAGTACACCCGTCCGGTGTTGGTGAAGATCAGAATGTAGGCGTGGGTTGAAGCAATAAACAAGTGTTCAACGAAATCTTCATCACGCGTTTTCATGCCCGTGCGACCGGTGCCGCCGCGGCGCTGCATTCTGTAAGTGGAGATCGGAGTCCGCTTCATGTAACCGCTGTGGCTTACTGTCACGGCGACCTGCTCGTCGACGATCAAGTCTTCGAGCACGATTTCTGCGGCTTCGTCTTCGATCTGGGTGCGGCGTTCATCACCGTATTGTTTCTTCACCTCTTCCAACTCTTTGACGATTACGCTGCGCAGCTTTTTCTCGGAACCGAGAATGGCGTCGTATTCGGCGATACTGTCGCGCACCGTGCCCAACTCTTTCGTAATTTCGTCGATCGAGAGCTTGGTTAAGCGGTGCAACTGCAATTCGAGGATGGCATCGGCCTGGGTGGCGGTGAATGGCTTTTCGGGATCGCGCTTCGGCGCGCGACCTTCGGTGTTGATGTCGATCTTTTTGCCGCCGAAGTAATTGACCAAGTTTTCCCGGGCATCGGCGCGATTGGCGCTGGCGCGGATGATGGTGATCACGTTGTCCAGGTGATCAAGAGCACCGAGGTATCCTTCTAAGATGTGCTCGCGGTCTTTGGCTTTCTGCAACAGATACGCCGTGCGGCGGCGGACTACATCGACGCGGTGATGGATGAAGTACTTGATTGCATCGATCAAGCCCATCTCTTTCGGCTGGCCGTTGGCCACTGCCAAAAGAATCATGGAAAAGCTCTCCTGCATTTGCGTGTGCTTGTAGAGCTTGTTGAGCACGATCTGCGGCTCAGCTCCGCGCTTGAGCTCAATTACAATCCGCATTCCCTCACGGTCTGATTCATCGCGGATATCGCCGATGTCTTCAATGTCTTTATTGTTAACCAGGTCGGCGATGCGTTCGATCAGGCGCGCTTTGTTAACCTGATAAGGAATCTCGGTTACGATGATCGCCTGCTTATCCTTTGTAAGATTCTCGATCGCGGCTTTGGCGCGCATCATGAAGCGCCCGCGGCCGGTGCGATAGGCTTCGAAGATTCCGCTGCGGCCGTGGATGATACCGGCAGTGGGGAAATCCGGGCCTTGGACGAATTTCAAAATCTCCGGAAGTTGTGCGCTGCCATTGTTCACCAACGTGATGGTGGCGTCTACAATTTCAGTGAGATTGTGCGGCGGAATTTTCGTCGCCATGCCAACGGCGATTCCGTCTGATCCATTTACCAACAAATTCGGTACGCGCGTAGGCAATACCGAAGGTTCAAATTCCGAGTCGTCATAGTTCGGGACAAAGTCGACTGTCTCTTTATCGAGATCTTCGAGCAGCGCAGTCGAAACGCGCTCGAGCTTCGCTTCCGTATAACGATCTGCCGCTGGCGGATCTCCATCGACCGATCCAAAATTTCCCTGACCAAAAATCAGCGGATAGCGCATGCTCCAGGTCTGCGCCAACCGCACCAAGGCGTCGTACACCGCGAGGTTGCCGTGCGGATGGTACTTACCCATCACGTCTCCGACGATCCTGGCGCATTTACGGGTCGCGCGATTCGGTTGCAGTCCCATCTGCTGCATGGTGTAGAGAATGCGGCGATGCACTGGCTTCAATCCGTCGCGCACATCGGGCAGCGCACGGCCGATGATGACACTCATCGAATAATCGAGATACGAACGCCGCATCTCTTCTTCGATATTGACCGGCTGAATGTTGAGCGCGCCCGGGCTGCCGCCTTCGCCGGGGGGCGGCGTCAATGGGAGTTCGGGATTCTGATCGTCAGGCATGAAAGCTCCTAGCTTGTAGCGCTAGATTTTCTTGGGATCGGAAACTTATGTAAATGATTGCAATTTAAAGCAGTTACGATGACACGAAACTGTCCAAATTATATCACTTTTTGGGTGATTTCTGATACCGAATCTCGACGCTGTTACGGTTAACCAAGAATGTGCTACCGTCTCCGCTCGTGTTTAAAACAGTCTTGGCTGTAACCGATGGCTCGCAGAGGTGCTTATGCCTTGGTCGCAAGTTTATGACCCGATGGGTAAGTGGTGGCTCTCGACACTGCTAGCGTCGCTCCCGGTAGTTGTGCTCCTGGGGACGTTGGCTTTTCTCCATATCAGGGCGCACTGGGCGGCATTATTGGGACTCGGTACATCACTGGCGATCGCCGTTTTCATGTTCGCTATGCCGGCCAGGATGGCTTTCATGGCAGCTGGCTATGGTGCAGCCTACGGCCTGTTGCCGATTGGCTGGATCATCCTGAATGTCATCTTTCTCTATCACCTGACTACTGAAACGGGACGGTTCAAAGTCCTGCAGGAAAGCCTGGTCACGATTACCCAAGACCGGCGTCTGCAACTGATTTTGATCGCCTTCTCGTTTGGCGCGTTTTTCGAGGGAGCGGCTGGATTTGGCACGCCCGTGGCAGTGACGGCGGCGATTCTCATTGGCCTTGGCTTCCGCCCTTTGCAGGCATCGGGACTCTCTTTAATCGCCAATACTGCACCTGTGGCATTTGGCGCACTGGGTACACCGCTGATCACCTTGCAGGCGGTTACCGGATTGGATTTGCGTGACCTCAGCGCAATGGCTGGCCGCATTCTGCCATTCTTTTCGGCACTGGTTCCTTTTTGGCTGGTCTGGGCTTTTGCTGGTTTTTCTGCCATGGTGGAAGTCTGGCCGGCAGTGTTGATCGCGGGTGTTTTCTTCGCTATCCCCCAATTTCTCGTTTCAAACTTTCATGGGCCGTGGCTTGTGGACATTATTTCCGCCATGTGCTCGATGACTGCGCTGACACTGTTCCTGCTGAAATGGCATCCCAAACATGTCTGGGATCTCGAGGGACGCTCCGCATCCACTGAAGCACGAGGCAGCCATGGTCATAGTGCGGGCGAGGTGGCTCGCGCATGGGTGCCGTGGATGATTCTCAGCGTGATCGTATTTGTGTGGGGCTTGCCTCAGGTAAAGGCGAACCTGGACAAAATTTCTGCGATTCGCGTGGCGGTTCCAGGGCTCCACAATCTGGTACAGCGCGTGCCCCCGGTTGTTGCTGCACCAGCGCGCGAACCTGCTTTGTATTTGTTCAACTGGCTTTCCGCGGTTGGTTCTGGAATTTTGCTGGCTGCGATCATCTCGGGCGTGGTGATGGGTTGTAGTTTATCCACCATGGTTCGCAGTTACTGGAAGACGATTGTCCGATTGCGTTTTTCACTGCTTACGATCGCAGCCATGATGTCGCTGGGTTTTGTGACGCGCTATGCAGGAGTTGATGCCACTCTAGGGCTAGCTTTTGCCCGAACCGGTGTGCTTTATCCGCTGTTTGGAACGATGCTCGGATGGTTAGGAGTAGCGTTGACGGGTTCTGATACTTCCTCAAATGTTCTGTTCGGCAGCCTACAAGTCATTTCTGCCAGGCAGGTAGGAGTGTCTCCCACGCTGATGGCCGCGGCCAACAGTTGCGGCGGCGTCATGGGGAAAATGATTGATGCACAAAGTATTGTGGTCGCCAGCACCGCCACCGAATGGTACGGACACGAAGGGAAGATTCTGCGATACGTGTTTTTTCACAGCATAGCATTGGCTTTGCTGGTTGGAGTGTTGGTATTTCTACAGGCGTATGTGTATCCGTTTACACGATTGGTGGTTCGTTAAGGCAAATCAGCACCGGCTATTCCTATATAGATATCTACTTGAGAATTTTCTGGATTGATTGCACGCTGATCATAGATTTCAAAATCAGCTTGGTAAGTGCGATCCCCACCAGAGTTGGTCCAGATGCGCTTCCATGTTTCCGGCACCACTTTGTAGGCCGGGCCTTTTTCTGAAGTGAATTTTGCATAGCGGCCTGCGGGGATTTTTACTGCGACCATACCTGTGGGGACTTCTTTGTCGGAGATCACTTTTGCACCGAGGATGAAGGTATAGTCTCCCTCTTTGTCGCTGGCGTAGTTCGTGTAGACAGAGATGATGTTTTGGTCGGCTTTATTGGGGATCTTGGTCAGGAATTTTTCCTGCGAGAGGCGCTGCCAGGTTTTGCCGATTTGGCCGTCGGGCGTTTGCTCTTTGGCATTGTTAGTGCGGGCCGAGACGCCGATTACGGTGAAGCCTTCGAAGTGGTCGATGATTTTTGGAGGCATGGTATGGTCTCCCCCGGCGGATAAGATTGCGGTCAACAGTGCAAACCCGATAGTGATTTTGCGGAGAATGATTGATCCGCCTAGTGTTGCCTGTTAAGGAACTCGGTCTTTTTGTATGCTTACCCGGACTTAGGGGCTATCGCATGCCGCGGCTTTGCGGCTGGCTTCCCTTGGCGACTGCTTGGTTCTTATGTCCGGCTGTACTGATTTCTCTTCTTATCTTCGTGGCGTTGAATTCCTAGCTGAATCAGGCGTTCGATCAAATCGGCATATGCTAGTCCGGTCGCTCCCCACAGTTTCGGATACATGCTGATTGAAGTGAATCCCGGCATGGTGTTGATCTCGTTCAGGTAAATTTTGCGCGATTTCGGATCCATCAGAAAATCTACCCGGGCCAGGCCGGAGCAATCTACTGCACGGAATGCATCAATCGCCAGTTGTTGAATCTTTTTTGTTTCTGATTTCGTCAGCTTGGCAGGGATGATCAGCTTTGAACCTTCGTCCAGATATTTGGCATCGTAGTCGTAGAACTCTTTGATAGGGACAATCTCTCCGGGGATAGAGGCTTCAGGTTTGTCGTTGCCCAGCACTGAAACTTCAATTTCCCGCGCCTTATTTTTCTTTCCACCTACGCCCTCTTCAATCACGATCTTGCGGTCGAACTTTGCGGCTTCTTCGATGGCTGGACCCAGCTCTTTGCGGTCGTGCGCCTTGGAGATACCTACGGATGAGCCCAAGTTTGCCGGCTTCACAAAAACTGGATATTTCAGTTTGCTTTCGACCAATTTCTGTACTTTCTTTGGCTCGGCCTCCCATTGACTGCGCAGAATGGTTACGTGCTTTACGATCGCAAGCCTCGCCGACTTGAACAAAGACTTCATGATGTCTTTGTCCATGCCCGCGGCTGAACCTAACACTCCCGCGCCCACGTAGGGGATGTCTGCCAATTCCAGCAAGCCTTGGATTGTGCCGTCTTCCCCGAAAGTTCCGTGCAGCACGGGGAAGATCACATCCACGTTGATCGCGCGATCTGACGTGCGGCGGGCCGGTGAATCGGTTTGAAAAGGAGTCAGCCCTATGCCTGAGGTATGTGGTTCAGGAGGCACGACGACAGATTCACCGTTCTGTAGTACGGCTGCCGCGGATGTCGCTTGCGGGTCACCGGCGCGCAACGGCCGAGCTTCGAGCTGCTTGCCCTCGAGCAGGCGTTCGGCGTCTTCGGCACCCACCCAGCGGCCTTCCTTGGTGATGCCGATAGGGACCACTTCGTATTTGTTGTTATCAATGGCGTTGAAAACCGATGCGGCTGAGAGAAGGGAAATCTCGTGCTCTCCGCTGCGTCCACCGAACAGAATCCCAACTCTTAATTTCTTGGTCATTTTTAGAGGCTGTAAAACCTTCCCATTCTTGCATAATGGCACGTAAGTCGGGGTTATATAAGATGCACTCATCCAAAGAGATGGACATGACTCGCACAACTTTGAGTCGGATCAGCCTTCAGATTGCGTTGCTGCTCAGCGCGCCTCCAGGGCTGCCACAGAACATTGCAAATAAGGTGCCGCCGACGGCAGAGCAGGTAGCCGCAGCTGTCCTGCCTTTGCCTCCTGTCATGCGCGACCATGCCACGGTGATCGGCTACGCCCCCGATCTTTCACTGGTAACTCTTCGCCAGGGTTCTAATGGAATAGTTTGCACAGCGACTCGCCCCGGAGACGACGATTTTGATGTTCGCTGTTATCACCAATTATTCATGCCGGTTGTGCGCAGAATGCGGGAGCTGGTTTCGCAAGGAAAACAAGGCGATGAAATTTATCGGACGCTCGATGCCGAAATAAAAGCTGGGAAGCTGACGATACCGGACCATCCTACCGCCGGATATCGCATGCTTGGACCCATTTCCGCTTATCACGCCACAACCAATACCGTGAGCAAAGAGATTGAGTCGTGGCAGTCGGTACACTTTCCCTACAAAACTGCGGCAGAGATAGGCTTTCCCGTAGAAGGGCAGGTTGATCGCAGCATGCCTTATGTCATGAGTTCTGGGACTTTTTGGTCCCATGTGATGATTGAGCACGAAGCAATGCCGAATCACTAAAGGATTTTTTTACCGAAGGCAGACAGAGCGAGTTCTACTGCAAGATCAGCCGTGCGGTTGTGTTCGTCGATCACCGGATTCACTTCCACAATTTCAAAACTCAGCATCTGCCCATGGTCGGCGATGATTTCCATCGCCAAATGTGCTTCGCGGTAAGTAGCTCCTCCACGAACGGGTGTGCCTACTCCGGGTGCGTCTTCCGGATCAACCCAATCCATGTCGAGTGAAACGTGATAGCCAACGGTGCCGTCTCCGGCGATGCCCACTGCAGTTTCCATCACATTGCGCATGCCGCGCTCGTCGATGTCGCGCATGGTGAAAACGTGGATGCCGGAACGGCGGACGTTTTCTCGTTCGATGGCGTCAATATCACGCACACCGACTAAGACGCAATTGTCAGGATTAACTTTCGGAGAAAAGCTCAGAATGTTTGCCAGCTCGGGTGGACCTAATCCCATGATGGCCGCCAGCGGCATGCCGTGGACGTTCCCGCTAGGTGAGCTTTCGGGGGTGTTGATGTCGGTGTGGGCGTCGATCCAAATGAGGCCGATTTTTTGATTTTGACGGCGGTAGAACTCCGCAACTCCAGAGACTGTGCCTGCACCTACGGAGTGATCGCCTCCGAGAACCAGGGGGACGATACCTGCTTCCAAAGTCTTAACCACTAGTTCCGCTTCTTTGGTGCAGGTGGCAGTAATTTCTTTCAGATATTTCGCGTGAGGGTCACCTGCCTTTTTTTGTTCGGGAATGGCGACCGCTACATTGCCACCGTCTTCGACGATGTGCCCTAACTCTTCGAGGCGCGCTTCGAGGCCTGCCACGCGGACTGCCGATGGCCCCATATCGACGCCGCGGCGGGACTGGCCGAGGTCGAGAGGGACACCGATCACGCGGATTTTGCGCGGGATAATGCCTACGGCTTCTGACGGTTTCGGTGACATAGCAATTACGGATAGAGCCGATGCAGCATTCTGGCGAACGGAATGGTTTCCCGAACGTGCTCGAGTCCGCAGATCCACGCTACCGCCCGTTCGATTCCCATACCAAAGCCGCCGTGGGGGACGCTGCCATACTTACGCAAATCCAGATACCACTGGAAGGCTTCTTGCGGCAGATCGTGTTCTTTAATGCGCTGGACCAGCAACTCATACGATGCCATGCGCTGCGAGCCACCGATGATTTCTCCGTAACCTTCGGGAGCGAGGACATCGACGCAGAGAGCCAGCTCTGGGCGCTGCGGATCGGGTTCCATATAGAACGCTTTAATCTTTGCCGGGTAGCGGTGCACCATCACTGGCTTTTCGAATTGTGATGACAAATAAGTTTCATCCGGCGAGCCGAAGTCTCCGCCCCACTCAAATCTATTTTCCACTGCGCCTTTGGCGTGGCCTTCTTGCAACATTTTTACCGCGTCGTCGTATTGCAGGCGCGGGAAGGGGGCCTCGATTTTTTCCAACTTCGTGACGTCGCGTCCGATGACTTGCAGGTCAGCGCGGCGTTTTTCCAGACAACGCTTCACGATAAAGCTGATGAACTGCTCGGCCAGCTCCATCAGGTCGTTCAGTTCGGCATAAGCGACTTCCGGTTCGACCATCCAAAACTCGGTGAGATGGCGGCGGGTTTTGGACTTTTCCGCGCGAAACGTTGGGCCGAAAGAGTAGACCTTGCCTAGTGCCATGGCAGTTGATTCGATATAGAGCTGACCTGATTGAGTTAGATATGCCTGCTCGTCAAAGTAATCGACCGGAAATAACGTCGTAGTGCCCTCGCAGGCCGCGGGCGTGAGGATCGGTGGATCGGTCAGGACGAATCCACGTTCATCAAAGAAGTCGCGAGCGGCTTTGATGATTTCAGCACGCACACGCAGAATCGAAGCTTGACGGGCACTACGTACCCAGAGGTGGCGGTGCTCCATCAAAAATTCGACGCCATGTTCTTTCGGGGTGATCGGATACGGATCAGTTTCGGACACGCGCTGCAAGACCTGAACGTTCGAGACATCGAGTTCGTACCCACCCGGAGCGCGCTTGTCGGCGCGGACTTTGCCTTCGACGATTACGCTAGATTCCTGGGTGAGGCCTTTGATGGCGTCGAAAACTTCCGGCGCCACAGCGGCTTTGGGAACGATTCCCTGAATCATTCCGGAACCGTCACGAAAGATCGGAAACAACAGCTTCCCACTTTCGCGCAGGTTGTAGAGCCAGCCTCGGATGGTAACCGACTGGCCTTCGTGTCTGCCGATTTCAGCGACGGTGGTGATCGGTGAGGACATAGTCAAAATTATCGCTACTAGTTTGTCATTCCGACCAGAAGCGTAGCGACGAGGAGGAATCCGCTTTTAGGCTGATGGCATTTGTGTTGCCATCCAGAAACAGCAGATTCCTCGCGCCCAAGAACGGCGCTCGGAACGACCAATTCAAAAATCTCTATGCAACGTCCAGTTTGTGGAACGTCTGCTCGATCTTTTCTAAGGGGACTTTTTCTTCGCCTTCTATTTCCAGCAACAAGGGCGGCGTCTGCGGAGCTGAACGCAGCAGTTCCATGCCTTGTTTCCAATTAATTGAGCCATCTCCCGGCCACAGGTGCGAATCTTTGTCCTTGGCATTATCGTGGATGTGGGTCGAGCAGACGTGCGGCTTCAGAATCTCAAAATCCTGCGCCACGCCACCCATCAGGTGTGCGTGGCCGATATCAAAGCACACGCCTACATCTTCCATATGCGTGACATGGATGAACTCCACCAGCTTGTCTGGAGTGGAAAGTTCGTTGGGAATATTTTCCAGCAGGATGCGCACCCCAAGCGGTTTGGCAAATGCTCGGAGATGTTCTACCGACGTCATGGCAGCCTCGAATTTGCGGTCATCGAAAGCTTCGTTGGGCAGACCGATATGCTGGATCAAAAATCGAAATGGAATCTGCTCTGCAATTTCCAGGGCGCGCTTAATTTCATCCATGGCCTCGATGCGGCCGGCGCGGTCGGTTGAAGCAATATTGACTGGAAGTGCACCGGTGCGTCCCCACTCGTAATCGGCGTAAAGCGGCGAGTGAACCGAGTGCAGCGGGATGCCGCTACTTTTGAACCATTCGGCGATTTCGCGCACGTGCTGCTTGCGGTTGGCGTAGTCGATGTGCTGGCGGGCGGCGAAGATTTCGATGGCCTGCGCACCGATCCGGTGCAGCCCGTCGAGAATGCCCGGATGCAATCGCTCTTTTACATGGATGAAGGTAGAAACGGCTTTTTGCATGGGTCGTGAGGTAAATGTTGAGGCTAGCTTAGTGGGTTCTTGGGAGTCAAATCAGGCTAACTGAGAACTCAAGATCGGAGAACTAAGTTTTGACCCGTTTTCTTCAGCCACGCGAGTTTCTTGTGGAATAGCTGGGATGAGCACCAGTTCTTGGTTCCCGGATCCTAGATTATTTGTTTTTCACGCTGAAATGGCTGGCTACACATTGCCAGCGATTGTCCATGAACATCCAGGTATCGGTGAAGCGGCCTCGGCGTTCCCATGGTTTGCCCTTGTCGGTGCCTTTCTCGTAGTAGGTGCCGGTCACAACCGCGGTGCTTCCGTGAGCGTGCACGACCATACCCGTCGACTGAAGGACGTCGGGCTCATAGGACTTGTCCCGGATCGAAGCTACGATTTGCGATTTGTTGTAGAGCTCGCCTTCGGCTGTGGTCATGACGAAATCCTCGGCCAGGAGCAGTTGCACGGCTGAGGCATCATTTTTGAGTTCGGCCTGGTTCCAGGCATTTTCCATGGCGATCACTTTGCTGGAATCCTGCGCTGTAGCGGCGATGGATAGAGGTATCCATAACAAGAGAGTGAGTACTTTTAGCTTCATGGCCCTACTTCCTGTTGACTTAAGAATGAAAAGACCCGCTAACCAGCATCATCTTAAGCGCAATCAGGTCTGGCATTAAGTCTATTTGTTGATTCTAGGAATAATGAAACGAAAGAAAGCTTCGGAATCCGAGTCGAGGCAGACCTGGGCATTAGGAGTTCCGGGAGTTGGGCGGGTCGAACCTTGTTCATCCACCGTGATATGCATTGGCGTCACCGGGCACAGCTTGGGATCGAGAATGTAGGCCAGCGTCATAACATCAAACAGCGTCGGAGTTTCTTGTCCCCATTGGGAGTAAAGCAAAGTTAAAGCGTCGGTCAGCGGAGTGCCCGACCGGAAAATTAGTGGGCGTTTTACTTCATCCAGTTTTAGTTGCGTGGAGTCAAGCGGCATCATGAAGATGGGGACGCCGGAGGCGAACAGTTTTTGTGCCGATGGGATGTCGTTCTTAATGTTCCATTCGGGTTCCGGGCCGCGTGGCAGAGCGTATCCCATGTCGCCATAGCGACGGTAAATCGAGCCTCCCATCAAAACCACCCGGCGGAGTTTGCGGAAGGTGTTGGCGTCTTTGTCGATTAGAGCGCCAACGTTGCCAAGTGGGCCGATGGCGACCAGTGTGATCTGACTGGGATTTCGCCGGATTTGATCAAGGATGAAATCTGTCGACTGGGGATGAGATGGCTTGGCGAAATGTCCACCTTCGGCATATGCGCGCTGCGTAAAGTTGCTTTTGAAAGACGTCGGCATGCCTGCGGCGACTGGGATATCCTGGCGTCCGGATTCGCCTAGAAGGCGGTCGGTCAGCTTGGCGCGGAGTTCTGTGTCACCGAAGGTCGTGGAGATACCGAGGATTTGGAATTCGGGACTGCGTAATGCCAGGGCCACGGCGAAGGCGTCATCGATGTCATCGCCGATGTCGGTGTCTATGATGATTTTTTCTTGCGCTGTGCCGAGAGTCGCCAGAAAGACAAATACGCCGATGACAAGCCCAGCATGAATCTTAGAGAATGATTTCATGGCGTTGGAAAGAGTAGAACATTACCGCATAGGAGGCAAAGAACTACGCGCAAAGATGGCAAAGAAAATCGAAAACTATTCGATCTGTACTAAGCCCTCGGGTGTGACTGGGGCGGGATGCTGCGGGGCACGCCACGAATCAAAAATTGATACTTGATGCACACACGAAACCGTACAGTGCGGAGCGCAGGATTTTTCCGTGACGTATTCGCGGCGGATGTCAGCCACCGTGTAGTTTTCCAACGGGACACCGGGATAGCCACGTTGTTGAGAACAATAATGGACCAAGCCGTTTTCGCAGATGTAGAGATAGCGCGCTCCGGCACGGCATCGCCACTGATTGGGGCGGCCTTGGGCAATGTTGTCCTGGAAAGCGTTGATACGGGTAAAGCTGCGCTTTTCCATCGACTTAATTTCCTGGTAGATGCGGCGCTCTTCATCGTTGAGTGGTTGCAGCTGTCCGCTGCCGTCGTGGATGATGCCGACAGTCGAACTGAAGCCTAGTTCCAGTGCGCGCTTGCTGATGGTGAGCGCATCTTGGGGGTGAGGTATGCCTCCACCGACAACCGAATTGATGTTCACGTGGAAATCAGCATATTGGGCCAAAAGCTGGAGTTTTTTGTCGAGAACTTTCAGGCTCTTTTTCGAAACATCATCCGGCTTGTCGTTATCAATGGAAATTTGCAGCCACTCCAGACCTGCGCGGTTCAGGCGTTCGATTCTCTCGGGAACCAGCAAATATCCGTTCGTGATTAATCCGGCGACCATGCCATGCTTACGGATGCGCCGGATTACATCGTCCAATTCCGGATGCAGCAACGGCTCTCCACCACTGATGGTCACTAGCGACGTGCCAAGTGCAGCCAGCTTATCAATCCGCTGATACATGGTTTCGAGGGGGACCGGCGGAGAGAAGTCATCGAACTCGTTGCAGTACGTGCAGGCCAGATTGCAGCGACGGACGGGGATGATATGCGCCAGCAGCGGGTGCTCGGTATCGGCCAAAGCGCGCGCCATCTTGATGGCTCCACGCAGATTACGGTGCACAGCCTTGATGCAACGGCGCAAGGTTGTGTGGCTGGATGGCATGAAGGTGATCGTTTATTACAACATAAATATGGGTTTAGAGCAGACAAGAAACAGTATTCGGATGCTTTCTGCGGTTGAATGGAGATTGTGCGCAGTCTAATTATTCGCTAGCAATTCATGCCCCGCATTTTGCAAGGCTTGAATGGCTTTATCCGCAAAGGGTTCCTGAACCAGAACATAGTCGGTGTCATAGGTGGCAATCGAAAAAATGGAAATGCCAGCTTCCACCAGGGGCGCTATGAACGCACCCAAAATGCCAATCTGTGAGAAAGCGAATGGCCCTTCAATTTTCAAGCAAGTCCAGGGAGTTTCCGATTGATGTTGCTGAGGAACATTTTCCGCCGCACACACAATTGACAGCTCTTCTGCTGTACGCGTCACCGAAGTAAAAATTCCTTTCGTCGCCCATTGAGGAACCGGATCAGCGACAGAAAGCCGGCAGACGGCGAAGCTGCCGCTGATCACTCGGAATTTTAGTTTTGTCTTCAGCTCCATTCGTATGATCAACTCGCTTTTACTTTATTCGATCAGCTTATGCTCCCGCAAAACGGCATCTACTTCCGCATTGCCGGTGGCCGTGTTGCAGCTTTCCATGGGGGCGCCAGCAGCGATCAAAAGTCGGGCGACTTCGGCGTAGTCTCCGCCTGATTCGCCGCAGTTTTGCGTTCCATGATGCAGCCAACCTGAGGGAGGCGCTTGGAACGATTGATCTTTGATATCGAGAGATGCGTGGTGATCGAGCAGCAGCTTTACCAGGTCGGCATATCCCTTCCAGCAAGCCCAGTGTAAGGCGGTGCCACCGTGTTCTCCGCGGGCGTTGACTGGGAGCCCGGCTGCCAGAAGACCGCGCACGGCCGCAGTGTTGTGAACCGCTGCCAGGTGCGGAACCAGGTGTGCATACTCCGGGAGAGCACTGATACTGGGTTGAGCAGTGACTTGTTGACCGGGATTCGAGGCGGCTTCAACCAATTGATCTAGCGCGGACAAATCAGTGCGCGATCCGCGCAATTTGAGCAATGCCGCCACTTCCTTTTGACCCCCCAGAATGGCGAGGGCGTACGGGGTGCGGCCGTCTTTTCTTTTGGCGTTAACGTTAGCACCGCGATCGAGCAGTATGGTAATGATCTCCAAGCTTCGCCCACGCCAAACCGCCCAGTGCAGTGCCGTGTCACCGCGTTCGTTGGCTTGGTTAGGATTAGTGCCAGCATCCAGAAGAAGCTCTAGCCCCTCGCTGTCTTCACGATCCAGTATGTGCTTGAGCGCGTTTGCTCTATCAGGGTCGGCACCGAAGCGAAGCAGCAGCTTCATGCAGGCGAGATCGGGATGTTCTGTTGAGTGGTAGAGAGATTCACCATCATTCGGGTTGGCACCGGCTTGCAAAAGCGCGAGCCCGAGATCGGCGTTGTTATTGAGTCCAGTGGCGGCGTACAGGCAAGAGAGAGGATTGTTTGGGAGATCCGCTGCGAGAAAACAAGTGTTGGGATCGGCGCCGTGACGGAGAACGACACGTGCTGTTTCTGCGATTTGTGAACCCCGGGCGGATCTGGCGTTCGCGTAACGGGAAAAACAGAGGTAGACGAGCGGTTCACAGTTTTGCGGACCGCTTTTTGCATTCGCAAGAAAAGGTGTTTCGCTGAGTACACGGTCTACCTGTTGATGATCTCCCAAAACCAGAGCCACATAAAATCCAGCGTCGGCAATTTTGGGGTGTGCGGAGAGGATTTCCTCGGCACGTCGGAAATCCGAGGTAGCGGCATCGATGAAGGACGCAACCAGTTCCTCGAAATTCAGGCTTGATTGGATCATGAATTCTTTGAAGCGTGGCCAGCTTGGGAAACCTTGCTCCCGTGCGATGGTTAGCTGCGCATCATGCAGGGCCGCAGATGGCCCGAGTTTCGATGAATAGAGATGGAGGCGTCGCAGCGCGTTTGGGTCTTGCGTTTTTGCTGCTTTCAACAGGGCTTTGGCTTGTTTGCGGTAGTACTCGAGATTCAGGCGGGCTACTTGGGAATGGGTTGGCACGATGGCCTCCTTTCAAATTTGCCCGGCGTCCGCATAACGGGCTGAAAGAAGGTCCAACCACTGACCAGATTTTGACAGGTGGGAAAATCCCTTTCCGCGGACCGGAAGCGCCCTTACGCGCTGTGGAGATTATAGTCGGCGGGATTGGTAGGTGCAAAAAGTAGAGTTTCCACGCTCGGGGGCTACCGAATTCCGCCCTACGGGGCATTGTTAGTAAGAAGACTTAGCCGTCGATGGCCCGGTTCAATGCGGCGCGGGCAAGCAATCTAGTCGAATCAAGAGTGGGCAACGGAGAAGATTCCGGGGTTACCAAAAGGGGGATTTCTGTGCAGCCCAGAACTACCGCGTCACAACCCTCGTCTTTAAATGTGCGAATAATTTCGGTGAAGTAAGCCAGCGAGCGAGGTAGGAATTTTCCGCTCACCAGTTCTTCGAAGATGATCTGGTTAATCTGCTCGCGTTCTTTCTGCGCCGGGATGCGAAATTCCAATCGTTTGGCATGCAACTTTTCTGGATAAACCTGGCTCTCCATCAAATAGCGAGTGCCGGTGATCCCGAGACGCTTATATCCCTTGCGCACGGCTTCATTCGCGACTTCTTGGGCGATGTGCAGCCAGGGGCGCGGTGAGCGATGCTCGAGGAGGTCGAACGGCTGGTGAATCGTGTTGTCGGGGCAGATCAGAAAGTCGGCACCAGCTCGCGCCAGCTTCTCGGCGGAGTTGAGCATAAGCTTGGCAACACCCATCCAATCATTGGCGTTGATGTACTTCATGTACTCGGCCAGCGAGTGGGTATGCATGGAAACTTCAGGATGATTGTCCATGCCCATGCGGATTGCGCCTTCGTGACAGATTGTGCGGTAGCACAGGGATGCGCCTTCCGCGCTGCAGGCTACTATGCCGATGTGTTGAGCCATGACTTATTGTTTCGCCAAGCTTTCGACTTGAGTCAACATTTTATCCAGTTCTGCGCGTGGGTAATACTTGCCTCCTAAAATCACTGCGGCGATTTTGCGGGTGTTGCGGATGTCTTCCAGCGGGTTGGCTTCCAGTAACACCAAATCGGCGGCGTGGCCTTTTTCGATGGTGCCGTATTTGTTCGATTTTTCCATGAAGATTGCCGGGTTGGTGGTTGCTGCTTCGAGAGCTTGCGCTGGTGTGAAACCGCTTTGCACCAGCAGTTCTAGTTCCTCGTGCAGGCTGAAGCCGGGAAAGACATAGGGATCGGGGCCGTCGCTGCCCGCCATGAAGTGAACTCCTGCTTTGAGCATTGCTTTCACAAGTTGCGGACTGCGAGTGGCCTCGTTCTTGTATTCCCTGAGAATGTCCGGAGGAGTTTGTTTCAGCAGTGCTTTACGGTCCCATTCCTGGCGGATCGAAGCCGGCACGTACTTGAGCCTGGGATCGGTGTCCCACTTCAAATCATCGAGAGTGGATTGAGCTTTTGTCCAGATCAAAGTTGGAACTTGCCAGGTATTGTGTTCTACGAAGGTCGAAAATAAAGTGGCGGCTTTTTGGTTGTCGTAGGTCCAGGCAGCCTGCTCATGCAAAGCGCGGTAGGCAAACCAGTCGCGACTCGTGGTGGCTGATTTGATTTTCCCTTGAAGATCGGTTTCCTGCGACGAACATGCCAGCGAAATTCCTGTCAGATGTTCGATACTGTACTGCCCCGCTGTAGACGCCTCTAAAGCGGTTACCGTTCCTGGCACATGACCCACGAAATGAATATGGTCTTTGTTCGATTCCTCGGCGATGGCGAAGTACGATTCGCGGGACAGACGGGAAAGAATTTTGATGAAGTCTGCGTTTTCGTTTTTTAGTTTATCGACAGATGCTCGGGCTTGCTTGGGAGTTTTTACCGAGATGGTCTGAGCATCGGACTCTGCATCGACCAGGAATGGGCCAGCTATATAAAGATGCGGTCCCAGCAACTGTCCTTCTTCAATTTTTGAACGGCGTTGTTTCAACAGCTCGAAGTCTCCGCCCATGTCGCGGACTCCGGTGATGCCGTTGGCGAGGTAAAGCGGGTAGATGATTTTTTCGTCCCATTGCGGCGAGATGAATGAGGTGTGCACGTGCATATCCCAGAGGCCAGGCACCAAATATTGGCCCTTGGCATCAATCACGGTTGAGCTTTGTGGGGTCCGATCGGAATCTGTAACCGAAATGATGATTCCAGCTTTAATCACTACGATTTGGTTGCGCACAACCTTCCCGTCACCCGGCTTGACCAGGTTGACATTGATGAGAACGAGCGAATCTGCCGGCTTCTGACCAAGGCTTGGACAGATGGAGAATGCCACTAACACAAAAGTCCACAAACATTTCATCTCGAAATTAGACTACGGACGGACCGAAGCGGCATCAAACAAATTCAAAAACTGCAGCTTTTTTTCTGGCGGGAGAAAAGACGCTTCAAAAGAATTTCGCGCCAGTTCGCGCAGGTGTTCATCAGTAAATGCGAAGGCGGTTTGCGCCAGCTGATATTCATTGATAAGTGAAGTCTCGAACATCGCGGGGTCATCGCTGTTGAGGGTGATCATCAGGCCTTGGTCGAAGTAATTGCGCACCGGGTGTTCGGCGAGGCTGTGGCAGCATCCGGTGCGCAGATTGCTGGTGATGCAGATTTCTATGGGGACCTGGCGCGTGGCCAGTTCCTCGACCAGTTCTGGATCTTGATAGGCCTTAAGGCCGTGTCCAATGCGCTGGACGTGGAGATTGAGTGCTCCCCAGATGGATTCGGGATTGGTGCTTTCTCCGGCATGGGCGGTGAGGTGCAGGCCGTGGTCGGCGGCGAAGGCGTACACGTCGCGGAACATTTCGGGCGGGCCTTTTTGTTCGTCTCCGCCGATTCCTATGCCGACTACATTGCGGTCGTGGTAACGGACTGCGTATTCGAATACTTTGCGGGCTTCATCTGCACCGAATTGGCGAACGGCATCGAAGATCCAGAGCAACGAAATACCGAAGTCGCGCTGGCCGCGCTCACGACCGCGCTCCAGACCTTCGAAGATGGCATCGAAATCCTGCTTGCGCCAGAGACAGACGCCTACTGCCACGTAAACTTCGGCGTGCAAGACTCCCTGTGCTTTTAGATTTTCCATCAAGCGATAGGTGATCAGTTCGTAGTCTTCGGGAGTTTGCAGGTCATCGGTCACTGTTTTGAACGCCATCAGGAAACCGGTGAAGTCGTCGTAGCGATAGAGTTGCTGAACTTCCGCTGCGGTACTGCTTTTGCCATGACGGTGGCGTAATTCGCGCAGGGTTGCGGGTTCAATGGCGCCTTCGAGGTGAAGGTGTAACTCAGCTTTGGGAAGCAGGCGGATCAACGAGCTCGGGGCTGATGCCATATTCAGATTGTAAATTTTCAAATTGAATGTTGGCTACATCGAGGATGTTCTTGTCGTACAACTATTCACGGGTTCTGCCTCCGGAAGGGTCGGGTGAATTGGCGACGTTTAGATCAATATGGACTCGTTGTGTGATTCCCGGAGGATAGCAGCTGCGGTCTTTACTATAGGTGGTGGCACAACGGTTTGTGATCTGGTCTCTGCGCGGAGACTGCGCGTATTGCCAGACATCCACGAACGAGAGACCGCTTGCTGCTGGCTCAAGGCCCTTAAAGGGCACTTTGCATCCTGGAGATGGTGGGCATGCGTCATTGCTCACCCAATAGCTCAGATTTCTCCCTTCTGCATTTTTGCGAATGTCTTCGGCGGTAATGATCGACTCGTTAGACTCTTCTTTCGCCGGGATTCCCGAGCAATATACTCCGGGACGAAAGCCTGCGTCGGTGACGGCGTCAATCCATGCATGTAGATAAGCACGCTGTTCCGCCAACATGCGTCCGCCTTCCTCCTGATCGAGAAAAATGATGGTGCCAAAGCGGAAGCCTTCGTGACGGGCCGCTGCGACTGCTGCCGCGCCTTCGGAGGCGCCTAATTTTTTAGCATCACCGGCGGCTTTGATTTCTTTGTAAGTGTGTCCGTTGAAAACAACCAGAAACCCGAACCCGGCGGCTTGGAGTGTTTTGCGCTTGCCTGCCCAGGTGTTTGTGTTTGCTCCTGGTGGATTGTTCAGCCAGTAGCCGGCGAACGAGAAACTCTGGCGGAGCGTCTTTAAATTTGCATCGCCCGGATACTCGTTACGGTCGAAACCGAAGTAGGCAGATTTTTGAGAGGCTCGATCGGCTTGCGCAGGGGAAACTAATGTAAAGGCCCAAGCAACAAGCGTGATCAAAACGAATGCGCGTTTCACTGTGAACTCAAGATGCTTTCCGAGCGAACTCGCTGTGGCTACGGCTGTAGAAGAAATAAATCAGCAAGCCGAGCACAAGCCAAACGAAAAACCGTATCCATGTGATTACGGTGAGACCTGTCATCAGGCCACCGCACAGGATCACCGAGATCAATGGAAACCAGGGAACAAACGGCACGCGGAAGGCACGCGGACGATCCGGTTGGCGACGACGAAGGAAGATCACTCCCAGTGAAACCAACACAAATGCGAACAGTGTGCCAATGTTGGAAAGATCTGCCGCGTCGCCAATATCCACGAAACCAGCAGGCAAACCCACAGCGAAACACGCGATCCACGTGGACCAATGTGGAGTCTTAAATCTTGGATGAACTTTCGAAAAAAGTTTTGGCAGCAGTCCATCGCGTGACATGGCGTACCAGATGCGTGCCTGGCCGTATTGGAAAACCAGTAGCGACGAAATCATTCCCGTCAGTGCACCTACTACGATCACCGAACGGAAGAAGGGATGAGCTCCCAGGTATTGCAGAGCGTAGGCGACCGGAGCTTCGGCAGCTTTACCTTCGCCGAAGGCTGTGTACTTCATCATGCCAAGAAGAACGATGGCCACGCCGATGTACAGAATTGTGCAGATGATCAGCGAGGCGATGATGCCGAACGGTAAATCGCGCTGCGGCTTTCCGCATTCCTCCGCTGCAGTCGAGACGGAATCGAATCCAATGTAAGTAAAGAAAACGATGGCGCCGCCAGTGACGATTCCGGCGAATCCAGAAGGGGCGAAGGGCGTCCAGTTGGTGGGATTCACTAACATCCCGCCGACAACCAGAAAGATCAGAATTGCTCCGATCTTTATCACCACCATGACGTTGTTGGCGTTGGCGGATTCCTTAATGCCACGCACCAGCAGCAACGTCAGAATAAAAACTATGAGAAATGCCGGCAGGTTGAAGTAGGCGCCGGTCCATTCTCCACCTGCACGGACAGGGCTCGCCCATTTATCAGGCAGCACGATGCCGAACGCTGCCAGTTGTGCTTTCGCATATCCACTGAACCCGACTGCCACGGCAATGTTGCTGACCACGTATTCAAGGATCAGGTCCCAGCCGATGATCCAGGCGAAAATTTCTCCGAGTGTGGCGTAGGAGTAGGTATAGGCGCTGCCGGCGATGGGGATCATGGAAGCCAGCTCCGCGTAGCACAGTCCGGCGAAGCTGCAAGCGATCGCGACCAGCAGAAACGAAATTGCAATGGAAGGACCAGCGGCTGGACGGCCATGCATCAACGCGCCGGCGGTGCTTCCGGTGCGCAGGAAGTTGACCAGGAGATCGAGCACCTGGGCGTGCAAGATCGACGGTGCCTCGAAGTGCTCTCCAGCCGCGGCGGTTCCAGTCAGGACGAAAATTCCTGACCCGATGATGGCGCCGATGCCCAGCGCGGTGAGCGACCATGGGCCCAAGGTCTTTCTGAGCGAATGCTCTGGGCGTTCGGAGTCGGAAATCAGCTTGTCTATGGATTTGCAGGCGAACAGCTGATGGTTGGCCAGTGGAGTGCTCCCTGTTTGTTGAAGGCGGGGCAAGCCCCGCCTTCACACGAGTTTTACCTCTTCGCTGTGCCGCGCGCCAGTTTCTTTACTTTGCTCTTTTTGGAACCACGCGGATAGTCGCGGGGCTTGAGCGGCTTTTCGGTGGCGCGCTTTTTACGGGCGGCGCGTTTGGCTTTTTTGCGATCCTCTTTGCTGAGCTTCTTTGTGTTTGCCATCAGTGCTGTTTCTTTCTCCTAATAAAAATTAAAACACGTAGCGCCGGACGCCCTCGCTCGGCACGAGTTTTAGCTTCGCCGAGCTGCGGAGCTTCGCTCCGCCGGGCAGGTGAGGCACCGGTCCCTACGCGATTTGTGCTATTTACACAGCTTCGAGCTGCGCGTACTTCTCTACCAGCTTCTTCAAGCCGAATCTGGGGAATTGTACCGTAATCTTCGAGTCTTCGCCTTCTCCTTCGCGTTGGAAGACCATGCCTTCGCCATATTTCGGGTGGCGGACTTTCTGGCCGGGGCGGAATCCTTTTTTGCCTCTCGGTTCTTCGACCGGGACTTTGGGGACGCTGAATTTCTTGCCGCGGGAGGCGAAGAACTCGGCGATGTTGTCGATGGAGTTGTAGGTTTTTCCTCCGTATTGCGGCGTGGGGATCCTTTGTTTCGCCGGCGTGGACCAACTGGCGCTCTGGTCTTCGTCCTCGTAAGCGTAGTGAGTCTGCTCCTCTGTGAAGGAGCGGCTGGGGCGGGTGCGTGTGCCTAGTTCTTCAACCAACTGGGGCGGAACTTCCTCCAGAAATCTTGATGGAACGCTGGCTTCCGGCATGTCGGTGCCATAGCGGCGGCGATAGACGGCGCGCGACATGATTAGCGTGTCCATGGCACGGGTCATGCCTACGTAGCAGAGGCGGCGTTCCTCTTCGATGTCGTCGGGTTTCAAAAACGTACGCGAGTGCGGAAACAATCCTTCTTCCAGACCGCAGAGAAAGACCAGCGGGAATTCCAGACCTTTGGCAGCATGCAGCGTCATCAGCGTGATCTGGGCGCGTTCGTCGTAGGCGTCGGCATCGGCTACCAAGGCCGCATGATCGAGAAACTGGTCCAGAGTTTCTCCACGGTCTTTAGCATCCATGGCAGCGTTAACCAGTTCGTGCAGGTTTTCTACACGGGAGAAAGCTTCGGGAGTATCTTCGGCTTCCAACTGCTGAATGTAACCGGTGCGGTCAATCAGGAATTTTAAGATTTCACCAATGTGGGCAGCCTCACCTTCCTGGCGGAAAGGGGCGGGGGTTGTGGCGTCGGCTTCAGTTTTCTCTTCCTCAACGCTAGATGGAAACTCGGCGCTGTCTTGTTCCCCGAAATCGAAGGAGAAGTTGCCCGGAGAGAAATCTGTGTCTTGTTCGCTTGGCGGCAGAACTTCATCTTCTACAACAGCCGCGGGAGCCGATTCATCGGGGACTTCTGCGGACGACTGCTCCAGTTGCTCTTGAAACTTGCCCAGCAGCATGGCCCGGGCATCTTCAATGATCCTCTGAAAGCTTTTTACCGAGGCCAGCGCTCTCTGTGGGAGAAGTTGTCGATGGATCGTCTCTCCGATTGCACCCCACAGCGATAGACCTGTTTCCAACGCGAGGCGCTCTATGGTTTCAATCGTCGTCTTGCCGATACCGCGGACTGGAGTGTTGATGATTCTTAACAGAGAAATGGAATCATCCGGGTTCTGCACGACCTTTAGATACGAAATCAAATCCTTGATTTCGGCGCGCTCGTAGAAGGAGAAGCCTCCGACCACGTGATACTTGAGCTGGTAGCGGCGCATGGCTTCTTCAAACAGACGCGACTGGGAGTTGGTGCGATAGAGAACAGCGACGCGTGCGTCGTCACTTTCCGCTTCTCGCAAGTAACGTGAGGTGCGGTCGGCCACGAACAGTGCTTCATTTTCTCCGTCTGGGGCTTCGTAGTAACCGATCTTGCCGCCGCCCTGGCGATCGGTCCAGAGATTCTTGCCTTTGCGGCGGACGTTGTTTGCCACCACGGCTGACGCGGCTTGCAGGATGGTTTGCGTGGAGCGGTAGTTCTGCTCCAGGCGGACGATCTTTGCTTCGGGGAAATCCTTTTCGAATTCAAGGATGTTGCGGATGTCGGCGCCACGCCATGAGTAGATCGATTGATCTTCATCACCGACTGCGCAGACGTTGTGGCGCTCGCCCGCCAACATGCGCATGAGTTCGTATTGCGGGCGGTTGGTGTCCTGGTACTCATCGATCAGGATGTATCGGTAGCGACGGTTGTAGTAGTCGCGCGTCTCGGTACTGGTTTTCAGCAGCCGGACTGTTTCCAGAAGCAGGTCATCGAAGTCGAGCGCGTTGGCCTTGCGCAACTCCTTGCGGTATTGCTCGTAGATGTGTGCCACGCGCTCGGTCTTGGGATCGTGCGAGTTGAGATAAACCTCCTGCGGATCGAGCATGTGATTTTTCGCGTAAGAGATATGACCCAGTACCGAGCGTGCTGTGACTTCTTTGTCGTCCACTCCCAGGCGCCGCATGATTGATTTAACTAAGGACTGCTGGTCGGCGTCATCGTAGATCACAAAATTTTTTGTGTGTCCGATGGGCGGCTGGCCGGGGACCGCTGCAGGAATGCGCAAGGCCTCGATATCTTTACGCAACACGCGTACACAAAAAGAATGGAACGTCGAGATGACTGGCTTGACGATGGAAAGTCCGCCCACGATTTTTTCTACACGCTCACCCATCTCCGCGGCGGCCTTGTTGGTAAAGGTCATCGCCAGGATGGATTCGGGCATGGCGCCGACAGTTTCAATCAAGTAGGCGATCCGGTAGGTGATTACGCGCGTCTTGCCGCTGCCTGCACCGGCGAGGATCAGCACCGGGCCATCGGTGGTTATGACGGCTTCGCGTTGCTGCGGGTTTAGTTGGTCGAGAAAAGACAAATTTAGGAGAGCCCCGTGCTCAACTTAAATTTTACACGGGGCAGTGCACAGAGGTTCTCACAGCTTGCGCGCCCAGAGAATAGGAAAATTATTTCTGCATGTCGTGCACTGCGTCGACGAATTCTTTTTTATCCACAAAATAGCGAAAAGAGTCGTCCTTTAAGGGATCTGGCATCGTCTCACCATCGAGAACGTTAGCCTTGTATTTAAAAGCGGTGCGAAGCTGAGCGATCGCTTCATCCATCTTTTTCTGCTCTCCATAGGTACAGGCGAGGTTGTAGTAGAAAAGCGGATAGTCAGAATATTGGGTTAGCCCGTAGTCGAAGATGTTTTTTGCTTTATCAAGTTTTCCGCTAATGCCGTAAGACATTCCCAGATTGTCTACCAGTACAAGGAAATACTTCTTGGACAATGTGCGTTTATTTTTCTCCAGATCGAGAACTTTCTGGTAAGACTTGGCCGCTGCCGGGTAATCCTGCTGCAAAAAGGCCTGGCTGGCGGTAGCAAAGTTTTGCGTGACTGCAGGGTCAGAGCTGATCTCTTCCTGCGCAAAAACAGTTGCGCAACTTAGAGCCACAATTACCAGCGCAAAATATTTGGCGACGCAGGCAAATCGTATTGCTTGGGAAAATGCTGCCATGGCCGTGCACTCCTCAGGCTGACGTTTCACGCATCAATCTATTACATTCTTCGCAGGGGCACCACTCACGCAGAAATTTCCACGAGTAAATTCCCAGGTTGTGGTTGTCATTCCAGTTGAATTTGATGGCGTATTTGCCGACGCCCTCGGCGGAAAGGGGCTTAGCCGCTTCTTTGAACATGGGGAGTGCCGCAGCTTTCGGCGCTTGGCCTGGTTTGCGGTTGCTCTTCTCGCGCTCTTCATTGCACAGCGCGCAGGGGCAGGCGTCGCGCAGGTAGACGAACGAGTAGTGAGAGCGGTGGCCGTCGGACCATTCGATGTCCACGCCTGTTCCTGTGGTCAGGTTTACTTTTACCGACTTTGGATCTGCAGATGGTGCCATTTTCATCGCAGGGGAACACAAGGTTCCTCGATGGCTGCGCTCCTCGGAATGACAGTTCGTTATAGTCGACAAATTAGCAATTCGCGTTCGTAGATCATTTCTGGTGGCAAGTGCGCGTGGAGAACTATGAACAATTCTTCGTGGCCGATTACTTCTGACTTCCAAGCCTGACGGTCCACTTTTTGTAGCTCATCGAATTTTTCTTCGGAGAAGTCCAAACCCTTCCAGTGAACATCTTCGTAGTGCGGAGTCCAGCCGATGGGAGTTTCTTTTCCCTGGGCGCGGCCGCGTACGCGATCTACGATCCACTTCAGCATGCGCATGTTTTCACTGTAGCCCGGCCAGATGAATTTGCCGTCTTTATCTTTGCGGAACCAGTTCACATGGAAGATGCGTGGAGTACGGGTTAAGGTGCGCTGCATTTTGATCCAATGGCGGAAGTAGTCGGCCATGTGGTAACCGCAGAATGGCAGCATCGCCATAGGGTCGCGCCGCACTTTGCCTATTTCTCCGGCTGCGGCTGCTGTGGTTTCCGAGCCCATGGTGGCGCCTAGGTAAACTCCCGCGCTCCAGTTGAAGGCCTGATAGATCAGGGGAATGGTGTTGGCTCGGCGTCCGCCGAAGATGATTGCGCCGATGGGGACGCCTTCAGGGTCTTCCCATGAGGGATCAATGGTTGGACACTGCGATGCCGGCGCGGTGAATCTGGCGTTCGGATGCGCGGCTTTGCGCCCGGTTTCTTTGGCGATTTCCGGAGTCCATTGATTGCCTTGCCAGTCCTGGCATTGTTTCGGTGGCTCGTCGGTCATTCCCTCCCACCACACACCGCCTTCGGGGGTTAGCGCCACATTGGTGAAGATTGTGTTTTTGGAGAGTGTGGCCATTGCGTTGGGGTTTGTCTTTGCGGATGTCCCTGGAGCTACACCGAAAAATCCTGCTTCGGGATTAATTGCCCGCAGCAAGCCTTGTGAGTCAGGCTTAATCCACGCGATATCGTCGCCGACTGTCCAGACTTTCCATCCGTCGAAGCCCTTAGGCGGGACCATCATGGCGAAGTTGGTTTTGCCGCAGGCGCTGGGAAACGCTGCGGCTACATATGTTTTTTCGCCCTGCGGATTTTCTACGCCCAGGATGAGCATGTGTTCCGCCATCCAGCCTTCGTCTCGGGCTATGTTCGAAGCGATGCGTAGAGCGAAACATTTTTTCCCTAACAGAGCGTTTCCACCGTATCCCGAGCCGTAGGACCAAATCTCGCGCGTTTCCGGGAAGTGGACGATGTACTTCTCTTTGTTGCAGGGCCATGGGACATCTTTCTGCCCTTCGGCCAGTGGTGCGCCCACACTGTGGATGCACGGGACTACGCGCTTAATATCCTCGTCGATCAATTTGAAGACTTCGATGCCGATGCGCGTCATGATGCGCATGTTGACGACCACATAAGGAGAATCGGTAAGCTCCACACCGATCTGCGACATGGGCGAGCCGATCGGGCCCATGCTGAATGGGAGCACATACATGGTGCGTCCCTTCATGCAGCCTTTGAACAGTTCCTTCAGCTTGCGCCGCATGACGTAGGGGTTTTCCCAGTTGTTGGTAGGGCCGGCGTTGTCCTTGGACAATGCGCAGATAAAAGTACGGTCCTCCACACGGGCGACATCTCCGGCATCGGAGCGAGCCAGGAAGCATCCGGGCCACAGCTTTTCAGTCAGCTTGGTGAAGGTGCCGGCCTTGACCATCTGGGCACAGAGCTCGTCGTACTCCTCTTTTGAGCCGTCCACCCAGTGGACGTTGTCCGGCTTTGTGAGCTGGGCGGTTTTTTCGACCCATCGGATTAAGTGGATATTGCTGGTTAAAGGGGCTGGCTTGCGGGCAGCTTTCATAGGAGTCCTGAACTACAACCCGTACAGATTATTGTGCCAGATGCGGGAGGAGATTGCCCAATGAGCCAATGTGTGAAAAAGCTTGAGGTTGGATGTTCTCTCCGTGAAACTCTGTGTTCTCTGTGGTTTAGGGTTTAAAAATCTTGAACCACAGAGGTCACAGAGGGGACTAGTTAAGAAGTTAAGAGGCCAGCTTGAAAATGCGCTCCATAAAGAGCCACTTTTCCCCTGGCTTGGCTTGTGGCAGGGATTGCTGGAACTTCCACATCAGAGCTTCCCACTCACGGACCTTCGGATTTTCGCTGTCCATTTTCTGTTTCGCTTCAAAGGAAAATTTATCGTTCACTTCCATGATCATGAACATGCGCGTCCCCAGAAGGTAAATTTCCATGTCCATGACGCCGGCTTGCTTTATGCTGGCAGTGATTTCAGGCCAGATGGTCTCGTGGTGCTTTTTATACTCGGCGATCAGCTCCGGATCGTCCTTCAGGTCGAGAGTTAAGCAGTAGCGTTGGTTCATTCGGCCTCGCTGGAAACGGTTTTCAAGGTTGCTCCAGTGGAAACTCCGGGACGGTAACCTCTAACCGCGAAATAGAAAATGAAAGCGTGGCACAACAGAGGGACGATGAAGGCTTTTTGAATGTCCACCGTGTCGGAGATTTTTCCCATGATTGCAGGGCAGGCGGCTCCGCCAATGATGGCCATGACCAGCAATGACGAGCCGAGCTTGGTGTAGGGGCCCAGGTCTTTAATGCTCAGCGCGAAAATCGTGGGGAACATGATGGAGTGGAAGAAGCCGAGCAAGACCATCATCCATACCGGAGTCACGCCGGAGGTGCTAATGCCGATCGCGAGACACAGGAAAGAGCAACCCGCAAACAGGCCAAGCAACCTGGGCGCGGGGACATGTTTCATGATGTAGGAACCTGTCAGCCGGCCGACGAAAAAGCCAACCAGATGCATCAGCAAGTAATCGGCGGCCTTCTTCTCTGGCGTTCCCGGCCAGGCATGCTCCACAAAACGAATAAAAAAGCTGGTGACTCCCACCTGAGCTCCCACGTAGAGGAACTGCGCGATCACGCCGAGCACTAGATGACTACGCGAGAAGACTTTGCTTAGTTCCAGAGACGTATGCGATTCGCCATTCTCGCTGGGTGCATCGACTTCCGGCAGCCGGGAAAAATACATGACCAACGCTGTTAACAGGAAAAGCGCAGCGATGATCATGTAGGGCGTCCGCACCATGCTGGTTTCGAATGCCTGATAAGCGGCAAGTTGCCCTGGAGTCATCGCCTGACGTTCAGCGGAGGTGTGTTCTACTCCGGAAAGAATAAATCTCGATCCGAAAGCTACGATAGTTACCGCGCCAGCCGCGTTGAAGGATTGTGCAAAATTGATGCGTCGTTCGGAACCTTCGGGCGGTCCAAGGATGGTTGTATAGGGATTGGCCGCTACTTCTAAGAAGGACTGGCCGCAGGCCATGAGAAAAAGCGAAAAGAGAAAAAATGCGTAGACCCGGATCGACGCTGCGGGAATAAAAAGAAAGGCTCCCGACGCGCAGGTCAGCAAGCCGATAAGGATTCCTTTTTTATAGCCGACGCGTTGCATCAACCAGCCTGCCGGCAGCGCGGCCAGAAAATATCCGCCGAAAAACGCCATCGGCACAGCCGACGACTGAAAGTCGGTCAGGTTGAAGGCCTTCTTCAAATGCTGCACCAAAATGTCGTTGATATTGACACCGATGGCCCAGAGAAAGAACAGACTCGTGACTAAAATGAAGGGCACAACATAACGTTTTTCCGTGAGTGGGGCTGAGGATTTCATTGTGTCCTTTCTGGATCGATGGCTCGGTCAAGGTGGACGTAGCCGCCGTCTACATACAAATGTTGTCCTGTAATGTGAGCTGCCTGTGCGGAAAGCAGGAACACCGCCATCGCAGCGATTTCTTGCGGCTTTGTCATCCGCTTGTCTAAAGGAATTTTGGCAATGATGGCCTGTAACTTTTCTTGAGGATTGGGGAACGTACTCAGCCATTGCTGGTACAGCGGCGTCATTACTTCCGCGGGTAAGATGGCGTTCACCCGAATGCTGTAAGGCAACAATTCCACCGCCCATTCGCGGGTCAGCGCCAGAATCGCGCCTTTGGAAGAGGCATAGCCGGATGTGCCGCCTTGCCCGGTGACCGCGGTTTTGGAGGCGATGTTCACGATGGCGCCGTGAGTGTTTTTCAGGTGCGGCAGCGAGTAGTACGCCATGTTGTAATAGTGGAAAAGATTGCGCTCGAGCGAGGCCACGTATTCCTTTGGCCCGCCGTGTTCGAGGCCAACGCGATCATTGATGCCAGCATTGTTTACAAGGCCATCGAGTCTACCGAATCGCTTTGTGGCTTGTTGAATGGATTGGGCACAGTCTTCTGCTTTGCTGAGGTCAGCTTGCACAAACTCACCGCGCCCGCCAGAAAGTTCGGTCAGTAATTTGTTTCCTGCGTCCGCATCGCGATCCACGATGATTGGGATCGCTCCCTCGTTAGACAAAAGGCGAGTGATGGCTCCACCAATGCCTTTCGCACCTCCGGTGATCACGACAACTTTGTCTTTAAGCTGTAGATCCATTGTCTAATCCGTAAGTTCGCACCGCATTGAGTCCGAAAATATCTTTCTGTCGGCCAGGCACTGCTATCGATCCCGCCATCCCGTTGGCTCGCAGTTCCGGTAAAAGATCTGGTGGCAGATAATCCCGTTTCAAAACCTTCATCTCATCGGTAATCCAGCTATGCCGTTGGACGTCGTACTTCCAAAAATGTTGATGATTATCTACCTGCATACTTCCTTTTTCAGTCGCGGAGGTTCACAAATCCGCCATCGATCGGGTAATTCACTCCTGTAATGAACGCCGCTTCGTCCGAGCACAAGAACAAGGCGAGGGAAGCGATTTCGTCTGGTCGTCCCATGCGTCCGATGGGCTGGATTTTTGACAGCTTGTCGAACATTTCTTTTTCGTTGCCGGGATAGTTCTTGGCCAGATATCCATCCACCAATGGGGTGTGCACCCGTGCTGGAGATATGCAGTTGCAGCGAATGTTATAGGGCAAGTAATCCTTAGCTACCGACTGGGTCATGGAAATTACCGCACCCTTGCTGGTGGAGTAGGCGAATCGCTCCTGAAGTCCGGCCATTGCGGAAACTGAGGCCATATTGAGGATGACACCACCGTTGTTCGCCTTCATTTGTCCGATGCAGGCTTGCATGCAGTGATACATGCCTAATACGTTGATGCGAAAGACACGCTCGAAATCGTGGGCGGTGGTGGATTCCAGAGTTCCTATATGTACAATGCCTGCGCTGTTTACCAGAATGTCTATGTTCCCGCGCTCGAATATGTGTTGGAAAACGGAGTCGACCTGTGCCTGATTGGTGATATCGCATGCCTGTGCTTCGGCCTTGCCACCATCAGCGTTGACTTCGCGCGCCAGGATCTCGGCCTGAGCGCTGTCTACATCGAGAATGCAGACGCGCGCGCCGCTGGCGGCGAACTTTTTGACGATGGCGTACCCGATGCCGCTGGCTCCTCCGGTTACGATTGCGGTTTTGTTGTGCAACGACAAATTCATAGCCTGGCTATCGCATTTCCAAAAATCGAGTTATTTAGTGTAAACGATTTCATTACCTGATATCGCAGATATTTTCCTGGCATTGACGGACTCTGCAATCCTGCCGTATCGTCAACCAGGCATTCATATCACATTACTAATATTCCGAATACTTAAGTCTCATGAATCGTCCGAAAATTGCTAGGTTGATCATTTGTCTGGCCTGCTTAATATCTAATGCGGCTCTGGGCGGTCCGCATCCTCCGCAGGAACCAGCGCAGCCGGTGCAGAACACCACGCAGGCGGACAAGAACAAACAGCAAGGCTCGCCGGACGGATCTGATTTTCAGAAGGAAATCCGGGATTTCCTGGCTACCGGTGCGCCGCCTGACCCGGAGGCTGTGAAACGTGGCCAAACAATTTTCGTCCCGAGCTGCGGGTTTTGCCATGGATCGACCGGGCGCGGAGGATCGGGCGGACCGAGTCTCGTGCGTTCCGTCCTGGTCCTGCACGACGCAGGCACGGGCAAGGAAATTTTCCCGGTTGTCCACGCCGGACGGATTTCGAAAGGCATGCCAGCCTTCCCTCTTACCGAAGAGCAGGTTAAGGATATTTCTGCTTATCTGTTTTCTTTGGTACAGGCTACTGCCCTTCGCAACGAATATAAGATTCTCAACATCGTCACTGGCGATGCTGGTAAGGGCGGCATCTATTTCAAGGCGCATTGCGCAAGTTGCCATTCTCCGACAGGCGATCTGGCTCACGTTGCCAGCAAATATGACCCGGTTGTTTTGCAGACGCGCTTTTTGTATCCACTTATGCAACATTTCCCGGGGATGCCTCCGCCGAATCCAGCAGAGGTCAGCACCGCTACTGTGAAGCTGGCATCCGGGCAAACTTTCAGCGGAGAGTTGAACCAGATCGATGACTTCAGCATTTCAATGACGGACGCGTCCGGCGCGCAGCACAGTTGGGAGTTTGATGCTGAGCCGGGAATCACCTACGAGATCCACGATCCGCTAAAAGGACACCGCGATCTGCTGAAGCAATACAGCGATGACGATATGCACAATATCCTCACCTACCTGGAGACACTCAAGTGAAGCTGCGTCATCTGCTTTTGTTCTGCGTGTGTTTTCCGCTGGCGCTTTCGGCGCAGGGTTTGGATCCGGCCGATATCTTGAAGCCAAAGCCGGGAACCTGGCCGACCTATAACGGCGATTACTCAGGACGGCGTTACAGCGCGTTGAAGCAAATCAATGCCGACAACGTAGGGGATGTGAAAACCGCCTGGACTTACCGCACCAATCCGGGATCGTCCAAGGATAAATTTGGCAGTGGGGACATCAAGTCCACGCCTTTGTTGGTAGATGGAGTTTTGTTTTTCACCTTGCCGGACCATGTCTGGGCGATCGATGCCCGCACCGGCCGCGAGATCTGGCATTACCAGTGGGAGAGCAAAGGCGGAATTCACATCGGCAATCGCGGCGTGGGAATTTACCGCGACTGGCTGTTCTTTGAAGCGCCTGACGATCACCTTATCTCGCTGGAGAAAAACACGGGCAAGTTTCGCTGGTCGGTGGAGATTGCCGATGTGGCGCAGCAGTATTTCTCCACTCCCGCGCCGGTGGTGATTCGCAATCACATCATTGTCGGCGTTGGCGGCGACTCGTTGGACGTTCCGGGATTCCTGGAAGCTCGCGATCCGGAGACTGGCAAGGTGCAATGGCATTGGAATTCGGAGCCGCGTCCGGGAGAACCGGGAGCAGAAACCTGGCCGGATGAGGAGTCTATGGCGCACGGCGGCGGCATGACCTGGCTGCCCGGCACCTACGATCCCGAATTAAATCTTCTGTATTGGGGCACTGGAAACCCGAACCCAGTGCATGCAGCGCAAGGACGCAAGGGCGACAATCTGTGGACGTGCTCGACTGTGGCTTTGAATCCCGATACCGGAAAGCTGGTTTGGGGATTTCAGGCGTCTCCGCATGACACCCATGATTGGGACAACATTGAGACTCCGGTTTTGTTCGATGGGGAAATCAAAGGACAGAAGCGCAAGCTGCTGGCGGTGGCTTCGCGCAATGGATACTTTTTTGTTCTTGATCGGACGAATGGAAAAAATCTTATAACGGCGCCGTTTCTTGATTTGAACTGGTCCAAGGGAGTCAATGCCAAAGGCCAGCCTATCCCTGATCCGGCCAAAGAACCGAAAGTGGATGGAACGCTGGTGATCCCGGCCTCCAGCGGTGCGACGAACTGGCCTCCACCAAGCTTCAATCCCGACACAGGTCTTTTTTATTTCAGTGCGACTCCGTCATACGCGGTCTATTACCTGACCGACACCAGCCCGCGTCCTGAGGGCTACGGCGGACGCGATACTCAACTGTGGGGTGAGTCGGTTGTGATTGCGATGGATTATCAGACCGGCAAGATTCGCTGGAAGCATGTTTATCCTGCTCAAGGACAGGCACACTTGAGCGGAATTCTTACCACTGCCGGCGGATTGCTTTTCACCGGCGATCCGTCCGGAAACTTCATTGCCTTCGATCCGGCGACGGGGAAAATCCTGTGGCATGCCAAGCTCGACGACAAAGTCAGCAACGGAACGATGACGTATGAGTTAGATGGCAAACAGTATGTCGTAGTCGGCGCTGGTGCAACTCTGCATGCGTTTACATTGCAGAACTGAATTAGCTGTCTCCCGCCGTGGCAAATCGGGATATGGCGGCTCGGCAAGCTAGCAATGAGAGCCGATGCACAACCCTCAAACCTTGAGTCCTATAGACCGCATCAACTCGACCCCGTTGCTCTTGGTGACGACACCTTCGCGTAATGTGAAGTCGAAACTCATCTTGCCATTTTCTATCTCGTCCTGAAAATGTACGTTATGAAGATTGCCGTCCAAGAGTCCACCAATGTCGGTTAGAGCTAAATCGTGCGTACTGATCAGCCCAATGGCTCGCTGCTCTACAAATGCTCGAACGATACCCTCGGCCCCAATTCGGCGCTCCTTCGAATTTGTACCCTGCAACAACTCATCCAACAGGAACAAAAGTGTCGGACTGTGATTCGCCAAGTCATAAATCTGGCGCAACCGAGTGATCTCGGCATAGAAGCGCGAGCTACCCTCATGCAGCGAGTCGTTGACACGAATGCTCGCTCCGACCTGAAGAGGAGTGAGTTGCAGGCGGCGAGCTCGGACGGGCGCACCAGCCATGGCGAGCACAGTGTTCATTCCCACCGCCCGCAATAGCGTGCTCTTACCCGACATGTTTGAGCCACTCACAATCAGCACTCTGGTCTCTCCAGAGATGCGCACGCTATTGCGAACACACTTTGTAGCTGAAATCAGCGGGTGACCAAGTTCTTCACCCTGAAATGTTGCGGCTCCATCGACAAACTCCGGGAATGGATCAGCAGGGTGCTCATAGCTGTATGCCGCGATCGAGAGGATCGCTTCGACTTCGCCCGTCACATTGAGCCAAGAGCGTACAGCATTACCGTGGGTGCGGCGCCAGGCCTCAGCTGCAAAAGCAACCTGGACCGAGTACATCAGTGGCGCGTCGATTACACGCAAGATCGGGTTCCGGCGTGACTCGATGAACTGGACGATTGTTCTCAGCCGGGCGATCGCCTGCGAACCTTCAAGATTGTGTGAGGTAAGATCGCGCATGAGAGCCTGAAGCCGAGGAGCGATGAAATGTTCGCGTTCCAGTCGGGCCAGAATGGCGCAAAGCAAATCCAGATTCTCGAACGCGTGCTCTGTAGCATAGAAGATCTCAGTGAGCTGCTTTCTGAGGAAAAATGTGATGAGCCCTTCAATGACCACGACGACAAGGAAAGGCGTTCCTTTTCCCCAGAGCCCCCACACGATTGCGGAACCGAAAGCCAGAATAGCCAACAAGGGAGCGAGCCATCGCATCCAATGCCGGTTCAAGCGGTTCGGTGCTCCGGCCCACTTTAGCAATGCCTCAGGATGAACGCCCACCCCCGAATCCTCGCCAAGAACAGCCAACTCTTCCCGGAAATCTAATTGGTTACGAAGTTCAGAAACAGCTTCATGTCGCTGTCGAATCTCCTCAATCCGCGAAGGGGAAAGTAGCCATTGTGCAAGCGTATTTTCGCCCATCCTGGTGCGAGCTATAGACAGGAGTTCAAACAAACTCCCTTTGCCGAACAAGTCTAGGTCTGCAGCATAGATGTGGTGAAGAACATCAAAACGCTCTCCAGACTGCCCAGTGCCGGCCCAGCGATCTTGGATGCGCGCCAGTCCATTTCGATAGAGGGTCACCGCTCGCTGAGCACGGAACCGGCCTCGTAAAACCCTTGAGTGATACAGAACCACCGCAGAGAACGCCACAGCAGGTACAAGCAGCCACCATGGAGCGAACGCGTGTCGTCGGATAGACCACCAGCCCATAACCGCAATTGCCACCGCAAGCAAAAGCCGGATGTTGCCAATGCGAGTATGTAATTTCTCATAATGGGCCACGCAAGACTCGCGGCACTTGAGGCGCTCTTCGTATTCATCTGAGGGCCGCAGAGGCATATGGGGATGTCCAATGAAAACCAAAGATCGTAAGCAAACCGAAGCACAGGCACTTAGCCCAAGAAGAAATGTGCTGATCCACAGCGGGACGGCGCACGCTGGCTCGGAGACCAAGGAACGCGATCTCCATGCGAAGCTACGCCTACCTGTACTGCACGACTACATTGATTGAGTAATGGAGGTGCAGCCTCAATCTGTGCCCGCCCGAATCTTAGCATTCTGACTCCGACCGGACTTCTCATGGAAGGCGTTTACACCAACTACGCGCGGTCATTGGTGAAACGGCAATTTTCGCGAACGATTTCGCCATGCTCACTGTGGCACTGCCCTCCACGCGGCTCTCCATTTAGCGCGCTGCCCATAGAAATACGCCGCCATGTAGAAGTCGAAAACTGAACAAAAGACTCCGTAGGCAAGCGGGATCGCGCTCAGTTGGCCCGGTTCGAACGTTGAGCAGGCTCCATGTGCTTGAAGTTCGTGCACCAGGTCCCACAGTCCGTGCAAGGAATAGCCGACTATCAGTGCGACAGGCAGGCGCATACCTAGCAAACCAATCGCGGCAAACGCGAATACCACAGCCGTTTCCAACCGCCACGCCGTCGCCACTCCAAAGTAGGCCACAAAAGCCAAGTAAAGGGCTGCGATCAGGATGAGGAAGATCGCGTATAAGAACTGCTCTGACTTGGGGGCCAACATTTTCCGGAAGACGCCAATGGTGCCCTTCGCCGCCATGACCCCGATCACGCCATACAGGAGCACGATCGTGACAAATCCAAGCATGCTGTATCCTTGGCTCACCGGTCTACCTCCTAACCCGTTTAGAGTAGCTCAATATCTCGAGTCCTTGAGCGCCACCCCGTCCGCAAGCCGCTGAGAGGACGACGCCTGGATAGCGCATCTCATTGACGGCCGCGGACACTTTAGCAATGAGTGACTCCCTACCTTGATTTCCGCCTCGTTTAGCCACACCTTTACTTCCATTGCTCTCAGATCCTGTGCCAAATGTCCGGACAAACGGCTTGTCTTTGTGGTTATGGCTCAGAAAAAGGCTGGCTGGGGACATGTTACCTGTATTGTCCATCGGCCCCTGGGTACTTGCGATTTGGTGTTGCTAGGTCTCCGGGCACTCCGGAGTTGCTACCCGTGCCGGCTGCCCAAGGGTTCGGACCCCACTCGACTCACGGATTGCTAACGATCTCGCCCTTCAGCGCCGGGCTTTGCTTCCCTGTTTTCTCTGCGGTGACTGTGGTCTGTTTCCATCTACGGTAAACACTAGCGACCGCGAGCGACCAGCAAGGAACCAGATCAACTCCGGGCACCAGTTCGGCGGCGAATGCTGGGAGGAATTCCCAGTGCCAGCCCAGCAGGTGAACCAACACGGCAGCGACCAATACATCGAGCACGTCGTCAGCGGGAGACAAAGCACCTCCGGCAAACAGGGGAAGAACGAAAATCTGAAGGGCGTCGGCCGCCATGGCCAGGATCAGGGAGGCGCGAAAACGCCATCGTGGCGAGGAAAGGATTGGGTTTTCCGTTGCAGTGAGGTCTGCGCTCATATTGCTCTATTCTGACCGAACCCTAAACCGGTTGCGAGTCCTAATTTCTGACCATACCAAATTCGGAATGAGGTGACTCGTTGGCCCACGAGAGGCATTGGGGGTCTGTTTTGGGCAAGAGCAAAGCGTGTAGCGGAAAGCACAGAATTGTCCCAAATAATTTCGAGCCGTTTGCTTGTCGTACCTATTCCCTGACACGGGAAACTATCTCTGGTTGACTAATCCTCGTGTTTCCAACTGTTGCAGCAATCGCAAAACTATTTTTGATTCTGGGGTTTTCGTGTTGCAGTGTTTTTAACTCCTGCTTGGCATCGTCAAGTAAGCCAAAAAAGAAGGTTTGGTAGCCCAAAACAATTGCGAGATGGAACCACAGTACTGCTTGGCTGGAAGAGGTGGACATGTTGCGCCAAAGCGGGGGGCTCAGAGTTGCTTGAGCCAATGGTAATTGCGAAATCGGGCCGTTTAGGCCAGAAATCATACTTCCAAGAGAGTATCGAACCATCAAGGTGAGAGTCTCGCAAAGCTATGCAACGTCACGATGGAGGCTGAAATCGCGACGCTCCGGGATCGAGCCGTGTCTCTGCCTTCTCATTCAGGGTCCTGAATGCGCGGGCATGCTGCTTCTTGAGGCTTGAATTGTTCAGGTGACCACTCTTTGTGGGG
>Ga0207689_10000385_pt1 | contig 41531 bp, 29 predicted proteins | sample KBSMisM52_FD_184312 | JGI IMG/M metagenome (GOLD analysis project Ga0207689, IMG submission 184312) | Miscanthus rhizosphere microbial communities from Kellogg Biological Station, Michigan, USA - KBS Miscanthus M5-2 (SPAdes) (version 2) | ecosystem: Host-associated > Plants > Roots >...
GGCACCGATGCCGGTCGACGCGCCGGTGATGAGGACCGACTTGCCTGCGAGATCGGTGGTGATCGGTTCGGACATGAGTCGTGTTACTCCGTGAACAGCGACGAGACGGATTCTTCGTTCGAGATCCGCGTCATGGTTTCGGCGAGCAGCTGCGCACAGGACAACTGGCGAATCTTCGTGCACTGCTGCGCTTCGGGCGACAGCGGAATCGTGTCGGTGACGACGATCTCGTCCATGTCGGAGTCCGTGATGCGCGGAATCGCGCCGCCCGACAACACCGGGTGCGTGCAATACGCGACGACCTTCTGCGCGCCGTGCTCCTTCAGGGCCGTTGCTGCCTTGCACAGCGTATTAGCCGTGTCGACGATGTCGTCCATGATGACGCACGTGCGGCCTTCGACGTCGCCGATGATGTTCATCACTTCGGCGACGTTGGCCTTCGGACGCCGCTTGTCGATGATCGCGAGGTCGCTGTCGAGTCGCTTCGCGATCGCGCGCGCACGCACGACGCCGCCGACGTCCGGCGAGACGACGAGCAGGTTGTCGTAGTTGCGTTTCCACACGTCGCCGAGCAGCACGGGCGTCGCGTAGATGTTGTCGACGGGAATGTTGAAAAAGCCCTGGATCTGGTCGGCATGCAGGTCCATCACCATCACGCGGTCGACGCCGACCGTCGCCAGCATGTCGGCAACGACCTTGGCCGTGATGGGCACGCGCGCCGAGCGCGGTCGCCTGTCCTGCCGCGCGTAGCCGAAATAGGGGATGGCCGCCGTGACGCGCGCGACCGACGCGCGCTTCAGCGCATCGACCATCACCATCACTTCCATCAGGTTGTCGTTGGTGGGCGCGCACGTCGATTGCAGCACGAACGCGTCGCGGCCGCGGACGTTCTCCAGCAACTCGACCATCACCTCGCCGTCGGAGAACCGACCGACGACGGCACGACCGAGGCTGATGTTCAGGTGACGGCACACCGCCTCCGCGAGCTTCGGATTGGCGTTGCCGGTGAAGATACGCATGCGCTCGAAGGCCATCGGTCGGCGTGCTTCCGGGAAGAGGAACGGTGGCTTCAGCCGCGCGGGTTACGCGAGCGCGGAACGACGGCGTCGAACGAAGGCTCCGCGATGGCGAACGTGCGCGCGCCAATGCGGAAAATGGCTGGGGAGGAAGGATTCGAACCCTCGAATGCCGGAATCAAAATCCGGTGCCTTAACCAACTTGGCGACTCCCCAGCGGAAAACTTGCGCGTAGGTCCGTTCCGCCACGGGCCAGCCCGGGGATCGCGCGAACGAGTACCGGCGAATCGATCGCCGTCGCGGATGCTGCCGGTGGTTGTGTGCGTAACCTTCGGAAAAGACGTCTATTTTCGCCGACCGTGATTGACGTGTCAATTGGAGGCACGCCGTTCGCGCCGCGCGCTATTGCCAACGATCGACGACGACGCGGACTTCGATCGTGTCTGGGCCCGGGTAGCTCAGGCTCGCGCGCAACGGGCGCTCGGCCGCATCGTCGGCATAGGCATAGACGACTTCCCATCCCTGCTGCCGCAGCAGCGCCGGGCGACCGCGCGCATCGCGCTCGATCGTGAATGGCTCCGCCGCGCGTGGAACGCCGCGCACCCACGCCGACATTCCATCGACTGGAATCGTGACGCCGAATGCACGCTCGGTGAGTTCGCGCCACGTAGCCGCCGTCTGCGTGCGACCGTCCGGCAGGCGGACCTCGACACCGTTCGCACCGCCTTCGAGCTTCGCGAGCGTCTGGCCGAGCGGCGTCGACAGGTCGATCGCATCGTGCGCCGCGTCGTGGGTCCACGTGAAGGCACCTGCCACACCCGCGTCGCCCCGGCGGGCCGAGATGCGGCCGGCGATCGAAAACGGCGTGTCGGCCGCATCGGCCGTCGTACGCATCGACGGCGGCGGCGCGGATGCGCATGCGGCCAGCAGCACCGCGAAGGTCGAGACGACGAGCCCGCGCGACGACAGCGTCGGGAAACGCATCAAGGCGCGAGCCGCTTGACCGTTTCCTTCAGCACCTGATTTTCGGGATTCGAGTCGAGTTGTGCCTTGAAAAGCGCGCGCGCCTGGTCGCGATCGCCCTTGCGCCAGAGCACTTCGCCGAGATGCGCCGCGATTTCCGCATCCGGCCTGCTTTCGAGTGCAAGCTTCAGGTAACGCTCGGCCTCGTCGAGGCGGCCCATCCGGTAGAACGCCCACCCGAGGCTGTCGAGGATGAACGGATCCTTCGGCGACAGCTTGTGCGCGCGCTCGATGAGCGCGAACCCTTCGTCGGTGCGAGGCGTGCGATCGACGAGCGTATAGCCGAGCGCATTGAGCGCCTGCGCGTCATCGGGCTTCAGCTCGACGAGCCGCTTCAACCGCGATTCGGCTTCGTCGACCTTGTCGAGCTTCTCGGCGACCATCGCGAGGTCGTAGATCAGATCAGGCGTGTCGGGGTTGTCTTCGAGACCTTGCACCAGCACGCGGTAGGCGCCCGCGTCATCGCCCGCTTCGCGCAGCAACTGCGCCTCGGCTTGCCTAACCTGGACCTTCTGCTCCTTCGTCACCGCATCGAGGCCCGCCAGCCACTGCCGCCCTTCCGGCACGCGCCCGAGCTTGCCGTACATCGCCGCGATGCGCAGCTTCGCGAGCCACGCGCGATCGCCTTCGTTGATCGCCTTGTAGCGTTCGATTGCCTTGGCGTATTGCTTCGTGTCCTCGGCCACCTGCGCGAGATAGAGATCGACCGAACCGGGTTCACCGTAGTTGGCCGCCTTGAGGTCGAGCAGCAGCCGCTCGGCGCCGCCGTAATCCTTCATCTGCAGGGCGATCGCCGCGACGGCGAATGCGAGATCGCGCGATTCGGGCTCGCGATCCCACAGTTTTTGCATCAGCGCGCGGGCCTCGACGAACCGTTTCTCGTCGACATAATGCTGCGCGAGCGCACCGGTGGCGTTCTTCGACGTCGGATGCGCGGCAACGTACGCCTCCAGCGACTTGACGGCCGCTGCCGAGGACTTGCGCCCGAGGATCTCGGCTTTCAGGATCGCCGCCCGGTCCCAGTCGGGGCGCAACTCGAGTGCGCGATCGATCTCTGCGCTGGCCTCGGATGCCGTTGCCATGTCGTCGCCGGCGCCGAATGCCGCGAGCGCGACGGCAAAATGGGCCTCGGGTGTCGTCGGATAGGGTGTCGAGACTTCGCGGATCAGCGCGAGTACCGCGCGCTTGTCGGGCTGCTGCGCGAAAAGCTGGTTGAGTTGCAGGAAGACCTCGCCAACGCCCGATCCGGACAGGGCGGCGTCGGCGATCACCCGCTCGATGCGCGACCGCAACTCGTCGTCGGCGGCGCTGTTCGGAATCGCGCCCTTGGACGGGTCGGCAGCGAGCGCCGCCAGCACGCGCTTCGGCCGTTCGGCCGCGGGATCGAGTTGCGCCCACAGGTTTGCGGCGTCCGTGACGAGATTGCGCTGGCGGCTCGCGATGGCCACTTCGGTCGCCCGCCGCGCCAGCCGCGCATCGCCCGCAACGCGCGCGGCGTCGAGATAAGCGCGTGCGGCAAGCGTCACATCGCCTCGCTGCAACGCGACGTCGCCGAGCATCAGCCGGTAGAACAGATCGGCGGAGAGCCCGGGGTCGGTGGAGGCGGCGTCCGGTGCCTGCGACGCGTCGGGGGCCTTGCTTCCCGTGTCCGGGGCCTGGGCGTGCAGTGCCGCCGCGCCGGCCATCAGCACGGCAGTTACAAGGGCTCGCAGCGGGATTGGAAGGTTCATCAATGGGTATGAGGGGCGCCGTGGGCACCCGGTCGAGCCTGCTAGATTAAGCTATAGTCGCGGCGCTCACAAACGCGCCGCTCGCAATGCGCCGAAGCATGCCGATGCGATCGTTCGGCTCCGGTGCCGCCCCGATCCCGTTCAATGCCTGAACTTCCGGAAGTAGAGACGACGCGGCGCGGTGTCGCGCCCCATGTCATCGGTCGGCGCGTCGTGAGGGTCGACGTGTACGACCGGCGACTGCGCTGGCCAGTTCCCGGCGAACTCGCAAAGCGCCTCGAGGGCGCCTTGATCGACCGGGTCGACCGTCGGAGCAAGTATCTGTTGTTCCACGCGGGCGACGGCGCACTGCTCGTCCACCTCGGCATGACGGGAACGCTTCGGATCTGGCGTGAGCCGCCACCGCGCGCCCTTCACGACCACGTCGACATCACGCTCGACGACGGTGCCGTGTTGCGCTATCGCGACCCGCGGCGTTTCGGCGCGATGCTGTGGATCGCGTCGACGGCGAACGGCCATCCGCTGCTCGACGCACTCGGCCCCGAGCCGTTCGATCCCGCGTTCGATGCCAGTTACCTGTGGCGCGTGACGCGCAAGCGGCGCGCGGCGATCAAGCTCGCGCTGATGGACAACCACATCGTCACCGGCGTCGGCAACATCTACGCGAACGAGGCACTGTTCCGCGCCGGCATTCGTCCGTCGGCGGCGGCCGGGAAACTGTCGAAGGCGCGCCTCGCGAAACTCGTCGACGACGTTCGCTTCGTGCTCGACGCGGCGATTGCGAAGGGCGGCAGCACGCTGCGCGACTATGTCGGATCGGATGGCGCCGCAGGCTACTTCCAGCTCGATTACTTCGTTTACGGCCGCGCCGGTGCGCCGTGCCGCGTCTGCGGTCACCTGATCCGGCAGACGCGGATCGGCCAGCGCTCGACGTTCCACTGTCCGCATTGCCAGCCGCGGTGAGCCGGATTCGCGTGCGCCGCCGCTAGCGCGACCACGCGGACAAACCCGGGCCACAACGGCGCGCGGGTGCCATTGTGCGGCAGGAGTCGCCGCCGCGCGGCGCCGGATCGACCATTGCCGCCGACTACCGGCGGTCATTGACCGACGGACGTTGGCGAAGGGCCTGCCGGGCGTTGCGCACGGCGCATGCCGCCGCGTTCCGCAACCCTCACGCGCAACCTTGACGGCATGACTTGTGCTTTCCCGGTCGCAATGGCGGCCGTTCTGCACTTGTCCTCACTGCATCGCTCCGAAAACCCGCAGGCCGCATGATCCAGTCACGCGACCTCGCCGTGCGTTTCGAAGCCTACGCCGATTGGCGGCGGCGGCTGTCGGCTGGAATTTCGTTGCTCCACGAATGGCTGCAGCAGCAGGACCTGGCGGATGCGCAGGCGGACGTCAAGGTGCAGCAGTTGCTCGAGCGCCTGCAGCAGGACAAGCTCGTCGTGGCGTTCGTCGCAGAGTTCTCGCGCGGCAAGTCCGAGCTCATCAACGCGATTTTCTTTGCCGATTTCGGCCAGCGGTTGCTGCCGTCGTCCGCGGGCCGCACGACGATGTGCCCGACCGAAATCCTGCACGATCCGTCGCGGCCCCCGTCGATCCGGCTGCTGCCGATCGAAACGCGGCTCAACGAGGCGACGGTCACTGAATTCAAGAACTACGCCGACGAGTGGGTGACGTTCCCGCTCGACCTCGCCGCGGCGGACCGGATGGCGGAAACGCTCGCGCGCGTCTCGCAGGTAAAGCGGGTACCGGTCGCCCTGGCGCGCAAGTACGGGCTGTTCTCCGAGCGCGACGACGACATCCTGTCGGCGCTCGAGCGCGGTGACGAAGGCAGCGTCGACATTCCGTGCTGGCGGCACGCGGAGATCAACTTCCCGCATCCGCTGCTGCAGCAGGGGCTGATCATTCTCGACACGCCCGGCCTGAACGCGATCGGGACCGAGCCCGAGCTCACGCTCAACCTGTTGCCGAATGCGCACGCCGTGCTGTTTCTCCTGTCCGCCGACGCGGGCGTGACGAAGACCGACCTCGACGTCTGGAACGCGCATCTCGCGGGCGAAGAGGAGGCGACGAAGGCAGCGCGCATCGTCATCCTGAACAAGATCGACGGCCTGTGGGACGACCTCAAGGAGGACGTCGAGATCAACGCCGAGATCGACCGCCAGGTGGACGCGAGCGCATCGATGCTCGGCATCTCGTCGGCGCAGGTGTTCGCGGTTTCCGCGCAGAAGGCCTTGGTCGCGAAGGTGAACGGCGACGATGCGCTGCTGACGCGAAGCCGCCTGCCGGTACTCGAGCATTCGCTGTCGAGAAAGCTCATTCCCGCGAAGCGCGACCTCGTGGGCGCCGCCACGCAGGTCGAGATCCGCGCGCTGACGGCATCCATCCGCGCGATCCTCGACTCGCGCTCGTCCGGCATTGCCGAGCAGCTGGCCGAAATGGTCGCGCTTCGCGGCAAGAACCAGGATGTCGTCGAGCACATGATGGCGCGGGTGAAGGAAGAGAAGGAGCGCTTCGAGCGCGGGCTCGCGCGCTACACGGCGCTGCGCACCGTCTTCACGCAGCACACGACCGACCTCTTCGACATCATCGGCCTCTCCGCGCTGCGCCAGAACGCGTCGAACACGCGCCAGCGCATCGAGGACAGTCCATTCACCAAGGGCGTCCGCGACGCGATGGGCGACTTCTTCGCACGCCTTCGCGCCGACTTCGACCAGGCGGGCCGGCAGGGCGCCGAGATCCACGATCTGATGCGCGCGATGTACACGCGCTTCGCGCACGAGAACAGCATCGAGATCTACGTGCCGCCCCAGCTCTCGGTGCTGAAGTACCTGAAGGAGATCGAGCGGATGGAGCGCGCGTACAACACGCACTTCAACACGCTGTGGAACATGGTCAGCAAGGCCAAGTACCCGCTGATGAAGCAATTCTTCGAGACGATCGCGTCGCGCGCGCGGCACATCTACAAGATTGCGAACCGCGACGTGGAAGGATGGCTGAAGGCGGTGATGTCGCCGCTCGAGACGCAGGTCCGCGAACATCACATCCAGTTGCGGCGGCGCCTCGATAGCGTCCGCCGCATCCACCGCGCGAGCGACGAGCTGGAAAGCCGCATCCAGGAGCTCGAGCAGGCGCGCGAAGCACTGGACGCGCAGCGCCACGGACTGCAGCAGCAGGTCGGCGCGCTCGACATGATCATCGAAGCGCCGGACGCGCTGCCCCTCGCCGCCAACGGCTGAGCCCGTTGCATCGGCGCCGCGACGAGGCGCCGTTTCCGCTGAACTTGCCGCGACTCAGGCCGGCGTAGCGTCGCGCTTGACCATCAGCGCTTCGTATTTGAGCTGCAACTCGCCGCGAGACTCGACGAAATCCGGATTGATGGGGATGCAGTCGACCGGGCAGACGACGCGGCATTGCGGCTCGTCGAAATGCCCGACGCACTCGGTGCACTTGGCGGGGTCGATCTCGTAGATCTCGATGCCTTGCGAGATTGCCTGGTTCGGGCATTCCGGCTCGCAGACATCGCAGTTGATGCACTCGTCGGTGATGATCAGCGCCATATCGTCGCTATGGATGGGTGCGCGGCGGCGTCAGTGCGTCGCCTTCTGGCGCAGCTGCTCCGCCACGTGCGGATGGACGAACTTCGAGACGTCGCCGCCGAAGCGCGCGATCTCGCGAACGATCGTCGCAGAGATGAACATGTATTTCTCGTCGGGCGTCAGGAACAGTGTTTCGACATCCGGATATAGATTTCGATTCATCCCGGCCATCTGGAATTCGTACTCGAAGTCCGAAACGGCGCGCAGCCCGCGCAGGATCGCCTGCGCGCCCTGGGCGTGGACGAAATCCATCAGCAGTCCCGAAAATCCGAGCACCTCGACGTTTGGAAACGGCCGCAGCACCTCGCGCGCCATCGCAATCCGCGCGCTGGTCGAGAAATACGGACGCTTCGACTCGCTGTCGGCGATGCCGACGAGGACCGAGTCGAACAATCGCGCCGCGCGCCGGACGAGGTCCTCGTGCCCGCGGGTGAACGGGTCGAACGTGCCGGGATAGATGACCTTCATGGATGTGCCGCCAGTGCGTTTCGGGCGAGCAGATGATAATGCACGCCCCCAGCCCGCGCCTGGCGCAGCACGCGCAGTGACGGCGGTGCCTCGATCGGTCGGCCCGACTCCGCATAGACGAATGCATTCGGGCCAACCACCGGTTCGATCGCCGCGAACAGCGCGTCCCACGGCGCTTCGCCAAACGGCGGATCGAGGAACACGACGTCGAACGCACGCCGCTCGGTGCGAAGGTGTCGAAGCGCGTCGCCGACGTGGGTCTCCAGGCCGTCGACGCCGATCTTGTGCGCCGTGGCTTTCAACGCGTCGATCAGCGCCGGGTTGCGATCGATGGCGACCGCCAGCGACGCGCCGCGCGACAACGCTTCGAGGGACAGCACGCCGGTGCCGGCATAGGGCTCGACCGTTGTCGCGCCCGACAGGTCCTGTCCGAGCCAATTGAAGAGCGTCTCCCGGACGCGGTCCGGCGTGGGCCGCAAGCCGGGCGCTGCTGCGACGGGCACCTGCCGGCCGCGGTGCAGGCCGCCGATGATGCGAATCCGGTGAGGTGCCGTCACGGCCGAAGGGGAATGGGGCTGCAGGCGAACGGGTAGAATTCGAGTTTACCTGCGCGCTACGGCGTTCCCCGCGCGCCTTCCGGTTCCCCCAGTGTTCGATTTATTCAAACGCAAGCCCCCGGCGAAGCCGACGGCGCTTTCCGAACCCGCGCCGTCCGACCTCGCGCGCGACGCAACGCCGCCTGCGCCCGGCGCGTTTGCGGTGGACCCGTACGCCGGCGGACGCGATCCCACGCCGGTGCTCGATCCCGCGCTCGAGGCTTCGCCGGAGACGTCGTCGCTGGCCGCGGCGCGGCCGTCATGGGCCGAGCGTCTCAAGGCCGGACTCGGATTGTCGCGGGAAAAACTGTCCGGCGCGATCACCGGCGCGTTTCGGCGCCGCGTCCTCGACGACGAGGCGCTCGACGACCTGGAAAGTGCATTGCTGACGGCCGACGTCGGCATCGACGCGACCCGGCACCTGCTCGAAGACCTGCGCGCCCGCTACCGCCGCGCTGGCTCAAACGCCGATCCGAGGGCGCTGCTGCGTGCCGCGTTTGCCGATCTCGTCCGGCCGCTCGAGACGCAGCTCGACATCGGCCGCGAGCGCCCGTTCGTCATCATGCTGGCGGGCGTCAACGGCGCCGGGAAAACCACATCGATCGGCAAGCTCGCCAAGTGGCTTCAGCAGCGCAACCTGTCGGTGCTGCTCGCGGCAGGCGACACGTTCCGGGCCGCCGCCCGCGAGCAGTTGTCGGCATGGGGCGAGCGCAACGGCGTCGCGGTGATCCATCAAGCCGGCGGCGATCCGGGTGCCGTGATGTTCGACGCCGTCAACGCCGCCAGGGGCCGGGGAATCGACGTTGTGCTCGCCGACACGGCGGGCCGGCTGCCGACGCAAGGCAATCTGATGGACGAGCTGCGCAAGATCAAGCGGGTGCTCGCCAAGGCGCGCGACGGCGCGCCCGACCAGATCTGGCTCGTGCTGGACGCGAACACCGGGCAGAACGCGCTGGCGCAAGTGCGGGCGTTCGACGGCGCCGTTGGACTGACCGGGCTCATCCTGACCAAGCTCGACGGCAGCGCGAAGGGCGGAATCGTGGCCGCCATTGCCCGGCAGCACCCGATTCCGCTCAAGTTCATCGGCGTCGGCGAAGGGCTGGACGACCTGCGGCCGTTCCGCGCCGACGAGTTCGTCGACGCACTCCTGCCGGCGGAAGAGGTCAGGTAGCACGCTGTGAGGAGACAGGTCGGCCGATTCGAAGATAGCAGGCACTGACTTATGGCGTGGTGGAGAGCCCGGGCCTGAACGCGGCAATCTTTCCGCGGTCCATTTATCTCCCGCGCCCTGTGGCCTGAAACGATCGTTTTCAATACCCGAGTGAATTGGTCGGGAACTTTCCCCAGGCTTTAGCACTCCTAGTGTACGAGTGCTAAAATGGCGTCCGGTGGCACTCGGATGGACTGGTCATCCGGCCGCCTTGAAAAGGAGAACTCGATGTCCGGAAGTGCGCTGGCGTTTCCGACCCCTGCTTCGCTTGGGAGTCTCGATCACTACATCCAGGCAGTGAATCGGTTTCCTTTGTTGACGGCAGAGCAGGAAACCGAGCTCGGCCGACGCTGGAGGGAGCGCGAAGATGTCGACGCTGCCCGCCAGTTGGTGCTGTCCCACCTGCGGCTGGTGGTCGCCGTGTCGCGCAACTACTTGGGCTATGGCCTGCCGCAGGCAGACCTGATCCAGGAGGGCAACATCGGCTTGATGAAGGCCGTGCATCGCTTCGACCCCGAGCGCGGCGTGCGCCTGGTGTCGTTCGCGCTGCACTGGATCCGCGCCGAGATCCACGAGCACGTGCTGCGCAACTGGCGTCTCGTGAAGATCGCGACGACCAAGGCACAGCGGAAGCTGTTTTTCAACCTGCGCAGCATGAAGCGCTCGTCCGCGGCATTGACGCATTCCGAAGCGGGCGAGATCGCCACGAAGCTGGGCGTCAAGCCCGAGGAAGTGCTCGAGATGGAGACGCGGATCTCCGGTGGCGACGTGTCGCTCGATCCGGCACCGGGCGACGAGGAATCGGTCACGCCGATCGCGTATCTGGCCGACTCGGACGACGAGCCTGCCCAGATCCTCGAACGCGTGGAAACGGCGACGAATCGCAGCGAAGGCCTGCGCACGGCGATGGCGCAGCTGGACGAGCGCAGCCGCCGGATCATCGAGGCCCGCTGGCTGCGTGACGACGACGATGCGGCCACGCTGCAGCAGCTTGCTGACGAGTATGGCGTCTCCGCCGAGCGGATCCGCCAGATCGAGAGCAAGGCGCTGAAGACGATGCGCTCGCAGATGATCACGCTGCAGTAACCGTGCTCTCGCACCTTACGACGCCGGCCTCGCGCCGGCGTTTTTGTTTTTGGGCCGCCCGCTTACAGCTCCACCTGCGTCCCGAGCTCCACGACGCGATTCGTGGGAACCTGGAAGAACTCGGACGCCTTCGTCGCGTTCTTCGACAGCGAGACGAAGAGCTTCTCGCGCCATAGCGCCATGCCGGGCGTCACGGTGGCGATCAGCGTCTCGCGCGACACGAAGAACGACGTCTCCATCATGTCGAATGCGAAGCCTTTGTTGCCACAATCCTCGAGCAGTTCCGGCACGTCCGGATCGTCCTTGAAACCATAGTCCGCGCTGATCCGATAGAAGTTGCAGCCGAGCGACTCGACTTCACCCCGCTCCTCGTCGGGCACGTACGGAATATCGCGGGTTACGATCGTCAGGAATACCACGCGCTCATGCAGCACCTTGTTGTGCTTCAGGTTGTGCAGCAGCGCGTGCGGGACGCGGTTGGGCGTCGACGTCAGGAACACGGCCGTGCCGTCAACGCGCGTCGGCGGTGACGCCTCGATGCTCTGGATGAAGAGGTCGAGCGGCATCGCGTCTTCCGACAGTCGCCGCATCAGCAGCGACCGGCCTTTCTTCCACGTCGTCAGCAGCGTGAACACGATGCCGCCGATCAGGAGCGGGAACCAGCCGCCTTCGGGGATCTTGAGCGCGTTCGACGCGAGGAATGTCAGGTCGATCAGCAAGAGCGGCGTCGTGATCAGGATCGCGATCCACACCGGCCAGTCCCACAGCCGGCGCATGACGACGAAGATCAGGATCGAGTCGATCAGCATCGCCATGGTGACCGCAATGCCATAGGCGCCGGCGAGATTGTCCGAATTGCGGAACCCGATGACGAGCGCGATGATCGCGATCAGCAGCATCCAGTTGATGAACGGCACGTAGATCTGGCCAATCGCGCGTTCGGACGTGTGCAGGATCGTGAGGCGCGGACAATAGCCCATCTGGATCGCCGCGCGCGTCAGCGAGAACGCGCCCGAGATCACCGCCTGCGACGCGATGATCGCGGCTGCCGTCGCCAGGATCAGCAGCGGCACGCGACCCCATTCGGGTGCGAGGAGGTAGAAGGGGTTCTGGATCGTCGCCGGATCGTTGAGGATCAGCGCACCCTGGCCGAAGTAGTTGAGCAGCAGCGCCGGCATCACGAAGAACACCCATGCGCGGCGGATGGGCGTCTTGCCGAAATGCCCCATGTCCGCATACAGCGCCTCGGTCCCGGTAACGGCGAGCACGACGGCCCCGAACGCGACGAACGCGACGACAGGATTGCCACCGACGAAGCGTACGGCGTACATCGGATCGAAGGCGGCGAGAACGTGCGGCCCGCGCGCGATCTCGAGTCCGCCCAGCACTGCGAGCACGATGAACCACACGACCATCACGGGGCCGAACACGGCGCCGAGGCGCGCAGTCCCGGAACGCTGTATCGCGAACAGCGCGACGAGGATGATGACGGCGATCGGCACGATGAACGGGTGCAGCGCGGGCGCGATGACGCCGAGGCCTTCGACGGCGCCCAGCACCGTGATCGCGGGCGTGATCATCCCGTCGCCGTAGAACATTGCCGCGCCGAAGATCCCGAGTCCGACGAGCCACCAGCGCATCCGCGCGCGGTCCTCGATGCCGCGCGACACGAGCGCCGTCAGCGCCAGAATGCCGCCCTCGCCGCGGTTGTCGGCTCGCATGATCAGCGTGATGTACTTCAGCGTGACGACGATGACGAGCGCCCAGACGATCACGGACAGCACGCCGAGAACGTTGGCCGGCGTCAGCGACAGCCCGTACGACCCGGTGAACGCCGTGCGCAGCGTGTACAGCGGGCTCGTGCCGATGTCGCCATAGACGACGCCGACGGCGCCGATGACCAGCGGCATCAGCTTGCCGCGCGCGCCCGCCGTGGCTGCCGCCGAGGTCACCGTCGCAGCTCCCGGCTCGCGGTCAAGTGGTCGCGCTGTCGTCGGTGCGGCGCGAGAAGCGAATGTTGAGTTGCTTCAGCTTGCGGTAGAGATGCGTGCGCTCGAGCCCCGCCTTTTCGGCGACCTTGCTCATGTTGCTCTGCTCGCGCCCGAGCAATTGCTCGAAGTAGATGCGCTCGAACGCCTCGCGGGCTTCGCGCAGCGGCAGCTCGAAAAACCGGGTGGTTATCTCGGGTGCGAGCACCTGATTCGGGGATGCCGATTCGCCGAGCAGCCGCTTGACGAGATCCGGCGTGATCTCGCCGCGCAGAAGCTGCATGTTCGCCACGACGCTTTGCAGATGATCGAGGTTGCCGGGCCAGTAGGCGTTCGACAGCGCCGTCAGCGCGGCGGGCGACAACGATGCGAGCAGGGGTGCTGCGCGCTCGTCCGCGCCGGCCGCGCGCCAGAACCGCTCGATCAGCGCCGGAATGTCGTCCCGACGTGCGCGCAGCGGCGGCAGCACGAGCGCGCCCGACGACAGCTGCGACAGCAATGCCGCATCGAAGCGCCCCTCCGACGCCAGGTTTGCGAGCGGTTCCGAGCTCGTCGCGACGAGCGCGATGTTGTGCTTGTCGAGCTTCGGCAACAGGAACGCAAGTCCCTTCTGCTCGGCGCGCGAGTACTGGCCGATCTCGGCGACGTAGAGAACGCCGTCCCGCGCCTCCTCGAGCAGCGTCAGCGGATTGTTCGCGAGGCGCCCGCCGTTGGCGAGCACGACGAACGGCGAACCCGACGTCTGCAGCGCGCGCGCCGCAAGATCGTGTCCTGTGCCCGCTTCGCCGAGAATCAGCACCGGCCTGCGCGCGGCGATCAGCGACTCGAGCGCCTTTTCCGCGTCACGGATCGGCGCACTCGTGCCGAGCATCGCCAGCGATATGCGGCGAGGCTCCTTCGATGCAGCCGTCTTGAAGGCCCGCGCGATCGTCGTCAGCAGCTTCGACAGACCGATCGGCTTTTCGAGAAAATCGAACGCGCCGATGCGTGTCGCCTCGACGGCTGTCTCGATCGTGCCGTGACCCGACATCATGATGACCGGCATCGTCAGCTGCGCCGTCGAGCCCCATTCGCGCAGCAGCGTGACGCCGTCGGTATCGGGCATCCAGATGTCGAGCAGAACGAGCGCCGGCTGCTGTCGCTGCCGGTACGCGCGCGCTTCGCTTGCGTTCTCGGCGAGCGCAACGCGGTAACCCTCGTCCTGCAGGATCTCCGAAAGCAACTCTCGAATCCCGATCTCGTCGTCGACGACGAGTATTTCGCGCGCTTGCGCCATTCGCGGATCCGTCATGCGTCGGCCTCCCTGGACCGTTGCGCAATGCCTGTGTCGGCGATGCGGCCTCGCTGCAGTCGCGCGTTCATGCAGCCACCGTCGCGGATTTGAGCGCGCGGAAGTGCAGCGTTACGCGCGCTCCGTGTGGTGCAACGTTCTCGAGCGTCACGCGACCTCCGTGTTCATCGACGATCTTCTTCACGATTGCCAAGCCCAAACCGGTACCCTTTGCCTTGGTTGTCACATACGGCTCGAACGGGTGCTCGAGCACGTTCTCCGAAAATCCCGGGCCGCGATCGCCGAACGTCAGCATCGCCTCGCCGCCCTCGACGGCCAGGCTGATGTCGATCTGTGGATTATCCGTCCCCGCCTGTGCATCGACCGCATTCTGCAGCAGATTGTGGAATACCTGGCGCAGGCGGGTCGGCTCACCCTGGATGATGACCGGTGTGTCAGGAAGCGCAAGGGCGACGTGCGGGCGCAGATTGTCGTACAGAGCGAGCACGTCGAGCAAGAGCCCCCCGACGTCGATGCCCTGCATCTGGCCCGGCCTTGGCTGCCTTGCATAGATGGCGAAATCGTCGACCATGTGCTTCATTGCCGACACCTGCGACACGATCGTCTGCGTTCCGCGGCGAAGCATTTCCTGGTCGTTGGCATCGAGCCGCGACGCGAGCTTGACAGCCAGCCGCTCCGCGGACAGCTGAATCGGCGTCAGCGGATTCTTGATCTCGTGGGCAAGACGGCGTGCAACCTCCGCCCAGGCGGCGTCGCGCTGCGCCTGCAATAGCTCCGAAACGTCGTCGAAGACCACGACATAGCCCGGCACTGGCGCTCCAGGCAGCCGCGTCCCTCGCAATAGCAGCGTGCGCGTCTGCCCGGCGACCGCGAGCGACGCCTCGCGTTGCCACTGCCCGTCGCGCGCACCGCGAAAACTTTCGGCGACGAGCTCGCTGAACGGCGCGAGCGCCGGCAGCCGCCCGCCCCACTCGGCGAGCGGAATACCCGACAGTTCGGCAAAGGGCTGCTGCAGCAGCACGGCGGCGCTCGGATTCGCCGTGCGCAATCGGTAGCGATCGTCGAAGGCGAGCACGCCCGACGACAGGTTGCCGAGCACGCTTTCCAGATAAGCGCGCGTCGTTTCCGTGGCGCGCTGCGATTCTTCGGTCTTCAACCGCGCATCTTCGAGCTGCGACGTCATCGTGTTGAACGATTCAGTCAGCACGCCGAGCTCGTCGCGCGACGTCACCGGTTGCCGGCGAGTGAAATCGCCCTGCGCGACGGCGCGCGTGCCTTCGGCGAGCAATCCCAGCGGCTCGGCGAAGCGCTCCGACAGGACGACGGCGAGGCCGAGCGCCGACGTCAATGCGAGCAGCAGCGTCAGGGCAAGCGTCAGCTGATACAGGCGTTTCAGCGCCGCGCGCGAGAACGAGATCTCCTGGTAATCGCGCGCACCCGCCTGCACCTTTTCGAGATCCTGTGCAAGCGCGCGCGGCACGCGCTCGATCACCTGCAGCACGCGCAGCGGGTCGAGCCGATCGCCCGAGTTCACGGGCACGACCACCCGCAGCATCAGCCCGGCGTCCTGTGTCTCGACTTTGGCGTACGTCTGTTGCAGGCGGGCGCGTCGCAACGCATCGCCCGACAGCGGCTCGGGCGTCATGCTCCCGGCTAGACCCGCCACGGCAATCACGCCGCCGGAGGGTGCGTACAGGGCCGCTTCGTAGACGCCGGCCTGTTCCGCTGCACGCGTCAGCGCCGGCCCGGGCCCGCCTGGCGCGTCGGCGACGGCATTGGCGATCACCACCGCGCGATTGCTCGTTTCCTTCAACAGATAATCGAGCGAGCTCCGGCCGAGGTTGATCCCGCCATCGAGCGCGCGATCCACTCTGACGTCGAACCAGCTTTCGATGCTGCGGCCCAAGAATTGCGCCGATACGGCATACACCAGCGCACCCGGCAGGCAGGCAACGAGCACGAACAGCAGCACGAGCCGCAGTGCGAGCCGCGATCCGAACACGCCGGCGCGCAGGTTACGCCACAACTGCAGCAGCTGCCCGCCCACGACGAGCATCAGCAGCGCGACGAGGCCGCCGTTGATCAGCACGAGCGTGTTGTAGTGACCGGCGAACAGGTCCGTGTTGGCCGTCGCGGTCGCGAGCAGGAAGAGCGCGATCGCCGCGACGCTCGCGAATCCCAGCGTTACCCAGCGCAGCCGCCGCGAAGCGAGCAGGTTGGTCATGGCGTGAACGAGAACTTGTGCCATTCCGAAGCGAGCTGCCAATCGCGCGACGCGAGGGCATTCACCTGGAACGGTTTTGGCAGCTGGTTCACGTCGAGCTTCTCACGCACGGACGCTTCGTAGCGCGCGCCCTTGACGAGGTCGTCGGCACGCGCCACCGGCCGCGACGCGACGTGGCCGATGAAGCGCTGCACATCGTCGAGCGACTCGAACGTCTGGCCGAGTGGTCCGCTCGATACGCGATACTGGCGCGTGAGCGAGTTGTACGAGACGCGATAGGAAATCGACCACTCGGCCACCTTCTGCGGAAACCACAGAAAGCGCGTGCGGACGAGCTCGAATTCGATCGTGAAATACAGCGGGATTCCTTTTTCGAGTGCCTCCTCGAGCGAAGGCGTGAGCGCGAACGCGAATTCCGCCGACAACAGCACGTCGCCCTCTTCGATGTGCAGGCCCGCCGAGATCGCGGGAATGGTGTCGGCGCGCGACAACGGCGCCGCGAGCGCGATCAGCGACGCAAGCAGCAGTCGCAGCGCTTTGCGCCGGGGGTGGGGGGGCCGCGCATGGTCGGAGCGAGGATTGAGCGGCATGCCGGCGGGACGCGCAGGGTTCCCGGTGCCGGGACGGCGTGTCGGAGCGCGTAACGCGGGCGCGTCGTGGCGCGAAGGCCACATCAGCGCTTCCGCAGGCGCGCGTAGAAAAACCCGTCCTGATTGTGGCTCGCGCCGGAAGGCGAAGGCAAGAGTTGCCCGCCCCGGTGACCCGCATCCGCGGGGAACGTGAGGGTTTCGCGCAACGCATCGGGATGGCGAGCGAGGAATTCGGTGACACGGTCGCCATTTTCGGCGTCGAAGACCGAGCAGGTTGCATAGAGAAGCTTTCCGCCCGGGACCAGCAGCGGCCATGCGGCGTCCGCGAGCCGCGCCTGCTCGCGCGCGAAGCGCTCCACGTCGGACGCCCGATGCCGCCATTTGCCGTCGGGGTGCCGGCGAACGACGCCCGATGCCGTGCAGGGAACGTCGAGCAGGATCCGGTCGAACAGCACGTCGTCCCACCAAGCGCGCGGTGCGCCCGCATCCCCTTGAACGATCGTGACACGCCGGCCGGCAAGCCGAAGTCGCGTCAGGTTGTCGCGGACGCGGAGCAACCGCTCGGCATCGACATCGAGCGCGACGACGTCGATATCCGGCGTTTCGAGCAGATGCGCCGTCTTGCCGCCGGGTGCTGCACACGCATCGAGCACACGCATTCCCTGCGCTACATCGAGCAGCGGTGCAGCCAGTTGCGCGCCGAGGTCCTGCACGGCGAACGCTCCGGCGTCGAATCCTGGAAGTGCTGTCACGGGCTGCGGATTAGCGACGATCACGCCGGCAGCACCCACCGGATGCGCGCCGATGCCAGCCGCCGAGAACTGCTGCAGCAACGACTCGCGGTCCGTCACGCACAAGTTCACGCGCAGCGTCAGCGGCGGTCGGGCGTTTCCTGCCTCGAGTACCGATTCCCAACACTCGGGATGGTCGCGGCGCACCCGCTCGATCCACCAGCGCGGATAGGACCAGCGCGCGACGTCGTCGGTCCTGACCGTTTCGCCGATCGTCGTGCGCTCGCGCAGGTAGCGCCGCAAGAGCGCGTTGACGAGTGCCTTCGCACCAGGACGCACCAGCGCACCGGCGGCGAACACTGCGCGGTCGACGACGGCGAACGCCGGTGCTCGCGTGTGATCGAGTTGGTAGAGCGCGACGGCGACGAGCGAGCGCAGCAACGGATCGGCGATCGGCTTGCGGACGAGGACGCCGGCGATTGCGTCCAGCGTGCCCCAATGCCGTAGCGTGCCGTAAGCAAGTTCCTGCACCAGTGCGCGCCCGCGCAACGCGGTGCCGTCGTCGACCTCGGCAAGCGCTTCGCGAAGGCGCACGCCGCCGAGCACGCGCGTGACCGCGCGCGCTGCCTGCATCTGCTCATCGTGCATCGAACGGCTTTCGTTAGCCAGCCACGGCGTCGAACCGCGCACCCGGCACGACGGCGCGACCGGCGGCGAACGCTGCGGCCGTCATCGCGCGTCCACCCGCGGGCTGCAGTTCGATAAGGCGCAGCACCGTGTCGCCGCCGCACGCGACATCGATGCCGGACGCACTCACGGCAACGACGGTCCCCGGCAACGCGTCCTGCGTTTTCGAAGCGTCCGGCCCAGCCGAGACGATTCGCAACGCAGCGCCGCGCCACGACGCGGTCGCGCCGGGCGCCGGTGAGAGCGCGCGCACCTTGCGATCGATCGCGGCGGCGGGCGCCGACCAATCGACCGGCCGCTCCCCACGGTCGATCTTCGCCGCATAGGTGACGCCGGCTGCAGGCTGGGCCGAGGGCGTCACGTCACCGCGCTCCAGCGCGCGCAAAGTCGTCACGATCAGCCGCGCGCCGACGGCGGCCAGCCGGTCGTGCAACGCGCCGGCGGTCTCACCGGCGGCGATGGCCACGGACTCGGCGCTCAGGATCGGGCCGGTGTCCAGGCCCGCCTCCATCTGCATGATCGTGATGCCGGTGGACATGTCGCCGGCCTCGATCGCCCGGGCGATGGGCGCGGCGCCGCGCCAGCGAGGGAGCAGCGAGGCATGAATGTTCACGCAGCCGCGCCGCGGCCAGTCGAGGACGGCCTGCGGCAGTATCAGGCCATACGCGGCAACCACCAGCACGTCCAGGTCCACGGCGCGTAGCGCGGCCTGAACGCTGCCATCCCGCAGACTCGCCGGCTGCAGCACGTACAACCCGTGCGCCGTCGCGTAGCGCTTGACCGCCGACGGCGTAACCGCCATCCCTCGGCCGGATGGCCGATCGGGCTGGGTCAGTACCAGCGGTATCGTGTAGCCGCTCTCGTGCAACGCGACGAGCGCGTGAGCGGCGAACTCCGGCGTGCCGGCAAAGCCTACGCGCATCGCAGGCGACCGGTCAGCCGACCAGGCGCTGCTTTTTGCGAACCTTGGCAGCGAGGCGTGCCCGCTTCAATGGCGACAGGTATTCGACGAAGACTTTGCCTTGGAGATGGTCCATTTCGTGCTGAATGCACACGGCGAGCAGACCGTCGGCCGAGAGCTCGAACGTTTCGCCGTTCTCGTCCTGCGCACGAACGCGTATCCGCTCGGCGCGCGTCACCTTGTCGTAGTAGCCGGGTACGGACAGGCAACCTTCCTCGCATTCGGCCTCGCCCTCGGCCATCAGGAGCTCAGGATTGATGAATACCCGCAACTGGTCCTTGGTGTCGGAAATGTCGATGACCAGCACCCGTTTGTGAACGTTCACTTGCGTCGCAGCCAGCCCCACGCCGGGCGCCGAGTACATGGTCTCGGCCAAATCTCGGACCAGGCGCCGGACGTCGGCTGTCACGGCCGCAACGGGAGTTGCAACCTTTTTGAGACGCGGATCGGGGTATTCGAGTATGGGAAGCGTGGCCATCGCGTTATCGGCTTGCCAAATGCAAGCTGTTGGATGCAGAATCGATCTTAAGTCCTTATTTTGTGGCGGTTTAGGACGTTAGCAAGTACGTCCACTGACAAAGAGGCCATATGCGTCAACACTTTACCATACCGAAGCGCCTCCAGGCCGCGATTGCGCTCCTGTCCATTCTGGCCATGGCAGCAGCCGCATCGGCGCAGGGTGTGCAGACCGCCGATAATGCACCGTCAAGCTACACGGTGCAAAAAGGCGACACGCTGTGGGGAATCTCCGGCAAGTTCCTCAAGGATCCCTGGCGCTGGCCCGACGTGTGGCGGATGAATCGCGAGCAGATCCGCAACCCGCACCGGATCTACCCGGGCGACGTCATCAATCTCACGATGGTCGATGGCCGTCCCCAGCTTACGCTCTCGCGCAACACGGTCAGGTTGTCACCGGAAGTACGCGTGACACCGCTCGAGCATGAGGCGATCCCGGCCATTCCGCCAGGTGACATCGAGCCGTTCCTCACGCGGCCGCTGGTCACCGGACCGGCGGGTCTCGGGGAGGCTGGCGAGATCGTCGCCGGGCGTGACGAGCGCGTCGTCCGCGGACAAGCCGACGTCGTCTACGCGGTCGGCCTCGATCCCAAAGGCGGCGACCTGTATTTCATCTACAGGCCTGGCGAGCGACTGGTCAGCGACACCGGCGAGACGCTCGGCTTCGAAAACCGCTATCTCGGCACCGTCCGCGTCGAGCGCTTCGCCGAGGTGTCGACGGCGCGCATCGAATCGGCGACCGAGGAAATCATCATCGGCGACCGGTTGCTGCCTGCCGCGCGCGAGGTCATCCAGAATTACGTGCCGCACGCGCCGGACCGCGCCATCGAGGGACGCATCCTCAAGCTCGCCCGCGACGGCTCGGAAACCGGCCGCGCGTACGTGGTGACGCTCGACAAGGGTGCGCGCGATGGACTCGAGGTCGGCAACGTGCTCGGCATCTACCGCGTCATCGCGCCGATCCGCGATCCGCGGCCGAACCAGAACGAAACATACGTCATGTTTCCGAATTTCGATCAGACGACCGTCTACGCAGGAGGTCCGCGCTACCTGAAAGCGCCCGACGAGCGCACGGGCATCCTGATGGTGTTTCGCGTGTTCGATCGCGTGTCGTACGCGATCGTCCTCAATTCGACCGACGCAATTCGCAGCGGAGACTACGTCCACACGCCCACTGGCAATTGAAAAACGCCACCGCCGATCCGCTCGGATCCCGGCGGCGTCGCCGTCCCCCCGTGATTTCGCGCGAGGCGCGCAACCTATCGTGATCCGATGGCGCTCGATCCGCGCTCGCTGCAGTGGGCAACGCTCGCCCACAAGTCGCTGCCTCAGCGCGCGCTCGTAACGCTGCTGCGCGAGTTCCAGGATCCGGGCGCGATACTCGCGGCATCGCCGGCGCAGTTGTCGCGGCATGTGCCGGCGAACGTTGCGGCGGCCGTGCTTGCCCCCGTGGACGAGAACGCGCTCGAGGCGACGGCGCGCTGGATCGACGATGCGGAGCACCACGTCGTCGCCTGGGATGACACCGACTATCCGCAGGCATTGCTGGACATCGGGCATGCGCCGCCGGTGATCTTCTTCGTCGGGCGGCGTGCGCTGCTCAACCGTCCGGCGCTGGCGATCGTCGGCAGCCGGCACGCAACGCCGCAGGGCCAGGCGAACGCGCGCGAATTTGCGAAAGCGCTTGCCGCGGCCAACCTGACAATTGTGTCGGGGCTGGCGCTCGGCATCGACGCGGCCGCGCATGAAGGCGCGCTCGGGACCGACGCGTCGACGCTCGCCGTCATCGGCACGGGCGCCGATCGCATTTATCCGGCAGGCAACCGCGATCTCGCGCGGCGCATCGCGCAGACCGGTGGCATCCTGTCCGAATTCGTTCCGGGCACGCCGGCGCGCAAGGAAAACTTTCCGCGCCGCAACCGGCTTATCAGCGGCCTTGCGCGAGGCGTGCTCGTCGTCGAGGCGACGCTGTCGTCGGGCTCGCTGATCACGGCGCGCTGGGCGGGCGAGCAGGGCCGCGAAGTGTTCGCGATTCCAGGCTCGATCCACTCACCGTTCGCCAAGGGCTGTCACAAGCTGATTCGCGAAGGCGCCAAGCTGGTGGAAACGGCGCAGGATGTCCTCGCCGAGCTCGGCATCGGCACGTCCGCGTCCGCGTCGCGCGCAACGAAACGCAATGCGCCAACACCCGAATCCCCGTTGCTTGCGATGATGGGCCACGATCCTGTCACGATCGACACGCTGGTCGAGCGGACGGGCTCGTCGGCCGACGCGGTCGCAGCCGGGCTGGTACGATTGGAGCTCGACGCTCTCGTTTGCGCACTGCCGGGCGGCTACTGGCAGCGGCAGTAGCATTGCGCGTTTGGGACCCCCTCGGGCGCGCGCGTCCTGTGCCACGCCTTTTGTTGAACGCCGCAACCGCGGTCTCTTTGCGGGCCGTGTTCGAACAGGCGCACAATCGCGGTCGGCGAATCAAGTGGCCGATCGGACGCTTGCTCCAGCCGATGCACCTTATGTAGTATCGGCCCCCCAAACCAGGTCTCGCGGAAGGCTGGGCTTGCCAAGCCCGCGTGCGAGCCGCATGTTGCATCAATCGTGGCGCAGCCTGATTCGAAGGTGCGCCCGCATTGGACCAGACCTTGCCCAAGCAGCTGATCATCGCCGAGAAGCCGTCCGTGGCGGCCGACATTGCCCGTACGCTGGGGGGCTTCACCAAGCACGCCGACCATTTCGAGAGCGATCGCTACGTGCTTTCGTCGGCGGTGGGTCATCTGCTCGAAATCGGCATGCCGGAGGAAGAGGAGGTCAAGCGCGGCAAATGGACCTTCGCGCACCTGCCGGCCATCCCGTCGAAATTCGCGCTGCAGCCGATCGAGAAGAATGAAGCGCGGCTGAAGACATTGCTGCGCCTCATCAAGCGCAAGGACGTCGACCGCCTGATCAACGCATGTGACGCGGGTCGCGAAGGCGAGCTGATCTTCCGCTACATCGTCCAGTACGCGAAGGCCGACAAGCCGATCGAGCGGCTCTGGCTGCAGTCGATGACGCCCGCGTCCATCCGCGACGGCTTCGAGCGGCTGCGCAGCGACAAGCAGATGCTTCCACTCGCCGACGCCGCGGTCTGCCGGTCCGAGTCGGATTGGCTTGTCGGCATCAACGGCACGCGCGCGATGACGGCGTTCAATTCCAAGTCCGGGGGCTTCCAGCTGACGACGGTCGGCCGTGTGCAGACGCCGACGCTCGCGATCCTGGTCGAGCGCGAGGAGAAGATCCGCTCGTTCGTTCCGCGCGCGTACTGGGAGCTGATCGGCACGTTCCGCGCGGAAGCCGGCGAATACACGGGGCGCTGGTTCGACGAGAATTTCAGGAAGCGCGACGCGGGAGCCGGTGAAGCTGCAACGGTCGACGATGCCGACCGCCGGCCCGAGCGACTGTGGGACGAGGCCACGGCGCAGACGATCGCACAGGCCTGCATCGGCAAGCCGGGCGTCGTCAGCGAGGAGTCGAAGCCGTCGACTCAGATCGCGCCGCTGCTGTACGACCTGACGAGCCTTCAGCGCGAGGCGAACGGCCGCTTCGGATTCTCGGCGCGCACGACACTGTCGCTCGCGCAGGCCCTGTACGAAAAGCACAAGGCACTGACGTACCCGCGGACCGACTCGCGTGCGCTGCCCGAGGACTACATCGAGACCGTGAAGGCGACGCTGCAGGAGCTCGGCGAGACCAACGCGTACGGCACGCACGCGCGCAACATCCTGCGCCACAAGTGGGTGAAGCCCAACAAGCGGATCTTCGACAACTCGAAGATCTCGGATCACTTCGCGATCATCCCCACGCTCGTGCGGCCCAGGCACCTGAACGAAGTCGAGGCCAAGCTGTACGACCTCGTCGTCAAGCGCTTCCTCGCGATCTTTCATCCGGCTGCCGAATTCCTCGTCACGACGCGCATCACGCGCGTTGGCGAGGCGCCTTTCAAGTCGGAAGGCAAGGTGATGGTCCAGCCCGGCTGGCTGGCCGTCTACGGCAAGGACGCGACCGGCGATGAGCCGACGCTGACGCCCGTCAAGGTGCGCGAGATCGTCGAGCAGGGCGCCGCGCGCGACAGTCGCAGCGCCGACACACGGCGCTTCGAAGGCATCGAGGAGGTCGCGACGGAAAAGGTGGATGTGGTGCCCCTGACCACGCGCCCGCCGCCGCGCTTCAACGAGGCGACGCTGCTGTCGGCGATGGAAGGTGCCGGCAAGTCGATCGAGGACGACGAACTGCGCGAGGCAATGCGCGAAAAGGGCCTCGGTACACCGGCCACGCGGGCGCAGATCATCGAAGGCCTGATCTTCGAGCGGTACATCCTGCGCGAAGGCAAGGAGCTGATCGCGACGCCGAAGGCCGCGTCGCTGATGACGCTGCTGCACGGCCTCGGCATCCCCGAGCTCTTCTCGCCCGAACTGACGGCGGAATGGGAATTCAAGCTCGCGCAGATGGAGCACGGCCAGCTGAAGAGAAGCGAGTTCATGCGCGAGATCATCGGCATGACGAAGCACATCGTCGCGCAGGCGAAGAATTACGAGAGCGACACGATTCCCGGCGACTTCGCGACGCTGTCGGCGCGTTGTCCGAAATGCGGCGGCGAAGTGCACGAGAAGTACAAGCGATTCCAGTGCGTCGCCTGCGACTTCGGCTTCTGGAAGATCATGGGCGGTCGCCAGATCGAACCGGGGGAGGCCGACACGCTGCTGACGACGCGCGAAGTGGGGCCGCTCGACGGCTTTCGCAGCCGCATCGGGCGGCCGTTCTCGGCCAAGCTCAAGCTCACCGAGGCGAACGACGTCGAATTCGATTTTGGTCCGCGCGCGGATGCCGATGACGGCCCGCCGCCCGATTTTTCGGCGCAGACGCCGCTCGGGCCTTGTCCCAAGTGCGGCAACCGTGTGTTCGAGACGCCAAACGCGTACGTCTGCGAGCGCGCCGTCGGCGAGGGCCGCACCTGCGACTTTCGCTCGGGGCGGATGATCCTGCAACGTCCGATCGAGCCCGCGCAGATGTCGAAATTGCTGGAAACAGGCAAGACCGATCTGCTGCAGTTCGTGTCGGCGCGCACGCGCCGGCCGTTCGCAGCTTTTCTCGTCAAGCAGGCGGACGGCAAGGTCGGGTTCGAGTTCGAGGCCAAGCAACCCGGCAGGAAAGGCGCGCGTGGCGCGCCCACTGCTGCGCTGCGCGTGCTCGGCAATCATCCGCGCGATCGCCAGCCCATCGAATTGCACGCCGGCCGCTACGGCCCCTACGTCAAGCACGGCACGACGAACGCTACGCTGCCCGACCGCGACAAGGTCGACTCGCTGACGCTCGACGAAGCGGTCGCGCTCATCGACGAAAAGGCCGGACGCAGTCCTTCGCGTTCACCGCGACGGACCGTGGGTACGCGCGCGCCGCGCAAGGCGCCGGCGGTAACGGAACGCCCGGCGGCCACGACGGCGCGCAGGACGCGAGCGTCCGGCAACGGCGCGGGTGCGGCAGGGCACGTCGTAGCGAAATCCGCGGTGAAGGCCGTTGCCGCAGGTGCCCGCGGCACTGTCCGCAAGGGAACAGCGAAGTCGCCGGCGGTCAAGAAAACGGCGGGTGCGACGGCGAAGAAGGCCGCCACGAAGCGCCGCGCGACCGCAACGCCGAAGCCATTGCCGCGGGCAACCGTCAAGACGACGAAGCGCAGCAGCGCGCGAACGCGCAAGTAATCAGGATTTCGGCGAAACGTCGAACCTGATTCCCTGCGCCAGAGGCAGGTCGCGACTCCAGTTGATCGTGTTCGTCTGCCGGCGCATATACGCCTGCCAGGCGTCCGAGCCCGACTCGCGCCCGCCGCCGGTCTCCTTCTCGCCGCCGAACGCGCCGCCGATCTCCGCGCCCGACGTTCCGATGTTGACGTTGGCGATGCCGCAATCGCTGCCCGACGCGGCCAGGAACGCCTCGGCAGTGCGTACGCTCGACGTGAACAGCGACGACGACAGCCCTTGCGGAACGCCGTTGTTCTGCGCGATCGCGTCGTCGATCGTCTGGTAGCGCATCACATACAGCACCGGCGCGAACGTCTCGCGCTGCACGAGCGCGCTCGTGTTGTCGACGCCGGTGACGAGCGTGGGTTCGACGAACAATCCGGCGCCATCGATTGCCTGGCCGCCGTGCGCGATTGTCGCGCCGGCTGCGCGCGCTTCTCCGACCGCCTGCGTGAACTGCTCGACGGCCGCGCGATCGATCAGCGGACCCATCAGCGTCGCGGGTTCCATCGGATCGCCGATGCGGACCTGCGCATACGCGGCGACAAGCCGCGCGAGCAACGCGTCGTATTGCGTGTCGTGGACGATCAGGCGCCGCGTGGTCGTGCAGCGCTGCCCGGCCGTCCCCACGGCGCCGAACACGACCGCGGGCACGACGAGATCGAGATCGGCGTCCTCGGCGACGACGACGGCGTTGTTGCCGCCACATTCGAGAAGAACCTTGCCGAAGCGGGCACTCACTGTTCCGGCAACCGCTTTGCCGACCCGCGACGATCCCGTGAACGACAGCAGCGCCACGCGCGTATCGACGGCGAGCGCCTCGCCGAGATCGTTGCCGCCGATCGCCAGCGCGAACACCGGCGGCAGTCCCAGTTCAGCGACGACGCGATTGGCGAGGTGCGAAGCGGCCAGTGCGCACAGCGGTGTCTTGGGCGACGGCTTCCAGACGGTCGCGTTGCCGCACACGCACGCGAGCATTGCGTTCCACGCCCACACGGCAACGGGAAAATTGAAGGCCGTGACCACGCCGACGACGCCGAGCGGATGCCACTGCTCGTACATCCGGTGTGACGGGCGTTCGGAATGCAGCGTCTTCCCGTACAGCATCCGCGACTGACCGACGGCGAACTCGGCGATGTCGATCATCTCCTGAACTTCGCCATCGCCTTCCGCCTTGATCTTGCCGTTCTCGAGCGTGACGAGCGTTCCGAGCGCGTCCTTGTGCTCGCGCAACAGGTCAGCGCAACGGCGCACCGCCTGGCCGCGGCGCGGTGCGGGCACGTCGCGCCATGCCAGCGCGGCAATGGTGGCGCGCGCGAGCAGCGCATCGAGATCCGCGGGCGTTGCCGTCGCGACGGTCCCGAGCGCGCCGCCATTCGCAGGGTTCGTCGACGCGAGCGCCGGCCCGGACGTCGGCGTCGCAAGCGGATCGGTTACCCGCCCGCGCCCATCGACTTGCAAGCCCAGCCGCGCGAGAACGGGACCGATGCGCGCGTCGAAGTCGCCGGCAGTGGCCTTGGCGGTCATTGGCATAGCGTACCTGGCGTGCGAAACACTTGTCGCGTGATCGTCTTCGATTGCGAAACGCCGTTGACGACGTACGCGAACGTCGCGGTGTCGCCGCTCGCGAAGCTGAGCGTCAGCGTGCCCACGGGTGTTGCGACGACCTGGCTCGGGCTGAACGGCAGCGCGTTGAACGCCGGGCCCGTCGTCCGGTAAAGCGTCCCGGTGAACACGCCCGCCGACGACTTGTTCGCCGTGGCCGACAGCCACAAGGGCGAGCCGTCCGTGTCATAGGTGAACCACGTCGCGAAGATCGTGTCCCCCTGCTGCGTGAAATTGACGCCCCAGCCCGATTCGGCGCCCGCGGGTGCTGCCCACCACAGGTCCTGGTAGTTCGTCGCTTGCGCAAGCGGCGTCGCCGAACCGAACGTGCACGAGGGCAGCGGGCCGAATACCTGGCGCGTAATGGGCTTCGTCTGCTGAATGCCGTTCACCGTATAGCTGAACGATCCATTGCTGTTGTCGCTGAATGTCAGGGTGCCCGTGCCGACCGGGGTTGCCGTCACGGCGGCGGGACTGAAGGGCACGGCGCTGAACGCCGGCCCGTGCGTCTGGTAGAGCGTGCCGGAGTAAATGTTCGAAGTAGTTGCATTCGCCGTCATCGACAGCCACCACGCCTTGCCCGCCGCGTCGTAGGTGAACCACGTCGCGAAGATCACGTCGTTCTGGTGCGCGAGGTTGATGCCCCAGCCGGACTCCGAGCCCGCAGGCGAGCGCCACCACAGTCCTTCGTAATTGGGGATGGCCGCCCCCGTCGTCGCCGCGGCCGCGCGCACGGCGCCATCCGTATTCACGACCCCTGCACCGCAGCGCGTCGTCGAGCAATCGCTGCCGGCCGGGAACGGCTTGGCAGTGCTCGTCAGGATCGAACGCACCTGCGCTGCGGTGAGCGCAGGTGCAACGGCGAGCATCAGCGAAACGGTCGCCGAGACCATCGGCGCCGCGAGGCTGGTGCCGCCGATGTGCGCAATCGCGTCGTCCTGCGGCGTCGTCCTGCCGGTGTTGGACAGCGCGATGATGCTGCCGAATTGGAACGCGAAGGAACCACCCGGTGCCGACAGTGTGATGCCCGCGCCGAAGTTGCTATAGGCGGCGAGGTTGCCGGCGAGCGTCGATGCCGCGACGGCGATCGCGCCGCGGCAGCTTGCGGGCGAATCGTTGGCGACGTCCGTGGACGCGTTGCCTGCGGCGACAACGATCGCGCGCGTCACGCCGCGGGCGAATGCAGCGTCGAACACCAGCGGGTAGATCGGCGGGCAACCATGCGCTCCGCCGAGGCTCATGTTGATGACGTGCGCAGGCGTCGGATTGACGGGCGTGCCGGGCACATCGAGTCCCGCGGCCCACGCGATGCCGTCGACGATGTCCGAATCGTAGCCGCCGCACTTGCCGAGCACCCGCACCGGCAGAATGCGCGCGGCCCAGTCGATGCCGGCCGTCCAGATCGCATCGTCGGTGTTCGCGCCGATGATGCCGGCCACGCTCGTCCCGTGCCACGAGCTGAACGATTCCGGGCAATCGGTCGTCGCTTCGCTCGCCAGCACGAAGTCGCCGGGATCGGACGCATCGCCATCGCGTCCGCCACCATCGTTCGCCGTCATCGGATCATCGATCATGTCGAATCCGGGCAGCAGCCGGCCGGCCATGCCGGCGTGCGGCCGGACGCCCGTGTCGAGCACGGCGACGACGATCGAGCTCGAGCCGTGCGTGACGTTCCACGCGGACGTCGCGGCGATGCCGCCGGGCGCATTCGACAGGTATTGTTCGGCGCCCGCGTACTGATCATTGATGGCGGGGCGCCGACGCCGATCGACCTGCACGAACGCGACGTCCGGATTGCCGGCGAGATTCGCGACGGCGCGCTCGGCGGCGCTCGCGTCTCCTGCAACGGCGACGACGTCGGCCTCCATCGCCATCGTGCGCAGATGTCGCACACCGCTGCCGGAGCCTGCCGCCTTTTCGATGCGCGCCTTGCGCGTCAGTGCGGACTTCGCGCCGTCCGGCTGCAGCTTGATGATGAGCCGCGTTTCTTCCGCCGTCACCGGTGCGGCGAACAGCAGCGCCACGACGGCGATGCCTCCAATTGCTTTCAACCCATGGCCGAACATCACCGCTGCCTTCGCCGTTTCGTCGCGAGGCGCGATTTAACCACTAGTTGGCACTTGGCGAAAGGCCGCCGCAGTGCATTTCCATCGGGTGGGATGAACGTCGCATGCGCGTTGCGCGCGCGTGCAACGATGCGCTCGCATGCCCGGAACCGGTCCAGCGGCGGCGGTACCGCCCTCAGACGTCGAGATTGCGCACGCCGAGCGCGTTCGACTCGATGAACGCGCGTCGCGGCTCGACCTGTTCTCCCATCAGCGTCGAGAAGATTTCCTCCGAGCCGATCGCGTCCTCGATCTGCACCTTCAGCAGGCGCCGGACGCCAGGATCCATCGTCGTTTCCCACAACTGCGACGGATTCATTTCGCCGAGGCCCTTGTAACGTTGAATCGCGACGCTGCTCCGCGCTTCGTTCAGCAGCCAGTCGAGCGCCTCCTTGAACGACTTGACGGCCTGCTGCTTTTCGCCGCGCTTGACGACTGCGCCCGGAAAGATCAAGTCCTGCAGCACGTTCGCCGAATGACGGATCTGCGCGGCGTCACCGCTCGCAAGAAAGTCGCCGTCGATCGCCGTCGCGTGCGGCGTGCCGTGATGCGTGCGAATGACGATGAGCCGGTGCACTTCGTTGGCAGCGTCATAACGCGCCTCCGCGACGACTTCGGGGTCGTCGATGGCGGCCTGCAGCGCGATCGCACTGCGCCGCGCCGTCGATTCGGTCGAAAGATCCAGCGCCACGCCACCGAGCATGGCGCGCAATGCCGCAGGATCGACGAGGCGCGCGAGCCGCTCGATCACTGCTTCGGCGAGCAGGTATTCGCGCGCGACGTCGCCGAACGACTCCGCCGACAGCGGCGGCCGGCCTTCGCCCGGCACGAGCTCGGCGCCTTTCAGTGCGACGCGCAGCAAATGCTGTTTCAGCTCGTGGTCGTCTTTCAGGTAGACGTCCTCCTTGCCCTGCTTGGCCTTGTACAGCGGCGGCTGCGCGATGTAGATGTGGCCGCGCTCCACGAGCTCGGGCATCTGCCGATAGAAGAACGTCAGCAGCAGCGTGCGGATGTGCGAGCCGTCGACATCCGCGTCGGTCATGATGATGATGCGGTGATAGCGGAGCTTCTCGACGTTGTATTCGTCCTTGCCGAACCCCGTGCCGAGCGCGGTGATCAGCGTGACGATTTCCTGCGAGCTGACGAGCTTGTCGAAGCGCGCGCGCTCGACGTTGAGGATCTTGCCGCGCAACGGCAGGATCGCCTGGAACTTGCGGTCGCGACCCTGTTTCGCCGAGCCGCCTGCGGAATCGCCCTCGACGAGGTAGATCTCGCACAGCGCCGGATCGCGCTCCTGGCAGTCGGCGAGCTTGCCCGGCAAGCCCATCCCGTCAAGCACGCCCTTGCGACGCGTCAGCTCGCGCGCCTTGCGCGCGGCCTCGCGCGCCCGCGCCGCTTCGACGATCTTGGTGCAGATGATCTTCGCGTCGAGCGGCTGCTCGAGCAGGAATTCGGCGAGCTTCGCGCTGACCACTTCCTGTACGATCGGCTGCACCTCGGAACTGACGAGCTTGTCCTTCGTCTGCGACGAGAACTTCGGTTCGGGCACCTTGACGGACAGCACGCAGGTCAGGCCTTCGCGCATGTCGTCGCCGGTGGTCTCGACCTTCGCCTTTTTCGCGATGTCTTCCTTCTCGATGTAGCTGTTCAGGGTCCGCGTCATCGCCTGCCGCAAACCGGTCAGGTGCGTGCCGCCGTCGCGCTGCGGAATGTTGTTCGTGAAGCACTGCACCGATTCCGCATACGAGTCGTTCCACTGCATCGCGACTTCAACGGTGATGCCGTCCTTCTCACCGATCGAATGGAAGATTTTTGGATGCAGCACCGATTTGCTGCGGTTCATGTACTCGACGAAGCCCTTGATGCCGCCCGAGTACGCGAAGTTCTCGCTCTTGCCGTCGCGCTGGTCGACGAGCTCGATCTTCGTACCGTTGTTCAGGAACGACAGCTCGCGAATTCGCTTCGCCAGGATCTCGTAGTGATACTCGATCCGGTTGAACGTGCCGAGCGACGCCATGAAATGCACTTCCGTGCCGCGGCGATCGGTCGTGCCGACGCTGGCAAGCGGCGCCACCGGCACGCCGTTGCGAAACTCCATCTGGTGGATTTCGCCGTTGCGCCAGATCTTGAGCTTCAGCCAGTCGGACAGCGCATTGACCACCGACACGCCCACGCCGTGCAAGCCCCCGGAAACCTTGTAGCTGTTCTGGTCGAACTTTCCGCCAGCGTGCAGCTCGGTCATCACGATCTCGGCCGCGCTGCGCCGTTCGTCGTCGTCGTCCTTGATGTCGGTCGGAATGCCGCGGCCATTGTCGACGACGGAGATCGATTCGTCGGCGTGGATGACGACCTTGATGTCGTCGCAGTAACCCGCCAGTGCCTCGTCGATGGCGTTGTCGAGCACTTCGAACACCATGTGATGCAGGCCGGTGCCGTCGGACGTGTCGCCGATGTACATGCCCGGCCGCTTGCGGACGGCGTCGAGACCCTTCAGGATCTTGATGCTGGATGAATCGTAGTCGTCGCCGTGCTGGCGCGGTTTCCCTTGTACTGGGGTCATCGTGGCTTTCGTTTCATGTTGCCGGATCTCTGGTGTTCAACGTGCGCATACGGCGCAGGTCAGCGAGATCATCGAGGGGAAAGCGTCGCGAGCAGCCCCGTATGCGAGGCGACCCGGAGCGAGCTGCGCAACCGTACATCGAACGTACGGTGAGCGGCGAGCGCGGACGCAACGAAGCAGACGGGGCGCGCAGTAGCTTTACACCGATGATCAGATGCGCATGGGCATGACAACGTACTTGTAATCCTCCCGCTCCGGCAGCGTCACGAGCGCACTCGAGTTCGCGTCGCCGAATGCGAAGAACACCTTGTCGGTTGTGACGTTCGCGAGCACGTCGAGCAGATAGGTGATGTTGAAGCCGATGTCGAGCGCGTCACCGCTGTAGCCGACGGGCAATTCTTCCTCCGCCTCTTCCTGCTCGCTGTTCGTGCAGATGATGCGCAACTGATCGTCGCCCAGCACGAGCCGGACGCCGCGGAACTTCTCGTTCGACAGGATCGCCGCACGCTGCAGCGCCGACAGGAGCGTTGCTCGATCGAGCTCGATCCGCTTGCCGTGGCCCGTCGGAATGACGCGGTTGTAGTCGGGAAACTTGCCGTCGACGACCTTCGACACGAGCTCGACGTTGCCGAAGCGGAAACGCGCCTGATTCGCGAGAATGTCGATCGTCAGCGGCGTATCGCTGTCGTCGAGCAGCTTCGACAGTTCGAGCACGGTCTTGCGCGGCAGGATCACTTCTTGGCGCGTATAGCTGCCTTCGATCGCGATGCTCGCCCATGACAGCCTGTGGCCGTCGGTTGCCACGGCCTGCAACGTGCCCTGATCGACGACGATCAGCATGCCGTTCAGGTAATAGCGGATGTCCTGCTGCGCCATCGCGAACTCGGCGAGTTTCAGCAGCGAGCGGAAGTCGCGCTGCGGCAGCGACAGCGTCTGCAATTGCTCCTGGCCGACGCTGATGCGCGGATAGTCGCTGGCCGCGAGCGTCTGCAGGTTGAAGCGCGAGCGGCCTGCGCGCACGGTCATCTTGCTGCCCGCCGCGTCGACGTTGATCTGCGCGTCTTCGGGCAGCGCACGCAGTAAATCCTGCAGCTTGCGCGCACCGACGGTCGTCGCCTGGCCATCCTTGCCGTCGAGATCGCTGACGGCAGTGATCTGCATCTCGAGATCGGTGGCCGTGACGTGCAGCTTGCCGTCCTTCTGCTCGAGAAGCACGTTGGCGAGAATCGGCAGCGTGTGCCGACGCTCGACAATGCCTGAAACCGCCTGCAACGGTCGAAGCAGCGCGTCACGCGCGATCTGTTTTAATTGCATTATCGAATACTAATAACGTTAATAGGAGCCGGCCGAAATCGCCGGCAACGACAATAAGTTACGTTCCGTCAATGACTTGGCACCATGCTGACCGCCGTATAACCGCTGTGCGGGCTGTGGATGGATTGGGGGCCTTTTTCGGGTTCTACCGCCCGGCCGCTTAATCCACAAATTATAACCGTTTGACCCCGCACTTTCCAGCGTGCGCGGTCCGTGGCAAAAACGGGGTTTTACGACGGGAACGGTGGTCAGCTTCGCAGCACTTGCAGCAGAAAATTGACGTCGTGATTCAGGTCCGGCAGCGATTCGCGCAATTTTGCAATCTGTCGGCAGGCGTGCAGCACGGTCGTGTGGTCGCGGCCGCCGAAGTTGCTGCCGATCTCCGGCAGCGACAACTGCGTCAATTCCTTCGCCAGCGCCATGGCCACCTGGCGCGGCCGCGCGACGGCGCGCGAGCGTTTTTTGGAATGCATGTCCGTGATCCGGACCTTGTAGTAGTCGGCAACCGTTTTCTGAATGTTGTCGACCGAGATCTGGCGATTCTGGACGGCCAGGAGGTCGCGCAGCGCGTCCTTGGCCATCGGCAACGTGATCTCCTGCCCGTGAAAGTTCGCGTACGCCAGGATGCGCTTCAGCGCGCCCTCCAGCTCGCGGACGTTGCTGCGAATGTGCTTGGCGATGAAAAACGCGACCTGTTCGTCGAGACGCATCCCCACCGACGCGGCCTTCGACAGCAGGATCGCAACGCGCATCTCGAGCTCCGGCGGCTCGAGGCCTACGGTCAAACCCCAGCCGAAGCGGGAGATCAGGCGCTCCTCGATGCCGGAGATCTCCTTGGGGTAGGTGTCGCACGTGATGACGACCTGCTTGTGGGCTTCGATCAGCGTGTTGAACAGATAGAAGAACTCTTCCTGCGTCCGGCTCTTGCCGCCGAAAAACTGGATGTCGTCGATCAGCAGGAGGTCGAGCGTGCGGTAGTGGCGCTTGAAATCGTCGAACGCCTTGTGCTGATACGCGCGGACGACGTCCGAAACGTACGTCTCGGCGTGGATGTAGCGGATCTTTGCGCCGGGATTCTGCAGCAGGATCGAGTTGCCGATCGCCTGGATCAGGTGCGTCTTGCCGAGGCCCACGCCGCCGTAGACGAACAGCGGGTTGTACGACGTCGGGTGCTCGGCCACCTGCATGCCCGCGGCTCGGGCGAGCTGGTTGGCTTTGCCGGCGACGAACGATCCGAACGTGAACGTCGGATTGAGGCTCCCCGGTTCCACGCGGCGCGGCGCGAATGGCATCGGCGTGCCCGCAGACGCCGGGGTGATCGACGCGGGTGTCGGCGGGTTGGACCCGGCCGTGGGTGCGGTTGCCGGGGCGATCACCGCAGGACCGGGCGCCCTCGAGGCCGTCGCCGCCGCGGCATCCGCGACGGCAAACTCGACCGCCATCGCTTCGCCGGTGGCCTGGCGGGCCAGCGTCTCGATACGGCCGCCAAAGCGATCCTTCACCCACTGGAGTACGAACCGGTTGGGGGCGATCAGTCGCAGCCGCCCGGACTCGTCAGCACAGGATAGCGGACGGATCCACGTGGCGAATTGCTGGGGCGTGAGCTCCCGTTCGAACGCCAGCAGACAGGCGGTCCACGCCGGAGATTGCGGTACGGAATGCAAGGGGAGGAGGCCGGAAATTGATCGAGCGTTGCGGCGTGACGCGACTTTTGCGCGACTGGCCGGGGTGGCATTGTAGCCGCGCCAAATCGAGTTATCCACAGCCGTCCCAACTGCGCCAAAGCCGTGTTGGCGCGGCGCGGTTCGGCGTGAAAGTGGTCACTCGCGCCGCCGGCTGTTCCGGTGGCGCTCGGATCGCGCATTGACACGCGCGCCGTAACGCGCTCTAATGTAAGGCTTTTCCGCGTGCTTGCCGGGCATCGTCCCCCTGGCGCCACGCTCACCGCTTCGCCAGCATAGGTTGTCATCATGAAACGCACTTATCAGCCTTCGAAAGTTAAACGCGCGCGCACGCACGGGTTTCGCGCTCGGATGAAGACGGTCGGAGGCCGCAAGGTTCTGGCGGCTCGCCGCGCCAAGGGCCGCGCGCGCCTGACGGTCTGACGGCCGTTGCGCCAGCCGCAGGCGGAGGCGGCGCTCGCTTCCGATTGTCTGGCGCGGGCGCATTCCAGTCACTGTTCGAGCTTGGCGTCCGCCGCGACGCGCACTTCCTGCAATTGATCGCCGCACCGGCTAAGCGGGATCCCGGCCGTGTCGGCTATGTCATCGGACGCAAGGCCATGCCGCGTGCCGTGGATCGCAATCGCCTGCGCCGCCGGCTGCGTGAATCGGTTCGCGCCTGCCGGCCCGCGATCGAGCGATTCGATATCATCCTTCGGGTCCGTCAACGCGTACGTCGCGCCGATATCGCCGCGGCGATCGGCGAATCGCGGCGGCTTCTGGAAGGACTCGTCGGAGTGCCGGCGTGAAGAGCGTCCTGCTGGCGGGCGTCCGCGGCTACCAGTATCTGGTGAGCCCGATGCTGGGCAACAATTGCCGCTTTTATCCGAGCTGCTCGGATTACGCGCGCGAGGCGCTCGAACGGCACGGTTCGCTGCGCGGTAGCTGGCTCGCTGTGAGGCGTCTTTGTCGTTGCCAGCCGTTTCATCCGGGCGGTTACGACCCGGTTCCCGATCCACTCGAACACTGAACCCGGCATCGCCTCGCGCGTCCCGGGTTCGCTTCACCGCAAGGATTACCGTTGATCAAGAGCATGGATACGCAACGCCTGATCCTGTGGCTCATCTTCTCCTTTTCGGCGCTGATGCTGTGGCAGGCCTGGGAGCGCGATCACAACCCGCCGGTCGCGCCCGTGGCCGTTCCCGCGCGGCCTGCCGCCGATCCGGGAGTTCCCAGCGGCGCCGCGCCCGCTGCAACCCCGCCGGCGACAACGGTGCCAGGCGCCCCACCGGCGGCCGCAGCACCTGCCGGCGGTCAGATGGTGGAAGTTCGCACCGACCTTTACGTCGCGGACATCGACACGATCGGCGGCACGATCACGCGGATCGCGCTCGACAAGCATCGCGACGCGCAGGATTCGACGAAGCCTTACCTCGCGCTGCAACGCAACGCCGACCGCACCTTCATTGCGCAAGCGGGACTTATCGGTGACGGGCTCCCCAATCACCGTACACCGTACGAAGTGCTGCCCGGTCCGCGGTCGCTGGCACCGGGCGCCGACGAGTTGCAACTCAAGCTGCAATCGACGGCAGCCAACGGCGACAAGGTCGTCCAGACGCTGACGTTCCACCGCGGCAGCTACGTGATCGACGTCGCGTTCGACGTCACCAACGCGGGCGCGGCACCGATCAAGCCCGAGGCGTATTTCCAGCTGATGCGCGACATGAAGCACGTCGGGGTGCAAAGCTCGATGGCGCCGGCGTCGTTCGTCGGTCCGGTCGTCTACAACGAGCAGGACAAGTTCAAGAAAGTCGACTTCAGCGAGATCGACAAGGAAGCCGCGGACCCGTCGCGCAAGCCCGCGTACACGCGCGCAACCGACAACGGCTGGATCGGCATGATCGAGCACTACTTCGTCGCGGCGTGGCTGCCGGCAGAAACGCCGAAGCTGCCGCGCCAGTTCTACACGACGAAGCTCGACAACGGCCTCTATACAGCCGGGGTCCGCTATGCCGAGCCGACGATCCCACCGGGCGGCAACGGCGTGATTCGCGCGCGCCTCTACATCGGCCCGCAGGACCAGGACGTGCTGGCGAAGCTCGCGCCGGGACTCGATCTCGTCGTCGACTACGGCATCTTCACGATCATCGCGGCACCGCTGTTCTGGCTGCTGAAATGGCTGCACGGTCTGATCGGCAACTGGGGCTGGGCGATCATCGTGATGACGATCATGATCAAGGCCGCGTTCTTTCCCCTCAATGCCGCCTCGGCACGCTCGATGGGCAAGATGAAGATCGTCGCGCCGAAGATGAAGGCGCTGCAGGCGCAGTACGCGAACGACAAGCAGCAGCTGCAGGTCAAGATGATGGAGCTCTACAAGCAGGAGAAGATCAATCCGCTTGGCGGCTGCCTGCCCATCATGGTGCAGATTCCCGTGTTCATCGCGCTCTACTGGGTGCTGCTGTCCGCGGTCGAGCTGCGGCACGCGCCGTGGATCGGCTGGATTCACGACCTGTCGGCGCCTGATCCATGGTTCATCCTGCCGGTGGTCTACGCGATCACTGCGTACCTGCAGGTGCGCCTGTCGCCAACACCGATCTCCGATCCGGTGCAGGCGAAAGTGATGCAGTTCATGCCGGTCGCGTTCTCGATCATGTTCCTGTTCTTTCCCGCGGGCCTCGTGCTGTATTGGCTCGTCAACAACCTGTTGCAGATCGCGCAGCAGTGGCAGATGAACCGGATGCTCGAGCGCGAAGCCGCCGCCGCGACGGCCAAGCGGCGCTAGGGCGCATTCGCGCGCACCTGACGCGCGTGGCTTCGAACGTGCGTCCATGAGCGCGTCCGCGGGCAACTGCCCGCCACCGCCGCCCATCGCGGCGATCGCAACGCCGCCCGGGCGCGGGGGCATCGGCATCGTCCGCGTGTCGGGGGTCGACCTCACGTCACTGATCGAAGGCATTGCCGGTCGCACGCTGGCCGCGCGCATCGCCTCGCGCGTTACGTTTCGCGACGACAGCGGCGCGATGATCGACTCGGGAATCGCGCTCTACTTTCCGCAGCCGCATTCGTACACCGGCGAAGACGTCGTCGAATGGCATGGTCATGGCGGCCCGGCCGTCATGCGCCTGCTGCTCTCGCGCTGCGTCGAGCTCGGCGCGCGGCTCGCCGAGCCCGGCGAGTTCACCAAGCGCGCCTTTCTCAACGGCAAGCTCGATCTCGTGCAGGCGGAAAGCGTGGCCGATGTGATCGAGGCCGCGACGGCTACCGCGGTGCGCGCGGCCGCGCGCAGCCTGTGCGGCGAGTTTTCACACGAGGTTCATGCATTGCGCGACGCGTTGATCAACCTTCGCGCCTACACGGAAGCCACGCTCGATTTCCCCGACGAAGATGTGGATCTGCTTCGCGAAGGCGAGGTCCGCGATCGGCTCGCATCGATTCGGCAACGCCTCGAGCGAGTGCTGGCGCGCGCTCGCGCGGGTGCGATGCTGCGCGAAGGACTCACCGTCGTGCTCGTGGGTGCGCCCAACGTCGGCAAGTCGAGTCTCCTCAATCGATTGGTGGGTGAAGACGCCGCGATCGTTGCGGCCATTCCCGGCACGACGCGCGACACCGTCGAGCGACAGGTCGAGATCGCCGGCATTCCGCTGACGATCGTCGACACGGCAGGTCTGCGGGAGACGGACGATGCGGTCGAGCGCCTCGGCATCGCACGCACGCGCGCCGCGATTGCGCGCGCGGACGTGGCGCTGGTTATCGTCGACGCGCGCGACGATCGCGATAACGTTGCGCCGCTGACGGACGAGCTGTCGGCGTCGCTGCCGCGAATCGTCGTGCACAACAAGTGCGACCTCGCGGGTGTCGCGCCGCATGTTCAGCGAAGCAGCGATGCGCGCGATGCTTCTTCGTCCCAACCCGCGGCGCACGTGTGGCTATGCGCACTGACCGGCGACGGCGTCGATGCGCTCGAGGCTACCGTCCAGGCGGTGGCAGGGGTCGAGCATGTCAGCGAAGACGCGTTCTTTGCTCGCGAGCGTCAATTGCTCGCGCTGCGTGACGCGGCGGATCACCTCGATCGTGCGAACGCGCATGTCGACTCGCAGCAACCAGCGATCGAGCTCTTCGCCGAGGAGTTGCGCGCCGCGCAGCATGCGTTCGGATCGATCACCGGCGAATTTACGTCGGACGATCTGCTGGGCGAGATCTTCTCGCGGTTCTGCATCGGAAAATAGGCGCGCCAAGCGGCGGAAACCCGCGCTTCGGCGACCGCTCAGACATCGGTCGGGCCACTGGGCCACCACTTCCGAACGGCGTTGGGCGATGCTCGCCTGCGTGCTAAAGTTTTCGGTCCGGCGTTTTCATTACAAGGCATCGGATGAACAGTATCGAATCGCGGGCGGCGCTGTCTGCGTCGCTCGACGCGCCGGCATCCGTGCGCAACCCTCGCCTTCTTGACTGGGTGCGGCGGATCGCGGATCTTACTCAGCCGGCGCGGATCGCATGGTGCGACGGCAGCGATGCCGAATATCAGCGTTTGTGCGACGCAATGGTCGCGCTGGGAACGCTGCATCGGCTGGATGAGAAGCGGCGGCCCGGCAGCTTCCTGGCACGCTCGGACCCGTCCGACGTCGCTCGCGTCGAGGATCGCACGTTCATCTGCAGCGACCGCGAGGAAGACGCGGGGCCGACGAACAATTGGGTGGCGCCCGCGAAGATGCGCGCGACGCTGCGTGGGCTTTTCGAGGGGTGCATGCGCGGACGCACGATGTACGTCGTGCCGTTCTCGATGGGACCGCTCGGCAGTCCGATCGCGCACATCGGCGTCGAGATCACCGACAGCCCTTACGTCGTCGTCAGCATGCGCATCATGACGCGCATGGGATCCGCCGTGTACGACCTGCTCGGTACCGACGGCGCATTCGTCCCGTGCGTGCATTCTGTTGGCGTTCCGTTGCACGACGGTGTGCGCGACACGCCGTGGCCGTGCAATCCGTCCAACAAATACATCGTTCACTTTCCCGAAGCGCGCGAGATCTGGAGCTTCGGCTCGGGCTACGGCGGCAACGCGCTGCTTGGCAAGAAATGTCTGGCGCTGCGGATCGCGTCGGTGATGGGCCGCGACGAAGGCTGGCTCGCCGAGCACATGCTGATATTGGGCGTTTCGTCGCCGGCCGGCGAGAAGCGCTATGTCGCCGCAGCCTTCCCGAGCGCATGCGGCAAGACCAATTTCGCGATGCTGATTCCGCCCGCCGGTTTCGAAGGCTGGCGCGTGACGACGATCGGCGACGACATCGCGTGGATCAAGCCGTCCCCAGATGGGACGTTCCACGCGATCAATCCCGAAGCCGGCTATTTCGGCGTGGCACCGGGAACGTCGTACGAGTCCAACCCCAACGCGATGGAGACGCTGCGCGCCAACGTGATCTTCACCAACGTTGCACTGACCGACGACAACGACGTCTGGTGGGAAGGAATGACGAAGTCGCCGCCGGGGCATCTGATCGACTGGCGCGGCGAGTCGTGGACGCCCGACTCCGGCCGACCGGCCGCGCATCCGAACGCACGCTTCACCGTGGCCGCGACACAGTGTCCGTCGCTCGATCCCGAATGGGACAACCCGGCCGGCGTGCCGCTCGCGGCGCTGGTGTTCGGGGCACGCCGTTCGGACACGATCCCGCTCGTGTCGGAAGCGCGGAGCTGGGAAGAGGGGGTCTACAAAGCGGCGACGATGGGCTCGGAAACCACAGCGGCGGCAACTGGCACCGTCGGAGAGGTTCGTCGCGATCCGTTTGCGATGCTGCCGTTCTGCGGGTACCACATCGGCGACTATTTCCAGCACTGGCTCGACATGGGGCGCGCGGTCCCCAATCCGCCGCGGATGTTCAGCGTCAACTGGTTCCGCAAGGACGACGCGGGCCGCTTCGTGTGGCCGGGCTTCGGCCAGAACATGCGCGTGCTGAAATGGATCTTCGACCGCTGTGCGGGCCGGGCCAATGCGACCGAGACGCCGCTCGGGTTCGTGCCGCGATTCGACGACCTGGACTGGAGCGGCTTCGACTTCGGCGTGCGCCGGTTCTCGAACGTGATGGAAGTCGACCTCGCGCTGTGGGAACGCGAACTCGGTTCACACGACCGGTTCTTCGAACGCTTGGGGGCCAAACGTCCCGACGCGCTGATGAACGAACGCGATCGACTGGCGGGCCGGATCGCGATGTAGCTTGACATAAGGTATTGATTTTGAAATTATAAATATCGTTAACACGCCAAGATCAATTCCCGCGTAGGAGACAAGCCAACGCCCCTCGTCGAGTTCGCGAAGCCCGACTTCGAGCCCAGCAAGTGCCGAACTGAGGAAGACGTTGGCGCGCGTCTTCGGTCCTCCTCCGAAATAGATGTGACCACTCGACCTGACGACTCGAACCTCGTCATGCAGCGGGTAGGTCGGACGGTTGATGGCGTACGCGCGTGTCGAAGGCGCGTAGTGCCTCGCAGGCGGCGTCTGCTCGAGCGCTTCGTGCGGCCGCTCTTGGTTGTAGATCTCTCCAAAGCGATCGAATCGTTCCTGCTGCGCCAGCATCGTCTTCGCCGCGGGTCGCGTTGTCTCCGCTTTGAGGGTGCGGTGCATGCGCTCGTGACGGCCGTTTTGCTCCGGGTGACCGGGCTCGATTCTCTCGTGTTTGATCCCGAGACCGATCCAGCGAGCCGAGAGCTTCGAGATGCCACAAAGACCTCGTGAGGCGAACGGACTGCCGTTGTCGCTCCGAATGGCGAGCGGTAGGCCGTAGCGGCGAAACGCTCG
>Ga0207689_10000387_pt1 | contig 41370 bp, 31 predicted proteins | sample KBSMisM52_FD_184312 | JGI IMG/M metagenome (GOLD analysis project Ga0207689, IMG submission 184312) | Miscanthus rhizosphere microbial communities from Kellogg Biological Station, Michigan, USA - KBS Miscanthus M5-2 (SPAdes) (version 2) | ecosystem: Host-associated > Plants > Roots >...
CGTCGACTTCGTCATCTATTCGAGCACGAGCGTCTGCATGTACGGACTTGCGTCCAATCCCAAGTTCGCCAACGCGAAATCGGTCGACGACCTCAATCACCCTGAGATCACGATCTCGTATTACACGGGCGGCGGCGAGGAAGGCTGGGTCAAGGAGCGCTTCCCGAAGGCGCAGTTGCGCGGCGTGGCGGGCTCGGGCGTGTCCCCGGTCGAGGAAGTCCTGGCCAAGCGCGCCGACGCAGTTCCGATCAACCGTGTGCCATGGGTCGCGATGGGCCGCAAGCTGAAGCAGCTCGCCGTGCTGCCCAAGGACAACAACTGCCAGAACAGCACGGAGAAAGCCGCGCCGGTTGGCATGGCGATCGACAAAAAGCAGGACGGCTTCCTGCAGTGGGCGCGCGCCGTCGAAAAGGAAATCGAGCCGCAACTTAAGAAGGACGAGGCGCGCGTCGTCGATACGATGAAGTAGCGGCTGGCGCGCATTCGGCGGCGCGCGTAACGGGCCGCCGGGGGAAGGCCCTGCGTGGATTTCGATTTCAGCGTCATCACCGACAACGCGGGTTTTCTCGCGCACGGCGTGCTGATCACGCTGGCGCTGTCGCTCGCGTCCGGCGGCACGAGCCTCATCGCCGGATTCGTGCTCGCCCTGTTGCGGATTCGCGGCCCGCGCTGGCTGCGCCCGGCGATCGTGTTCTACATCGACTCGATGCGCGCGATCCCGGTGCTGGTCGTGCTGGTGTGGACGTTCTTCGCGCTGCCGATCGTCGCCGGCGTCACGATGTCGCCATTTACCGCGGGCCTGATCGGCCTCACCGTCCACCTGGCGGCGTATGCGGCGGAGATCATCCGCGCCGGCATCGAATCCGTGCGACCGGGGCAGACACGCGCGGCATTGGCGCTCGGCATGTCGCAGGCGCAGATCCTGCGCCGCATCATCCTGCCGCAGGCCCTCGTGCGCATGCTGCCCGCCTTCGGCTCGCTCGCATCCGTGACGATCAAGGACACGGCGATCGCATCGGTGATCGCCGTGCCCGAGCTGATGCGGCAATCGGAAACGGTCGCAGGGCAGAGCTTCCAGCCGATCGAGGTGTACACGGTCGCGATGGCCGTCTACTTCCTGCTGCTCTATCCGGTCACCCGTGGCGTCGACCGGTTCTACCGGCGCGTTGCGCACCTCGGCCGGTCGTGAGCGTCGTGCCGCAGCCGTCGCGCACGCGTCTCGAAGCACTCAGGTGACGTTCGACTGGTCGGTCGTGTGGCAGCATCGCGACGCGCTCGCCGCCGGCACGGCGACGACGTTCCTGCTCACGATCGCAACGATGGCGATCGCCGTTCCCTGCGGGCTGCTCGTCGCCGCGCTTCGCCTCTACGGGCCCGTGCCGGTGCGCGCGCTCGCAACCGCGTATGTCGAGCTCTTTCGCAACCTGCCGCTGATCCTCGTCGTCTACTGGGCGTACTACGTGCTGCCGATCCTTGCCGACGTCGGGCTGCCGGCGCTCGCCACCGGACTCGCCGCGCTGTCGCTCAACGTCACCGCCTACAACTCGGAGACGTTTCGCGCCGGCATCAATTCGATCCGCCGCGGCCAGGTGGAGGCCGCGATGGCACTCGGCATGAGCCGCACGCAGGCGCTGCGGCGCGTCGTCGCGCCGCAGGCGTTGCGGCGCATCACCCCGGTGCTCGCCAGCACGTGGGTATCGCTGTTCAAGGACACGTCACTCGTCTCGGTCATTGCCGTCACGGAGCTTGCCTACGTGTCGATGCAGATACGCGCGCAGACGTTCCGGGTGCTCGAGATGCTGACGGCGATGGCGTTGATCTACTGGCTGCTCGGTTACCCGCAGGCGAAGCTCGTCGACTGGATCCAGCGGCGGTATGCGGTGACCGAATGAGGCACGCGGGCGAGGCCGACGTGCCGCCGTCGCGTGCAGCGCCGAAACGGCAAGGAGGCCGAATGAGCGACGCGAGCGAGGCACCAGCCGAGCGGAGCCCCGAAGGGGCCGACGCGGCGCGATTGAGTGAGGCCGACACGCCGCCGTCGCGTGCAGCGCCGAAACGGCAAGGAGGCCGAGAATGAGCGACGCAGGCGAAGCCACGAAGAGTGACGGCGCAAAGGTCATTCGCTATCTCGACGTCGTCAAGCGTTACGGCAATTTCACCGCTCTCGCCGGCGTATCGCTCGACGTGCACGCCGGCGAGGTGGTCTGCCTGATCGGACCGTCGGGGTCGGGCAAGTCGACGCTGTTGCGTTGCACGAACGGTCTCGAGTCGATCGACGGCGGCGACATCGAGTTCGAGGGTGCGCGGCTCGCGCGCGACGAGCGCGGCCTCCGCGCGATGCGCCAGCGGATGGGGATGGTGTTCCAGAACTTCGAGCTCTTCCCCCACCTGACGGCAGAACAGAATGTCGCCGAGGGTCCGCGCACGGTCCAGCGCGTCGGGCCCGTGGAAGCGCGCCGCCGCGCAATGGCCATGCTCGACAAAGTGGGTCTCGCCGACAAGGCATCGAGCTTTCCGTCGGCGCTGTCGGGCGGCCAGCAGCAGCGCGTGGCGATCGCGCGGGCGCTCGCGATGGCGCCCGACGTGATGCTGTTCGACGAGCCGACGTCCGCCCTGGATCCGGAAACGATCGGCGAGGTGCTCGGCGTGATGAAGACGCTGGCCGACGAGGGAATGACGATGGTCGTTGTCACCCACGAGATGTCGTTCGCGCGTCGTGTGGGAAACCGCGTCGCGGTGTTCGACGCGGGCCGCATCGTAGAGGAAGGACCGCCGGCGCAGATATTCGACAATCCGGCCACCGCGCGAACGCGCGAATTCCTGAGCCACCTCGGCTGGAACGGCTAGAGCCCCCGCAGCCGGCGCCCGCTCCGCGGCCCGGCGTGCGCTAGCGGGGGAACGTCGCCACGAGTGCTTCGAGCCGCGCGTGCGCATCGGCGAGGATGGGCACGCCGTCGCCGAACAGGAGCACATCGAAGTCGAGTTCGAGCAGATTGCGCACGCTGCTGCGCAACCGCGCCGGATCGTCCATTACCTTCTCACGCAACAGTCCGCACTCCCCGGCCGGGTTGCCGATGACCGCGTCGCCGATGAACAGCAAGCGCCGCTCGGGCCAGTGCAGCGCCACTTCGCCGGGCGATTTCCCCGCCGCCGGCTCGATGACGAGGGGTCCGATCTTCTCGCCGATCAGCAGTTCGCCGTCGACGTTAGTACCTTGGGAAACCGCGTGCGGCGCGTCGTCCGGATGGATCATCACGCGCGCCTGCGTGCGCTCGCGAACCGCGTTCGCCGCGCGCGAGTGGTTGCGATTCGTCAGCAGGATCGTGCCGACGCCGATCCGCTCGATCTCGGCCATGTCGTCCTGCGGCGGCACCGGGTCGATGCACAAGTTGCCGTCGGGGTCACGGATCAGGTAGCCGTTGAAGTCATATCCATGCGGCTCGGAAAACCACGACCACGTGTAGATGTTCGGCAGGATTTCGCGCATCGCAGCGACTCCATCAGGGCTTTCGTCAGTTGAGGTCGAGCGCGTGCCGGCGCAGGTCGGCCAGCGGAACGATGGCCAGCGCTTCCTCGTGGGTTGCCTCGAGCACGACGGGGGGTGCTACGCCAGCGTCGAAAGCCTCGCGCCAGCGCCCTGCGCATACGCACCAGCGGTCGCCGGGCGAGAGTCCCGGAAACTGCGCGGCGGGCATCGGTGTCACGAGGTCGTTGCCCCGCTGGCGTTCGAATTCGAGAAATTCGCGGGTCATCCGCGCGCAGATCACGTGAATGCCTACGTCGTCCGCGCCGGTGTTGCAACAGCCGTCACGAAAGAACCCGGTGCGGGGCGCCGACGAGCAGACCGCAAGCGGCCCTCCTAGCACGTTCTTGTCGGGCGTCGTCATTCGTGTCCTTCGTGGTTCGGCGCAATTCTAGCGCGGCACCATGGCGCGGTGGCGAGCGATCGTCGCGGCATGCTCCGGATCGGGCAAACTGGCACCGGCCAACTGCGTGGAGCCCCACATGGCCATCAAGGCACTGCTGTTCGATGTCTTCGGCACACTCGTCGACTGGCGTCGCTCGGTCGCGCGCGAAGCGCAAGCCGCGCTCGCACCCCTCGGCATCGAAACGGACTGGCTGGCGTTTGCCGACGCGTGGCGCGGCCAATATCAGCCGGCGATGGACGAAGTTCGCGCCGGCAGGCTGCCGTTCACCAAACTCGACGCGCTGCACCGGCGCAATCTCGACGTGGTCCTAGATGCACTCGCGCTCGACGGCGTCGACGAGCGCACGCGCGCGCATCTCAACCTCGCATGGCATCGGCTCGACGCGTGGCCTGACGTGAAGCCCGGGTTGCACCGACTGCGTGCCCATTTCGTGGTGGCACCGTGCTCGAACGGCAACATCTCGCTGATGATCGATCTCGCGCGCCGCAACGGCTTCCCGTGGGACGCGATACTCGGTGCGGAACTCGCCCGCGACTACAAGCCGAAGCCCATCGTCTATCGTGCGGCAATCGCGGCGATGGACTGTGCACCTGACGAGGTGATAATGGTCGCAGCGCACGCATCCGACCTTGCCGCAGCAGCCAAGGAGGGCCTGCACACCGCCTTCGTTGAACGGCCGGAGGAATTCGGGCCGGGACGCGCGGAAACGCTCGGCAGCGTCGGCGTCGATTACGTGGTACCCGGGATTACCGCGCTGGCGGACCGGCTGGACGCCTGAGCCGATCATTTCTCGTCAGTTTGTGCGCTACAATCATCCAGGAGTGTTCCGGCGACCGTAATCCTCGAGATGCCGCAAGCGCCAGGGAGCAAGGCATGACGAGTACCGCGATACCTGGATCGACTGCTGCGCGCGAGCCGGGTCGCGACATTCTCGACGACACGCTGATCCGGTTCTCCAACCTCGAACACGGCCGGCGCGAAGTGCTCGACGCATCGGGCATCGGTGTCGTCATCATCGACATGGCCCGCAACGTCCGCTACGCGAACCTCGCGGCGCTGAACATGCTCGGGCTGGCCGGCTACGAGGGAATCAAGCTCGATTCGATCTTTCGTGACGAGGCCGCGCGCGAAGTCCTTCGCCATCAGCTGGACGATCGCAAGGCGGGATTCATCGGCAATTACAGCGTCCAGGCCTATCGGCCGGATGGCAGCCGCGTTCCGCTCGAGATCACCGGACTGCCGATCCCGGACCAGCACGGCATCGTCGTGGGCTCGCTCGGCCTCTTCCGCAACGTCGAGCAGCAGGAACTTGCGAACAGCATCCACGACATCAATCGCACCGTCGACGATGCGGGCGCGCTGCTCAACGCGATGGCGGAGGCGCTGAAGCCTTCGTTCCCGTTCGCGCGGATGAGCGTTTCATGCTTCAGCCGCGACAAGAGTCACGTGAATGCCTTGTTCACCTATGGCCATTCCAGCGAGGGCCAGAAGCGCTGGTGGTTCCTCAACGAGGACCAGAAGCGCTGGATGATGGACCCGAAGGCCACCGTCATTCCGGATCTCGTCGAGTTCATGAGCCAGCCGCTGTGGGGGCGCTTCCGCGACGATCCCGCCGTGCAGGAAATGCTCGCTGCCGGCATCCGCAGTGCCATGCGCCGCGATATTCGCCGCGGCGGCAATGTCGTGGGCGCAGTCACGCTGCTTAGCAAGAAGCTCGACGGATTCACCGAGAGTCAGCGCCAGGCATTCGAGGAGCTGCCGATCGACGCAAGCGTGCTGCAGGCGCTGGCGTTCCTCGAGACGAAGGCGCTGCGGCGCCGCGTGGAGCTCTTCAACGCGCTCAACAACTGCACGACGATCTTCGATGCGTGCAGCGTGCTCGCGAAAAAGGTCGTGGAGAACTTCGGCTTCTCGCACGTATCGATCCTGCTGTGCGATCGCAGCGAGGGCCGGATCCGGCTGCTCGCCCAGCACTGGGCGGACGAAAACGAACCGATCCGCCTGCCCGACGACTACTCGCAGCCGATCGACGAAGGCATTCTCGGACGCGTCGTCAGCAGCGGCAACATGCAGAACGTTCCGAACGTGCTGGCCGATCACGACTACACGCCGAGCGTGTCGTCGACGGAAGTGCGCTCGGAGCTGTGCGTGCCGATCTTCGCGGAAGACGATCAGAGCCTCGTCCGCTGGATCATCAACGTCGAGGACACGCGCGAGTGCGCATTCGCCGCCGACGAATGTGACGCACTGCAGGAGCTCGCGCGCGAGGTCGGCGGACTGATTCACCGAATCAGCGTGCTCTACATGCTGACCGAATCCTTCGAGCACGCCTCGGATGCCGTCTTCATCACGAATGCGGCGTTGCGCATACGACGCGCGAACAGAGCGGCCGCGTCGTTGCTCGGGTTCAAGGATGCGGCAGCGATCACGGGTGAGCTCGACGAGATCTTCACCGACACGCAGGCGCGCCACCGGCTGGGCGGCGGACCGCCGGGGGACCTCGGCGAATTCATCGTCAGGCGCATCGGCGAGCGCACCAAGGACGCGCCCGACGCGCCGCTGACGACCATCCCCGTGTACGTGTCCAGGCAGGACGTGCCCGCCGGCCTGACCGGCTCGATCTTCATCCTGCGCGATACCAGGCAGATGCGGCGCACCGTCGAGCTCGAACTGCTGGAAAAGGCGGCGTACGAGGTCGCCGTCGAGACGAGCTCACCGCTGGCGCTCGCCGTGTGCGAGCTCGAGCACATCGCCCGCGTGATGGCCATGGGACCGTCGCCACCGCCGACCGGGCCCGGATCGATCGACGAAATGCGTCGTGTCAGCAAGGTGTTGCGGCTGCTCGGCCGTGTTCGGCACGGCTACTCGAAGCTCGCAATGTTCAACCCGCGGGCGCGACCGAAACCGTCCGAGCTCTCCCGCCTCAACCTTCGCGCCGAGATTGAAGCGCTCGCGTCCGATTTGTCCGAAAACGACCGCGTACGCGTCACTGTCGAGGGCGCCGGCGTGCCTGCTATCAACGGCGATCATTTCCAGCTCGCGACAATCTTCGAGGCGCTGCTGTCGGAGCTGTTGCGTTATGCGCCCGAGTCGCAGCCGGTCGAGGCCGTGCTCGCCGTGACGGATGCGCAAGTCACGGTCACGTTGCGTGGCTTCATACGCGCACAGGGGCCCGGCAGCGACGCGGCGCGCCAGTGGTCGCAGGCGCGCGCAGACCTGTCGATCGCGCGCCCGCTGATCGACGAGTTCATGCAATTTCATCACGGTGATTTCACGGAGGCGACCCTTCCGGACCAGCGCACCGAATTCACCCTCCACTTTCCGACTGCGGTGATCCAGGGAGCCTAGGCCCCAGATGGCCCACACTGTCCTGATCGTGATCGGAAGCGGCGATATCGCACTGAGCGAGTTGCTGATCCGCGCGCTGGACGAGCCGGACATCACCGTCATACCGAAGACCAATACCGAAAGCGCGCTCGCGTACATCCGGTCGACACCGCCCGATTTCATCGTTGCGAGCGTGACGCTCGCGGCCGACCGAAACTCGGCGGCGGACCCCGGCGGGGGAATCCTGTTCTGCGAGGCTGCTCGCGCGATCTGCCCGGCGCCGATGGCGCTGGTCACGTCCGCGATCACCAACGCCGTCCAGCAGCGGGTCGCCAGGATGAATTCGCCGCCGATATGCGTCGTCGTCGACGCCGATCTCCCGGCAATGCTTCTCCAGCAGATTCGCGCCGTCCACGCGCAGATCTTGCGCCTCGACATCACGATTCGCGCCGATCCCGCCGGGCAATGGAGCTACGATCTCAAGGGCAGGGGCTTCGAATTCGAGCGCAGCGGCGGATTGAACGTGCCCGGGTCGTTGCTCGGGGCGCTGAAGATGGTGGCGCTGGCGCTCAGCGAAGCGAAGGAGAGCTGGCGCGAGATGTTCTACGGGCTCGGCAGAAGCATTGTCGACGGCTTCTGCGACGACAATCCAATGTTCGGCGAGCAGCTGCGTGCCGGCATGGAAGCTGCCGGTGGTCTCGCCAACACGCGCGTGACCTTCATCGTCGCGGACGCGCTCTACGAGATCGCGCTCGAGGCCATCAGCAGCCCGCTGGCCGAGCTGCCCGAGCCATGGATGATCCACGCGCCGCTCGTGCGCAGCGTCGTCAGCGCGACGCCGGCGGACGCGCAGCTGTTCGAAGGCCCGCCGCGTCCGCTGCGGTGCCTGATCGTCTGCGCCGATGCATCCGGCGTCGTCGACACGCTGCAGGATCAGGGTCGGCCCCTGGTCCTGGCAGCGCTGCCTCACGTGCGCAAGGAATGCGAGGAGGTGCGGCGGCTGTTCAGCCGCGTTGCGCATCAGCTCGGTTTCGACGAGCCGCGCGTCGTCGGCGGCGACGACAACGCACCGCTCACGCAGGCGCTGCTGCTCGACGTGTTGCGCGACCCGACGCCCTGGGACGTCGTCCACTATGCCGGACACTCGTATCACTCGCGCGACAACCCCGGCCAGGCGTCGCTGATCGTCGGCCAGCGCGACAAGCCGGTCGCCGTCAGGATCAACGAGGTCGCGCCCTACCTTCGCCGCAGCAAGCTCGTCTATCTGTCGAGCTGCAACAGCGGCAATGCCGGCTTCGCGTTCGAGGCGGCGCAGCAGGGAATCCCCGCGATCGTCGGCTTCCGTTGGGGCGTGCGCGACGATTACGCGGACATCCACGCGCGCCTGTTCTACCGGAAACTGTTCAAGGATCGTGCGATCGACACCGCGTTATGGAAGACGCGACGTGCAATGCACCGTTTCATGCGCGACGACCGCACGTGGGCGTCGTCGATGCTGGTCATGCAGAGTCACTGAGCCGCGAGAAGATCGAGCTCGAGGCCCGCGGCACCTTCGGGTGGGAAGATCGCCTGGAAGTTGCCCTGCCGCTGGAGCGACGCGTCGGCCCACTTGCGGTTGTAGTCGGACAGGTAGTTGAAGTAGAGGCGCGCGGGTGACGCATGCTTGACGATCCGCGCGATCGCAGCGTCGTCGGGGTGCTTGAAGACGCTGCCATTGGTCGAGATGAGGAAGTTGTGGCATGCCAACTTCTGCAACAGCAACGTCGTCGTGTTGCCGTCCGAGCCGTGATGCGAAACCTTGACCGCGTCGAGGCGCAGCGGCTCCTCGCCGCGCTCGCGCGCCATCCGTCCGAGCCCCTGCTGCACGACGGGCGCGTGCGCGTCGCCGAGGAAGGCGCAGCGCCGGCCCTGATATTCGGCGACAAATGCAATGCTCGACCCGTTGGCGACAGCCGCGTCGAGCGTCGTTGCCGCATCCGCAGCCTCGTCGATGCCACCCGGCAGCGGCGGCATCGCGCCTTCGCCGCGGAAACGGGCGTCGCGGTCGAGCCGGTCGCCGATGAACGCCTCGTCACCGGGGGCTGCACCGAGCTTCTCGAACGTCCTCAGCCACACGGCGCGCAGCGCCTGCAATTTTTCCATCGTGGGCGACAGCAGCGTGAGCTCGAGGCCTCCCGGCAGCCGTGCGCGCGGCAACTCGCCGTCGTTGGCGACGAATGCGGCGAAGCCGCGGAATCGCTCGTTGCACTTCTGTCCACCGCGGACCAGCGTCAGGTCGAGCGCACCGCCGCTGACCGCCCCGCGTGTGTCCGCCGTCGTCGCGGCCGAGTACACGCCGCCCGCGAGCGAACGCTCGAGCTGCGGCCAGCCGTTGAACCAGACTTCACGGAACGTAAGACCGAGCTCAGGGTGACGCAGCAGCTTGACGATGCCGTCGATATGATCGGCATCGATGTGCGTGACGACGAGCAGCTCGACGTCGCGCGCCTCGGCAGGCAGCGACTCCACGTGCGTTCGCAATGCGCCGAACGCGCCGAGCGGACCGCCGTCGACGAGCACGTGACGGGTGGTGCCCGGCTCGCCGTACTCGATCCAGATGCAGTCGCCGTGCTGAGCTGCAAGCAGCTTGATCCGGAACGTCGCCGCCATACGATCATCCTCCGCCGTCGCTACGACGATACGTCGCAACGCGACGCCCGGCAAGCGCGGTGCCAGCGCATCACGAGAACAACATGGGAGACCGACCGATGAAAACAAAGAGATCCCGCGCGCTTCCACTCGCGGTGATTGCCGGCGCACTGGTGCTCGCCTGCTGCACGACGCTGCCGTGGCAGGCGTCGTGCGGACGCGGCGGCGGCAACGTCCTCGACGAGGCGCTCTGTGTCGGACGAATGGCCGGCAGCTTCCCCGCAGCCGACGAAGACTACTTCCGCGATATGGACTACGGCGTGACGAAGGACGCAGCGAAGGTCGCCAGCGAGCTCGCGCCCTACGTGCCGGGGATCGCACCGGCCGACGCCGTGAAGGCTGCGGTGAAAGGCCGCAACAACTGGATCGTCTGGACGGGCGGCAACGATCGACTGTGGAACCAGTTGTCTGTCGATAGCGCCGGCATCCTCGACTTCCTGAAGACCGTGTCTAATCACCCGAGCCTTCAGTACAGCCGCGATTCGCGCTGGCGTTATCTCGGACTCGTCAACGAGCCCTGTTTCGACAAGGGCACCGGACCGCGCAAGGACCGCTTCGGACTCTGGCTCGACGTGCGGCGGGCCGATTGCGCGCCCGACCCCTTCGAGAACGAGACGAAATACCCGGGTGTTGCGATCGGTGCGCGAGGCAGTACAGTACCGATCGGATCGTTCTACGGGTACGCGACCGGCGTGGTCGGGTTGCGCCTGTTTCCGAATCCCGCGTTCGACGAGGCTGCTGCGCGCCGCTGGGATCCCGAGCGGTACTACACGGATCCGAGCTATTACAACGATCGCAGTCTCGTCAAACCCTACCGCGTCGGCATGTCGTGCGGCTTTTGTCACGTCGGTCCCAATCCGACCAATCCGCCGCAGGATCCCGAGCATCCGAAGTGGGAAAACCTGAACTCCAATCCCGGCGCGCAGTATTTCTGGGTCGATCGCGTGTTCGTGTGGAACGTAGACGAATCGAGCTTCCCGTATCAGCTATTCCATACGTCGCGGCCCGGCGCGCTCGACACGTCGTTCGTGTCGACCGACTACATGAACAATCCGCGGACGATGAACTCGGTCTACAACTTGGGCGCGCGGCTGGCGCTTGCACGGCGCTGGGGCAAGGAAGCGCTGGAAGGCGGCGAGCGCAACAACGAGCACCTGAACAAGTACGTGCCCGCCGGCAGCCCCCTCGCGCAGTTCTACGAGGCGCCCGGAACCGTGTTCACGCCGCGCGTGCTGAAGGACGGCTCGGACTCGGTCGGCGCACTCGGCGCGCTGAACCGCGTGTTCGTCAATATCGGTCTCTTCAGCGAGGAGTGGCTCGCGCATTTCAGGCCGTTCGTCGGCGGCACGAAGTTCACGCCGTTCGAGATCGCCGTCGCGAACCGCAATTCGAGTTACTGGAAAGCAACTGAAACGCAGACGCCGGACGTCGCGCTGTTCTTCCTCGCGACCGCGAAGCCGGACTATTTGAAGGACGCACCCGGCGGCAATGCATTCCTGACGGCGGACAAGCCGACGCTCGAGCGCGGCCGGACCGTGTTCGCCGACACGTGCGCGCGGTGTCATTCGAGCAAGCTCCCCGAGCAGGCATTCCGGTTCTTCCCGCAGCAGGGTTGCGCCGGGCCCGGCTACCTCGGCTGCTGGAACGACTACTGGAAGTACACGAAGAGCGACGAGTTCAAGCGCGAGATGCGGCAGATCGCGCTGCGCGACGATTTTCTGGCCGGCAACTACCTGTCCACCGAGTTGCGCATACCCGTGACGCTGCTGGAGACGAACGCCTGCTCGTCGCTCGCGACCAATGCGCTCGCCGGCGACATCTGGGACAATTTCTCGTCGCACTCGTACAAGAGCCTGCCGTCGGTCGGTGCGATCACCGTCCACGATCCGCTGACGGGCGCGCCGCGGCGCTACGAAATGCCCGCAGGCGGTCGCGGCTACATTCGTCCACCGTCGCTGATCAGTCTGTGGTCGTCGGCGCCGTTCCTGCTCAACAACACGCTCGGCGACTTCTACTGGTCAGGATCGGTTGCCGATCGGATGAAGTCGTTCGACGGCGGCATCGAGCAGCTGTTGTGGCCGGAGAAACGCAAGGGCGACCGGATGTTCGTCACCGCGTCGGGCAAGCTTGCACCGGGTCACGTCGACGTCACGTCGGCGACGAGCTACCTGCGCGTGCCGAAAGGCTATCTGCCCGACTTCCTGCAATCGCTCTCGGGTCCGCTTTCGTACGCGCAACCGTGGCTGTTCAGCGAGGGGGGCATCGAGATCGGACCAATCCCCAAGGGCACGCCGATCAACTTGCTATCGAACATCGATCTCGAGCAGCGCGGCAAGCTGCTGGCGTTCGTCGCCCGCGCCAAGGGCGACCTGAAGTCGCTGCCAGCGAACGCGAGCGACGCCGACGCGCGCCTGGCGTTCGCCGATCTGGTGCAACCGCTCATCGACATCAGCAAATGCCCGGATTTCGTCGTCAACCGCGGCCACTACTTCGGCACCGACTATTTCGCCGAGGAGCCGGCGTTGAGCGACGTGGACAAGCGCGCGCTGATCGCGTTCCTGAAGACGCTGTGAACGAACCGTCTGCGCCGCCGGGCGTTGCGTTGCAGAGCGTGGCGCGACGGCGCGTTCTCCGGGCCTTCGCGGCAGTCGGCGCGCTGGCCGTCGCGCTCGTCAGCGGTTGCGGCGCGCTGTTCCGGACCGGGAACGATGGGCCGTCCGGCGATATCGCGTGTCGCGAATCCGCCGGTGACGATGCGTTCGACTACGTCATCGTCGGTTCCGGCGCGGGCGGCGGCCCGCTTGCTGCCAATCTCGCACGTGCTGGATTTCGCGTGCTGCTGCTCGAGGCTGGCGGCGACGACGACTCATACGACTACGATGTGCCCGCGTTTCATGCGCGCGCGTCGGAGGATGACCGCTACGCCTGGAACTTCTTCGTGCGTCATTACGCCGACGACGCACGCCAGCGGCGCGACCCGAAGTTTCGTGCCGCCGAGAATGGCGTGCTCTATCCGCGGTGCGCTACGCTCGGCGGATGCACCGCTCACAACGCGATGATCCTGCTCTATCCGCACAACAGCGACTGGGACAACATCGCAGCGATCACAGGCGACGCGTCGTGGTCGAACGACACCATGCATCGCTATTTCACGCGGCTCGAACGCTGCGAATACGTGTCGCGCATCGACGCCGCCAGCCGCCACGGCTTCGACGGCTGGCTCGCGACCAACGTGGCCGATCCGCTGCTGATGGTGCGCGACGCGTTCGTCCAGGGGCTGGTCAAGGCGATGCTTCGCGAATCGTTCGCAACGCTCGGCCGCCCGTTCTCGCGCGTGCTGGGGCGGCTCGCCAGTCATTTCGATCCCAACGACTGGCGGCTCGTCCGGCAAAGCGGCGAAGGCGTCTGCGTAATGCCGGTGTCGACCCAGGGCGGACATCGCGTCGGCAGCCGCGAGTACATCAGGCGCGTGCAGCGCGCGTGCCCCGATCGGCTCGTCGTGCGCACGCGGGCACTTGTCACGCGTGTCGTGCTCGACGAGCACCGCCGTGCCACGGGTGTCGAATATTTGTCGGGGCGCCACCTGTATCGCGCCGACCCTTTGCACGCGGTGGCCGACGCGCCGCAGCGGGAACAAGTTGCAGCACGCCGCGAGGTGATCCTCTGCGCCGGAGCGTTCAACACGCCGCAGATCCTGAAACTCTCCGGCATCGGGCCACGCGCGGAGCTCGAGCGCCACGGCATCGCCGTCAGGCACGACCTGCCCGGTGTCGGCGAGAACCTGCAGGATCGCTACGAGGTGAGCGTCGTCACGCGGATGCGCGCCGACTTCTCGCTCGTCGAGGGCATGCGTTTTCGTCCGCCGGCACCCGGCGAGGAACCCGATCCGCAGTTTCGCGAATGGCTGCGTGGATCCGGTCCGTATACCACCAATGGCGCGATCGTGTCGATGATGAAGCGGTCGCGGCAGGAGCGGCCCGAGCCTGATCTCTTCATCTTCGGACTGCTCGGGTCATTCAGTGGCTACTACCCGGGCTATTCCCGTGCCATCGCGAAAGGCGAAGATTACTTTTCATGGGCGATTCTGAAAGCCCATACTGGAAATAGCGCCGGCCGCGTGACGCTTCGCAGCAGCGATCCGCGCGACGTGCCGGACGTCAATTTTCACTACTTCGACGAAGGAACGGGCGCCGTGGACGATCTCGATTCGGTCGTGGAGGGCGTCGAAACGGTGCGTCGCATCACCGCGCGATGCGACGACATCATCGCCGAGGAGCTGTCTCCCGGCGCCGCCGTCCGCACGCCCGACGAGATCCGCCGCTTCGTGCAGGACACGGCGTGGGGACACCACGCGTCGTGCAGTTGCCGAATGGGGCCGCGCAACGACGTGGGGGCCGTCGTCGACAGCAGGTTCCGCGTGCACGGTGTGGCCGGCCTGCGCATCGTCGACGCGTCGGTGTTCCCGAAGATCCCGGGTTTTTTCATCGCAGCAGCGGTCTACATGATCAGTGAAAAGGCCAGCGACGTAATCGCCGAGGATGCCGGCGTCACGCCGTCTCGTTCGGCATAAGGAGCTCACGATGGTGACTCATTCGGTAGCAGACGGTGCAGGCGTAATCGACGAATCCGATTTGATCCGCGCGGCCCAGCAAGTGCTGCGGGCGCGACACAAGGACGGGCTTGCCGCGCTCGACACGTTATTTCGTGCAGGAACGGTGCCCAACCCGCCGCCCGACGGGCCCTATCGCGGCGAGCTCGTCGCCCTCGACATCGCGCCGCTCGTCACGCCGTTCGTCGAATGGCTGACGTCGTTCCTGATGCCGTGGAGAGGCAAGTTCCTGATCGCGTCCGAATCGCGCGGGGACAACATCTTCAGCGCCAAATGGCGCGCGGTCCTCGGCCTTCTGTATCCGTTCTATCGCGGCAATCGCGACTACGGCAGCGACAGCTTCCGCGCATTCATCTTCGAGACGTCGACGGCCGCCGGCAAGGTCGACGCTGATCGCCGCGTGTTCCGGATCGACTACAACCGTCCCGACAATCCCGCGCTCACTATCCGCCGGATCATCGACGAGATCGTCGAGGTTCGTGACGGCGTGTACCTCGGCAAGGTTCACTTCAAGTGGTGGTGGGGCAAATGGCAGATGATCGGCTATTTCGCCCTGCGCAAATGAGGCGGCTATGGCACGCGTGGCGGGTCTTCGCGACACTGGTTGCGGTGACCGTGCTGCTCGCGATCGTCTACGCGGCGATGCGCTTCCTGCCCAATCGCGCCGTCGTGTATGACACGCCTGAAGACCATTTCAAGTACGGCTCGACGGGCGGCGAGGTCAACCTCGGATTTCCGTTGTGGATCTGGCAGGCGATGCCGCTGCTGTGCTCCGACATGCTGCCTGCGGCGCGCCTCGCGCCCGACTATTCGACGCGCGTCGCGAATCCGAAGCGCGGCAGCACCGCGGCGGACTTGCGTGCGCTATCGCGAGAAGGCTACAAGTCGCTCGGCCTGATCTACGAGCAGGACGCGAAGGGGCAGGAGAAGGACCTGCCGGTCGGCGTGTCGATGCGTCGCAACCTTGGGCTCGACCGCGTGTTCGTCAACTGCGCCGTGTGCCACTCGAGCACGGTGCGCGACGCGCCCGCCGCGCCGCGGCGCATCGTTCTCGGCATGCCCGCGAACCTGTTCGACCTGTACGGATTCGAGCACTTCTTCTTCAGTTGCGCGAAGGACGAGCGGTTCAACAAGCACAACGTCGTGCCGAATGCACAGGCGCTCGGCGCGGACCTGGACCTCATCGACCGGTATCTCGTCTACCCGATCGCCGTGTGGCTGATGGGCGACCAGGTGAAGCTGCTCGAGAGCAGGCTCGGCTTCTCGGCGAAGCAGCCGCCGTGGGGACCCGGCCGCGTCGACACGTTCAGCGCCGCAAAGGCGATCTTCGACTGGCCATGGAAACAGTTGCCGGACTGGTCGCCCGGCCAGCCGATCGAGCCGACGTCGCTCGGCACCGCGGATTTCCCGTCGATCTGGCTGCAGGGTGCGCGCAAGAAGCGCGCGGACGGCCAGCAGATGCAATTGCATTGGGACGGCAACAACGACAAGGTCGAGGAGCGCAATCTCAGTGCGGCTTTCGGCACCGGCGCGCTGCCGCCGATCATCGACCACCAGGCGATCGGCCGCATCGAGACGTGGCTCACCAGTCTCGCGCCGCCGGCCTATCCGTATTCGATCGACCACGGCGCCGCCGCGCGCGGTGCAGCGCTGTACGCAACCTATTGCGCGGACTGCCACGGCGCGAGCGGACGCGATTTCAGTGGCGCGCGCGTCGGCTTCGTGACGCCGATCGAAAGCATCGGCACCGATCGCTACCGGCTCGACAACTACGTGCCCGCCCTCGCCGCCAATCAGGGCACGTTGTATGCGGGCACGCCGTATCGCTTCTCCCATTTCCGCAAAACGTTCGGCTACGCGAACATGCCGCTCGACGGTCTGTGGCTGCGCGCACCTTACCTGCACAACGGATCGGTCCCATCGCTCCGCGCATTGCTCGATCCCGCCGGAAGCAGACCGAAAGTGTTCTATCGCGGCAACGACGTCTACGACACGACCAACGTCGGCTTCGTGTCCGATGTTGCGGACGAGCGCGGACGGGCGTTTTTCCGCTTCGACACCTCCGTGCCCGGCAACGGCAATGCAGGACACGAGGGAACCGAGTACGGCACCGCACTTTCGCCGCCGGACAAGGCGGCGCTCGTCGAGTTCCTGAAGACGTTCTAGGGCCTGTTAACGCTAGGCCGCATCAAAGCGAGGAGAGCCCGTGCTCATCGATACCGTGGACAGGGATCACAAGCGGCGCTGGATCGTCATCGGCATCGTCGTCGCAGCGCTGCTCGCCCTCGGCGGGTACGTCGCCTGGTACAAGTTCTTCCGTGAGGAACCGCAACCCGCGTGGGTTACGCAGGATGCCGACACGCGCTTCAAGTACGGCTCGATCGGCGCCGAGAACGATGCCGGCATTCCGTACTGGATCTTCTACGTGCTGCCGCGGATGTTCCCGGAGAAGCTGCCCGGACCGGGCGGCTACGCGTCGCTTGGCGTGCCGTGGGAACAGGGCCAGGAACTGCCAGTGGGATTCACGAAGAAGGTGATCGGCTTTCCGCGCGTCGCCAACAATTGCGCCGTCTGCCACAGCACGCGCTTGCGGACTGCAACAAATGCGCCGCCGATCGTCATTGCCGCCGGTCCTGGCCCGACGACGAACGTCGAAGGCTTTTTCCGCTTCTTCGTCGATTGCGCGAAGGATCCGCGCTTCACGCCCGACAACGTGCTGTGGGAGATCATGAACGTCACGGAGTTGTCGTGGCTCGACAAGGCGATCTATCGCTTCCTTATCATTCCGATCACGAAGAAGCGGCTGCTCGAACGCGAGCAGCAGTTCGCGTGGGTTTACCACGCCACCTTTCCGGAGTGGGGCCGCGGCCGCGACGACGCGATGAACCTGACGAAGTACTTCATGCTGAAGCTCCCGATGGACGACAGCTTCGGTCCGACCGACATGCCGTCGATCTGGAACCTCAAGAAGTACGACAGCCCGACCAACCGGATGAACTGGGCGGGCGACAGTCACGACGCGTACTCGGTGATCATCGACTCGGCGCTCGGCCTCATCGGCAGCGAATCGGGGCCAAAGGACAAGGCCGGTTTCTTAGCCCAGATCGACTGGCTGAAGGACTACCTGCGCAACAAGCCACCGCCCAAATATCCGTTCACCATCGACGGTGCGAAAGCGACTGCGGGCAAGGCGATCTTCGACCAGCAGTGCGCGACGTGCCATGCAAGCGACCGCACCGGCACGCCGCTGCCGCTCGCCGACGTCGGCACCAATCGCGACCGCATCGATACGTGGGGCAAGGACTTCGCGGTTGCCGCCAACAAGGTCGTCGGCGGCATGGGCATCGAGCGCAAGGGGCTCGTCGAGGCGCCGCTGATCGGCTACAACGTCCAGTACCTCGACGGCATCTGGTTGCGCGCGCCGTACCTGCACAACGGGTCGGTGCCGACACTGCGCGACCTGCTCGAGCCCGTCGACAGGCGACCAAAAGTGTTCTACCGCGGGTACGACCTTTACGATCCGGTTCGCGGCGGGTTCGTATCGACAGGCGCCGACGCGGAGCGCGAGGGCACCAAATTCGACGTAAGCCAGCGTGGCAGCGGCAACGGCGGCCACACGTTCGGCGTCACGCTGCCGGACACGGACAAGGATGCGCTCGTCGAATATCTGAAGACGCTTTGACGCGGTGCACGGCAGCGCGATGACGGATACGGCGGCGCGCAACGAGGCTGCGCGCATTTTCGTCGCCGTCGCAGCGGCAGCCCTGATGTCCGCTTGCGCGAGCATCGAAACGCAGTCGTCGGCATCCGACCTGCTAGCGTGCACACGGATGGCGGCCGATGGCCCACGACCGATCGCCACCAAGCGAACGGAACGCTTCCTCGGCAAGGTCGGTGCCGACACCGCACGCTGTCGAGGCGGCGAGCGCGCCGTCGACGCGCGCGCTTCGCCGTACGTCGACTGGCCAGCGTATTGGGGTGCGGCCGGCGCGTCCAGCCTTGCCGGCGGCGCAAACGCTGGCGCGCCCGGCGCCGCGGACCAAAGAGGCCTCCGCGGCGCACTCGCCGATCTCGAATATCAACGAATCGAGCTCATCCGCTTCAACCTGTTCGACAACAGCGGTACCTATCGGCAGTTCGTCGAAGGGCGCGACGGCGTCGGGGGGCAGAAGGTCTGGGACGAGATGCGGCTCCCGCCGACGCACCCGGCGTATGACGCCGTCGGCGGCACCGGCAATCAGCTATGCGGCGGCGAGCTCATCCGCTTTCGCAACCTCGATGGAACCTGCAACGACATCCGCAATCCGCGCATGGGTGCGACCAACGAGCTGTTCGCCCGCAACGTGGAGTTCGAAGCGACGTTCCCCGAACTCGGCCGCAATGAGCTCGCACGCAACCGGCACGGCGATCGCCTGGGCTTGCTGAAACCCGATCCGCAGGTGATCAGCCGCCAGCTTTTCACGCGCGCGCAGTCACATCCGGCCTCGTGCAATGCAGGACTCGGCCTGCCGGGCGACGCGACGACCGCGCAATGCGACTACAAGGCGGCCCCTGCCCTCAACGTGCTCGGCGCGTTCTGGATCCAGTTCATGACGCACGACTGGTTCTCGCATCTCGAAGCCGGCCACAACGCGGCGGAACTGACTGCGCTGGGCTGCGCGATGCGACAGGAGGATGGCCAAGAGATGCCATTGGCCGGCGACGAACGTGACCGGCTCGGATGCCGCCCGGGGGATCGGATCGATCGCGCATTGATCGCGGACGCGTCGGATCCCGGGACATTCACGCACGACGGCGAACGTCATCCGAACCGCGCATACAAGACGACCCGCAACACGGTCACCGCGTGGTGGGACGCGTCGCAGCTTTACGGATACGACACCGATTCGAGGCGGCGCGTCCATCGCGATCCGGGCGATCCTGCTCGCCTGACGATGACGGAGGTCGCTGCCGTCGAGGGGAACGGCGATCGACGCGAGTACCTGTCGCCGTTTGCAGCCGGCGATCCGATCGCTGCGCAGTGGTCGGGCCAGGAGGCGACGGCCTTTCCCGACAACTGGACGGTCGGTCTGAGCTTCTTTCACAACCTTTTCGCCCGCGAGCACAACGCGTTCGTCGACGCATTTCGGCGTGAAGCCGCGCGCACACCCGATGCCGACTGCGGGCTGCGCAACCCGGCGCGCCCCGACGCTGTCGTCCGTTATCGGGACGTGACGCCATCCGAGTTGTTCGAGATCGCGCGCCTGGTTGTCGCAGCGGAGATCGCGAAGATCCACACGACCGAGTGGACGCCGCAACTGCTGTACGACGAGCCGCTGCACCGCGCCGCGAACGCGAACTGGGGCGGCCTGCTCGATCGGGACGACGCGGTGTCGGCCGTGCTCGAAAACATCGTCGTGCGCAATTTCGGCGCGTCCGACAACGCGCGTCGAGCGACGGCATGGTACTCGGTGTTCGCATCGGGTCCCGGCATCTTCGGGCTCGGCAATCACGTCTATCCCGATGCGTTAGCGGCGATGCGGCGCACGCCCGACCTCTGGAGCATCGCCAACCCGGCTCACGTCAACGGCGGCGTCAATCACTTCGGCTCGCCGTTCAACTTTCCGGAAGAGTTCGTCACGGTGTACCGGCTGCACGCCCTCGTGCCCGACTTGATCGAGTACCGCGAGTGGAACCACGACCCGAACATGATCCGGCGCCGCATTCCCGTCGTGAAGACCGTCGGCGCAGAAGCGACGCGCGCGATGCGCGAGCGCGGCATGGCGAACTGGGCACTGTCGCTCGGACGCCAGCGCGCAGGCAGGCTCGCGTTGCACAACCACCCCCAATTCCTGCAGAACCTTCCGCTGCCGCGGCTGCCGAGCGTGACGGGCAAGGTGGACGTCGCGGCACTCGACATCATTCGCGACCGCGAGCGTGGCGTTCCGCGCTTCAACGAGTTCCGCCGGCAATACGGTTTGCGGCAACTGCGGTCCTTCGACGATTTCATCGATACGCGCCTACCGCCCGGCTCGCCCGAACGGGTCGAACAGGAACGCAGCGCCGCGACGTTGCGCGACCTCTACGGCCGGCACCGTTGCGACGCATCGAAAATCATCACATCGGCGCAGCTCGACGACGCCGGCAAGCCGATCAGCGACTGCCTCGGATTTCCCGACGGCGCGCAGGTCGACAACATCGAGGACCTCGACACCGTCGTCGGCTGGCTCGCGGAGTCGCGCCGTCCGCACGGTTCGGCGATCTCCGAGACCCAGCTGCAGGTATTCATTCTCAACGCGTCACGGCGTCTTTTCAGCGATCGTTTTTTCACGTCCAGCTTCAGACCCGAGTTCTACACGTCGCTCGGCGTCCGGTGGGTGACCGACAACGGCCCCGACGGACCGCAAATGGAGCGCGGCACGCCGAACGGGCACGCGATGGAAGTGTCGCCCTTGAAGCGCGTGCTGCTGCGCAACGTTCCCGAGCTGCGCCAGGCGCTCGGGCCGGTGGTCAATGCGTTCGATCCATGGGCGCGCGACCGCGGCGACTATTACTCGCTGCAGTGGAGGCCGCTGCCCGATGCCCGATCCGATCCGGCGTTCGCCGAGTGACCGGCGCAACGATCAAAGCGGTGTATCGGGATACGGAAGCGTCCCCTTCGGCAATTTCGTGTCGACATTGCTGCGCATCGCGGCATCCGACAGTGCGTAGCCCCAGTTGACCAGTTGCGCCTGCTCCTTTGCCGTGAACGGGTTGAGGCGCGTGCGAATGTGCTGCAGCGCCGCCGTATCCGCAGTGTCCTTTGCCAGCGCATCGACGTTGTAGGCGCCGATCTTCGTCGCGATGCCCCAATAAGCGCCGTGCCGCCGCTTCTCGATGAAATCGCCGACGAGCCACGAGCGGCGCAGCCGGCGCGTCTGCTCGCACGCGATGTCGAGCACGCGTGCCACCTGGTTCGGCCACGCCCGATCGGGTGCCACTTCCGGCGAGAACGGCGCACCCGCGTCGCTGACGAGCACGATCTTGCAGCGGTCCCAGATCGATTCGAGACCCATGTTGTCGTAGACGCCACCGTCCGACAGCAGCAGTCGCTTCCGGTACTCGACCTGTGAAAAGAGATCGGCACCCTCCTGGTCCTGCCAAAGCGCCGGGTCGAGGTCGACGACGACGGGCGACATCACCGGCGGAAAGGCGCTGGACGCGCCCACGACGGTCGCGAGCGGCAGCGTCGGGTTGAGAATTCTGCCGACGCGATAGTCGCCCAGGTACTTGCGCGACATCCGCACGCTCGCGCCGCTCTGCAGGCTCGTCGCGTAGAACACGAAGCGTGGCTCGGTCGCCGGATCGGGAAGATCCTGCAACGTCGCGTCGCCGAAGAGCTCGGCGCGATACTTGGCGGCGATCCGTTTCGGAATCGTGTCGAAGACGTTGACGAGGCCTTCGATGCCGGCCGTGACGTCGATGCTCAGCGTGCAGAAGTGCTGCACCGGCGCGGCGACCTCGTCGCGGAAATTTGCGGCGACGCCCGCACCGTCGAACTTGAGCTTGCCCCATTTGAACGCGAGCACGCCGGATGTGATCGAGCCGCCCGACACGCTCGTGACGATCGCGAGCTTCTTCAGCCAGCCGGCATCGTTGAGACGCCACACCGCACCGAGGTTGAACAGCGTCGCGCGGAAACCACCCCCTGAAAGCGCGAGCCCCGGACCCATCGTCTGCTCTTCACGTGCCATCGAAGCCTCCATCAACACGAAGCGTCGTTCGCCCGCTCAATCTTGCGCGCAACCGCGGCGTTCGGGAAGAGGTACTACGGGTGCGCTGCCCCGCGGCGTCAGTCGGGGAACACGTAGTCGATATAGTTGTCGCCGGCACTGAAGTGCGCCGGCAGTTGCGCGAGCTCCGCCTTCGCTTCCGGGCTCGCCGGTGCTTCGCCCGCGGCGATCCAGTCGCTGCGCACGAGCTTGCGGCGCGTGCGAGTCTCAAGCGCGTCCATCAATGCGGTCCGCGGCACCTCGGTTTTTGCGAGAACGTTGCCGTAGGTCCGGCGCTCGCGCGGATAGCCCGTCTCGGTCGAGCACATCGCCGCGCAATTCACCGGCAGCGCGCCGACGACGGGGATCGGCGTCGCATTCGTGCTGCCGTGGTGACCGACCTTGTAGAAGTCGACCGATGCGAGGATTTCGCGTGCGCGTTCGGATATCCCGGGCGGCTTGCCCCGGACGGTCTTCCCGTACAGCCAGTACGCCCAGTTGCCCCACTGCGCGTCACCGACGAACAGCAGCTTCCTGTTGCGGCAGGTGAAGAGGATCACGAGGCTCTGGTTGTTGAGCGTGCTGTCGATCAGCTCGGCTGCCGCGACCTCGGCATCGGGTTGCAGATTCCGCAGCGCCTTCTCCAGCGCGGCCGGCGTGGGCCATGGTCGAAACGCACCGATCCAGTAGTCGTTCGCCGTTGCCGGCCATTGACGTTCGAACGGATGGAATCGTTCGCTGCCGGACGCACCGCTTCGCGCGGCGGCCGCGAAGTATTGCGCGAGCTTGTCGTCGCTCGCACCGAAGTCGTCCGCAAGTGCTTTCGGACATGGACCGAGTATCTCGGCATCGATCACGCCTCGCAGCGCCGCAGGCAGCGCGGGCGCGTCACCCGCCTCGTAGTAGAAGACGGGCGGCGCATTGCGGAACTGGTGCGTAACGACATCGAGTGCCCTGGCGTTCACGCCGCCGGCGACGCCGAAGCCCGTGCCGAGTGCATTCTCGACCTTCGCCAGCGCCTGACGTGCGACGTCAGCCGTTTCTTCGTCGAGGCCGAGGCGCAGCCGCAGCTGGAATTGCAGCGCCAGGTCACTCGCGATCGCGGCAATCCGATGTCGCTGCCTCACCACCTCCCCGTCCGCCGGATCGAGACGATTGGTGATCCAGACCGCGCCGACGTCGAACGTCGAGAACACGTCGTCGTGCGTCGCAAATCCGGATAGGTGGTCGGCGTGGTTGTGCGTCACGACGACGAGCGCGAGCTTGCGCTGCGTGACGTCGCACAGGTCGGCGATGCAGTCGGGCATGCTGCCAATGTTCGCTGCGTGCACGCCGCAATCGATAAGGATGTGCTGCGGCCCGTCCGGCGACGGGACCGTCAGCAGGAAGAAATCGCCGAAACCCACGCGATACATGCGCACGCGGAGCACGTTGGCGACGGGGGCGGCGCGCTTCGTGGCTTTGCGCACGATCACATCCCGAGATGCACGAGTCCGAAGTCGACCTGGAAGTGGCGATCGTCGTCGGTATCGCCGTTCATCAATCCCATCGCTAGCGCGTACGCCCGCTGCCGTGCCTCGCGCGTGTTGCCCTCGTCGCCGGTGATCCGCTTCGCAATGGCAAACCGCACGCGCGGTGGGCCGTAGTTGCCGTCGGCTTCACGCGCCGGCGCGGCGACGATCAGTGTCGCACCCGCACGCAACGGGAACGAGCCCGCTGCCGGGGAATCGGCGTCGAACGGCACGCGACGCGTCTGCACGAGCTCGATCACCATGTCGATGCGCAACCGGCCGTCGGTGGTGACCCTGAACACCGGATGAAACGACGCCGGATAAGGTTGTGCGGGCGGTGCGAGCCGCGGATCGGCGTCGAACCCCAGGCGCGCGGCATTCTCACGCGCGTATTGGCGCAAGATCGCGCCGTTCACGTCCTTTTCGACTTTCGTCAGGCCATCGGGGTGTCCGAACACGAGCTCGCGCGTCGCCAGCACACCGGTTCGCGGATCGGCGATCGTGGCGACCACCGGCGGCAACGCGTCGGGGACCGGATCGTGCGTCCAGTCGGCCACGCGGGGCCAGACGAGCGCGTCTTCCGAGAAGAAGCTCGCACTGTCCGCAAGGATGCCGCGTGCGCGAAACGATTGCATCAGCGCCTGCCGCACGTCGCGCTGCTCCGGTCGCAGATCCGTGCTGGCCGTGACGAGCGCGCGCAGGTAGTCGCCGAACGTCAGGTCGACGGGCGGGCAATAGTCGAGCGCGCGTGCGCAGAGCTGAAAGAACTCGTCGGCCGCCTTCGATGCCGCATCGCAAAGCGCGTCGGCGAGCGGCGCCGGCAGCTCCGACGCGTCGGCATCGCCCCCACCTGCGCGATAGATGCGAAACAGATGGGCCGCGGCGCGAAGATAGGTTGCGAAGTACGCGTCGAACACGGCGGCGACGAGGATCGAGCCGCGGAAATGCGCGTCGTCCACGCGCGTGCGCATCGCCGTAGGATCCGGCGGTATGTCCAGCGCGCCACGCAACCCGCGCCCCATTCCCGATGCCTCGCCGAACTGTTGCGCAAGCTCGATCAGCGGATTGCGTGCGCGGATCTCGTCGGTGAGTCGAGGCTTCGCCGTGGCACGCGGACGTGCGACCGACGTCCCGACCGTTGCCGCCTCCGGTGCAAGCTCGAACGCATGGAGGCGCCCGCCCGTCCTGCGGATCGTGTCTCGCAGCGCCTCCTTGTGCGAAAAATGCAGGAACAGCGCCGTCAAGTCGGCGAATGCCTCGTGAAACGCCAGCACGTCCGGATTGGTCGGTTCGGTGAAAAACGCGCGGATGCCATCGATGACCGCATGCGTGACTTCGTGGGCGATGATGTCGTGCGAAAGGCACGTGAAGACCCGCTGTCCCGGCAGGTTGCGGCCCGGATCGGTGCCGCCTTCGGCCGCGCGGAAATACCCGAACAGGATGCCGTGCGCCTCGCGGCAGTAGAACGCATTCGGCTGCGCCATCGCATGCGGGAACAGCTTCAGCACCCAGATGTCGTCGGCCGCGTGCGCGCTGCTGGAACCCTGGGTGTCGTCGCCAGGCGGTCGTTCGGCGCGTCGCCAATGAATGGTCCGGCCGAGTGCCGACTCGAACTTCTCGACGGTTTCAGACGCGACGGCATAGACCATCTGCTGATGAAAACGTGGATCGGATTCGGAAGGGTCGAGTCCGCCTTCGGCGAGCAAGCGCGGGTCGTCGAGATCGACCGGCGGGTAATAGCAGCGATTGGCCGCGTCGTAGTCGATTACGGCGAAGCGCGGGCCGATGGGTCCGGGGCGCAGGTTGCGTTCCCAGCGGATGCGCACCGTCATCACGTTGCCGACGTACTGGCCGGCGCTCGGATCGAGCGCGTAGACCTTGAGCGCGCGCGTTCGCGGCTCGGGAATCGCCATCCACGGCGGTTTGGGCGCGGTCGTCGGCGCTTCGGCCTTCACGCCGGCCTCGCGCGGCTTGCGTGAGGCTGCAGCGCCGGCACGCGAGCGCACGACGGTCTTGCGACGCGGGGAACTGATCGGGCGCTTGTCGGCCATCCGCAATATTCGCTTCCGTACTAAAATTGTGCGCCAAAGCGCGGTCGCAGTCGATCGGCATCGGTCGCGGATCCACGCATGATGCGTAGTGCACGTGCCGATCGCCAACATCCGGCGACGCGAGGCTCGACGGGAAGGCGCCATGTTGATGCTAAGGCGCGGCATCCTGCGCACACCGGATGTCGTGCGACAGATCGCGCTGTTGCAGACGCTGCTCGCGGGCCAGGGACTGCTCGCGGAGATCGACGGCGATTTCGGATCGGCGACGACCGCCGCCGTGCGCCAATTCCAGTCGCTGCACGCGCTCGTCGTCGATGGCGTCGCCGGCGAAAAGACCTGGAGCCGTCTCGTCGCAGCGTCACCGGATCTCGTCGCTCGCATCTCGGCGCTGTGGCTGTCGCAGGCCGATCTCGATCGCTCCGCCGCAGCGCTGCGCGTTGAGCGCGCGGCGATCAAGGCCGTCTACGAAGTCGAGGCCGGTGGCGGGGGATTTCTCGGCTTGCGTCCGAAGATCCTGTTCGAGGGCCACGTGTTCTGGCGGTTGCTGCGCGACGCCGGCAAGGATCCGGCATCGCTCGCACACGGAAACGAAGACATCCTGTACGAGAAATGGACGTCGGCGTTCTACCGCAGCGGCCTTGCCGAATATGCGCGCCTCGATCGCGCGAAGCTCATCGACGCCGACCTCGCGCCGCAAGCGGCGTCGTGGGGACTGTTCCAGATCATGGGCGTGAACCACGTCGTCGCGGGGTTCGCCGACGTCGACGCGTTCGTCGCCGCGATGAATCGATCCGAGGCCGCCCACCTCGAGGCGTTCTCGGCATTCCTGGAGGGGACGCGCTTTGGCGGCAACTCGCTGCGCGACATGCTCGCTGCGCGCGACTGGCCGGCGTTCGCGCGTGCGTACAACGGGCCCGGCTACCGGAAGAATCGCTACGACGACAAGCTGCGGCGCGCCTACGACGTCGTCAGCGCATCGCTCGGATAACCTTCGGTCGCCGCGGACGCGCGCAGCAAGGCCCACGCGTCTTTCGCGAAGCTGCGCGCCACGATGACGATGAACGTCGACGATTCGTCGGGTCGATGCACGAGCGCCGCCAGATGGCCGAGCGTGCTTTGCGCGCAATGTCCCGCCGGAAACGCGTCGTCGCCGAGGTCGAGCGGGCAGCCGCGGTTCAGCACCCGCGAAGCCGTTGGTCCGGCCACGCGCCATCCGGTGAAGCTCGACGACAGGTCGAAGAGCGCCCCGCCGACTGCGTTCAGCGACCGCCGCGCATCGTCGAACGGTGGCCCCAACGGATCGGGCTCGGCGACGAACAGCCATGACGCCGGGCCGAGCCACAGCAGCGCGGCATCGTCGCTGCGAGCGCTGGTGTTCGGTTGCGTCGGCAGCGCGAACCCGAACAGGCGGGTTGCCGCAGCGGCCAATGCCGCGTCGGTCGCGTTGCCGCGCAGGTTCCACGCGAGCGTCAGCTCTACGTTGGCAAGCGTGACGCCAGTCCGCTCGTCGCGCGTCGAGTCCAGAGCGCTCGAAGGCACAGGATCAGCCACGCAATCGTTCTCCCGCAGCATCGACGAATACCGGTGCGCCGATCGTCACCTTCACGTCGACGCCCGCGAGGGGCGACACGGCCCACAGCGTTTCGCCGTGGCGCGCCCGCCCGCCCGCGACCAGCGCAAGACCTATCCACGCATCGACGTGGGGACTGAAGCACCAGGACGTCACGTGTCCGAGCATCGGATTGGGTGACGCGCGCTTCGGATCGGCGACGATCTTCCCGCCGCGCGGGATCTGCGCACCATCCTGCGCCGTCAAGCCGACGAGTTGCCAGCGATCCGGTGCATTCAACGCGGGCCGCGCGACGAGCGGCTTGCCGAGACACCATTTGTTCGCGTTGACGAGTTTCTCCATGCCGAGATCCCCCGCCGTCGTGCGGCCGTCGATCTCGCCGCCTACGACGACATGCCCCTTCTCGATGCGCAGCGTATTCATCGCCTCCGTGCCGTAGGGCATGAGGCCGAACCCAGCGCCTGCCGCAATGGCCGCCTCCCACATCGCGCGGCCATGCCGCGACGGCACGTGTATCTCATAGGCAAGCTCGCCCGAGTAGCTCATCCGGAACAGACGCGCCGGAATGCTGCCTTCCGCCGTGCTGACGTTGCACGACGCGACGGCGAGGAACGGAAATGCGTCGTTCGAGACATCGATGTCGACGAGCGCCGCAACGAGTGCGCGCGACTTCGGTCCGGACACTGCGGCGGCGGACCAGTTCTCCGTCACGGACGTCGCGTACACGTCGAGGTCCGGCCAGTCGACCTGCAACAGCCGTTCGACGAGCTGCATGACGGCGACGGCGTTGGCCGTCGTCGTCGTCACCAGGTAATGCGTGACATCGAGCCGCGACGTCGTACCGTCGTCGCGGACAAAGCCGTCTTCGCGCAGCATGACGCCGTAACGGCAGCGGCCGACCGGCAGATTGTCGAAGCGATTGGCATAGATGCGATTCAGGAACTCCGCGACGTCGCGCCCCTGCAGCTCGATCTTGCCCAGCGTCGACACGTCGACGATGCCCACGTTCTGCCGCACATTGCGCGCTTCACGGTTCGCCGCGTCGTCTTCCGATTCGCCGGGGCGCGGGTACGAATGCGGGCGCTTCCACAATCCCGCGTTGACAAAGCGAGCGCCCTGCTCGGCGTGCCACTCGTGCATCGCCGTGTGGCGTGTCGGCGCAACCTGCGCTCCGCGGCCGTGTCCGGGAAACGCGCCGAGTGTGACCGGCGTGTACGGTGGCCGGAACGTCGTCGTGCCGACCTGCGGAATGGGCACGCCGAGCGCATGCCCCATCAGCGCGAGCCCGATGACGTTGCTGGTCTTGCCTTGGTCGGTGCCCATGCCGAGCGTCGTGTACCGCTTCAGGTGCTCGACGGCGCGATAACCCTCGCGCGCCGCCAGCGCGATGTCGCGCACCGTCACGTCGTCCTGCAGATCGACGAAGCACTTGCCGTCGTCGCCCGACGAGACGGCCCACAGCGGCTCGACCAGCAGGGGCCCAGTGCCGGCGGCGACGACCGGCAATGACGGCGAATCGGGCAGCATCGAGCTCATGCGTAGCGTGCGTCCAACGCGTGCGAGCGCGCGGCGCGCGGCATCGCCACCGTCCGCGATTGCGATCGCGGCGTCGCTCGAACCGCGGACGCTGCCGGCCGGGAAGATCGGCAGCGGTGAAGCATCGGGCATGAAGCTCGCGCTGGTTTCGTCGTAGCGCAGCGTACCCCGCGCCTGTGAGAACAGGTGCACGGCGGGACTGTAGCCGCCCGAGACGGCGACGAGATCGCAGTCGATCGACCGCGGCGCGCCGCCGCCGTGCGCGTCGACGTCGACGCCGGTGACGCGCAGTCGACCGCGGGCACGCCTGATCACGCAACCATGCAGCACCGGCAATCCGGCGGCGCGCGCGCGCGCCGCATGGCTGCCCGTCACCTTCTCCTGCGCGCGCACATCGACGACGCCTGCGATCGCGACGCCGGCATCGTGCAACGCGAGGGCCGCCGCGTAGGCCCGATCGTGGTTTGCGAACACGACGGCGCGCGATCCGGGCTGCACGCCGTAACGCCTTACGTAAGTGTGTGCGGCGCCCGCGAGCATCGTTCCCGGCAGGTCGTTGTTCGCATACGCGATGCCGCGTTCGATCGCTCCGCTCGCGAGCACGACCGCCTGCGCACGAATCATCCACATCCGCTGGCGCGGCAAGTGCGGCAGCGGTACGGCCATGTGATCGGTCACGCGCTCGATCGCGCCGACGAGATTGCCGTCGTAGTACCCGTACGCCGTGGTTCGCGTCAGCAACGTAACGTCCGGTTGTGCTGCGAGCTTGGCCGACGCCTGTGCGGCCCAGTCGCGCGCGGGCTGCTGGTCCGACCCCTCGTTGCCGTCGAGGACGCTCGAGGCAAGCTGCGGCGACTGCTGGCACACGATCACGCGCGCACCCGCGCGAGCCGCCGTCAGGGCAGCGGACAGTCCGGCGATGCCGCCGCCGATGACGAGCACGTCGCAGTGTGCATACTCGTGCTCGTAGCGGTCGGGATCGGGTTCGACGGCGGCGCGTCCCATGCCCGCCGCGCGACGGATGTAGTGCTCGTAGCGCAGCCAGCCGCGCGGTGTGGGCGGCCACATGAACGTCTTGTAATAGAAGCCCGCCGGCAGCAGCGGCGACAGCGCATTGGCGACGGCGCCGACGTCGAAGCGTACCGACGGCCAGCAGTTCTGGCTTTGCGCGACGAGCCCGTCGTACAGCTCGACGGTCGTCGCGCGCGCATTGGGCTCGGTGTGCGCGCCGCGCGCGAGCTGTACGAGCGCATTCGGCTCTTCGACACCGGCGCTGTAGATGCCGCGTGGCCGGTGGTACTTGAAGCTTCGCCCGACCAGATGGATGCCGTTGGCGAGCAATGCCGAGGCAAGCGTGTCGCCGGCATAACCTTCGTAACGCGTGCCGTCATAGGCGAATGCGAGCGGGCGCGTGCGATCGATCGCACCCTGGTTGGCGAGCCGCCACCGCTGGGTCATTGCCGCCCCCCGCCAGCGTCAGCGTCAGTCACGGGCGTGTCACTCAACCGCTGATCGCAGGGTGCGCTCGCGACGATGTCGTGCGTGCGCGTATTGCGTCGCACCTTGAACCAGCTGCGGCATCCCGCCCCGTGATACCAGAGCTCGTCGTGCGGCCCGCACGGGTTGTCGCGCAGGTACACGTAGTCGATCCACGCGGACTCCGGTGCATCGGGCGCCGGACGGCGCAGCGTTGCGTCGCCGCCGTACGTGAACTCGACCTGGTTGCGCGGTCCGCACCACGGGCACGGGATCAGCAGCACCGGCGACTCCGCGAATGGCGTGGTGGCGCGAATCCCGGCGCGCGCGACGACGAGCGCCGGGATCCGTGCGGTGCGAACGCAGAGGTCAATGCGCCCATGGATACGGCCCCGCGCCCTTCTCGTCGATCACGCGGCCTTCGCCGAAGCGCTCCAGCGTGAAGGGCGCGTTCAGCGGATGCGGCGCGTCGTTCGCGATCGTCCATGCGTGCGTCCAGCCGGACGCCGGTGTCGCCTTGAAGCCGCCGTAGCACCAGCCTCCCGTCATGTACAAGCCCTTCACCGGAAGCTTGCCGATGATCGGGCTGCCGTCCATCGTCATGTCCATGATGCCGCCCCACGTCCGCATCAAACGCAGGCGGCCGAAGCTCGGGAACAGTGCCGTGCAGGCAGCAACCACTTCCTCGATTTGCGGCAGATTGCCGCGTTGCGCATACGAGTTGTAGAAATCGAGATCGCCGCCCATCACGAGCTCGCCCTTGTCGGACTGACTGATGTAAAAATGCACGGCACCGGACGTGACGACGGTGTCGAGCACGGGCTTGACGGGCTCGGACACCATCGCCTGCAGCACGTGTGATTCGATCGGCAGCTTGATGCCGGCCATCGCGGCGATCACGCTCGAGTGCCCCGCGACCGCGATGCCGATCTTCTGCGAACCGATGTCGCCCACCGATGTCCGCACGCCGGTCACGGCGCCCCGCTCGACACGAAGGCCGGTGACCTCGCATTGCTGCAATATGTCGACGCCGAGCGCGTCGGCGGCACGCGCGTAGCCCCACGCGACCGCATCGTGGCGCACGGTGCCCCCGCGCGGCTGCAGCAGCCCGCCGAGAATCGGAAAACGCGCCGTTGGCGAGCAGTCGAGGTTGGGGATCCGCCGCGCGATTTCGCCGCGCGACAGGAACTGCGCGTCGATGCCGTTGAGCCGCATCGCATTGCCACGGCGCATCGCCGCATCCATGTCGGACGGCGTATGCACGAGATTGAGCACGCCTCGCGCGCTGTACATCACGTTGAAGTTCAGCGCCTGCGACAGTCCCTCCCACAGCTTCAGCGAATGCTCGTAGAAATGCGCATTCGCATCGAGGTGATAGTTGGAGCGAACGATCGTCGTGTTGCGGCCGGTGTTGCCGCCACCGAGCCACCCCTTCTCGAGCACTGCGACGTTGCGGATGCCGTGTTCCTGCGCGAGGTAGTACGCCGTCGCGAGGCCGTGGCCACCGCCGCCGATGATCACGGCGTCGTAGTGCTTCTTCGGCGCGGGGCTGCGCCACGCGAGCGGCCAGTCGTCGCGGCCCGCCAGCGCGTTGCCCAGCAGGGAGAAGATCGAGTAGCGCTTCACGCGTCGGCTCGCGCTACAGGATCTGCGACAGGAACGCGCGCGTGCGTTCCTTGCGCGGATGATCGAAGAGCTCCGCCGGAGGCCCCGATTCGACGATCGTTCCGCCGTCGGTGAAGTGAACCTCGTCGGCGATCTCCCGCGCGAAGCGCATCTCGTGCGTGACGATGATGCACGTCATGCCCTCGCCGGCAAGCTCGCGGATCGTGTTGAGCACTTCCTTGACCGTCTCGGGATCGAGCGCCGCCGTCACCTCGTCGAACAGCATCACCTCCGGCCGCATCGCGAGCGAGCGCGCGATCGCGACGCGCTGCTGCTGGCCACCGGAAAGCTCGCCGGGATACGCGTCACGCTTCTCGGCGAGGCGCACCTTCGCGAGCAGGGCGAGCGCGCGCGCGCGCACTTCCGCGGGATCCTCTTTCAGCACGTGGATGGGCGCCATCATCACGTTTTCGAGTGCGGTCTTGTGCGGAAACAGGTTGTATTGCTGGAACACCATCGACACTTCCTTGCGCAATGCGATCTTCTCGGCATCCGTATGCAGCCGGTGCACGTCGAACGTCGCCACGCGGATGCTGCCGCTCCTGATCGGCACGAGTCCGTTGATGCAGCGCAGGAGCGTCGACTTGCCCGAGCCGGAGGGGCCGATGATGCATGCGACGCCGCCTTTCGCGACGCGCATCGATACGCCCTTGAGCACGTCGACGCTGCCGAACGACTGATGCACGTCGACGATCTCGACGATCGGCCCGGGCGTCGCGTCGCGGCTGGCAGTCATTGGTTGACGGCGTAGCGCGCTTCGAGCCGGACCGTCCACCGTGCGATCGGGTAGCAGTAGACGAAAAACCAGATCAGCACATAGCTGTAGAACGCCAGCAGCAAGCCCGGCCGGGCCTCGGCGGAAAGCGCGCGCTGCGTCTGCGTCATCATTTCGTTGACGCCGACAATCGACGCGAGGACCGTCGCCATCGTCAGGATCGCGTAGAGGTTCATCCACGGGGGCAGCATCCGCTTGATGCATTGCGGAACGATGATCATCCACAGGGTCTGCCGCCGATTGAACGCCAAAGACGCGGCGGATTCCCATTGAGCCGTCGGGATCGACTGCATCGCGCCGCGCACGATCTCCGACACGTTCGCCATGACTGGCAACGCAAGGCCCAGCGTGGCCTTCGACCAGTCGGGAATCGGGATCGTCACACCGAATACCGTGACCTGGAACGGCAGCAGGAACATGCAGTAGAACAGGAGTACGAGCCACGGCGCGTTGCGGAAAAAGTGCGTCGTAAGCCATGCGCCGCGCTTGACCGGCGGCAGCAGCGAAATCTGCGCGAAGCCCAGGAAGAACCCGGCGATCGTGCCGAGCGCCATCGCGAGAAAGCTGATCGCAAGATTGAACGCGAACCCGCGTGCGAGCAGCGGCGTCCACTTCCAGATCGTCGCGGCAATCGACGGATGATCCATGCCGGCCTGCGCCTGTGCCCAACCGCAGCCGAACAGGAACACGCCGAGCAGTGCAACGCCGTGCCGCGATTCGAGTCGCCACGCCGGCATTCCCGCGCGCCTCGCGCGCATCGCTTCGCGCACGAAGTCGGTGGCCTGCGGCAGCAGAACGGCCATCGGCGCACCCGCCGCGTCTGCGGGAAGTCGATCGGCGGGCACCCGCGCCGTCATACGCCGAATCCGGGAACGCGGATCGCCCGCTCCCACCGGTGCATCGCGTAGACGAGCACGCCAACGAGCGCGAAGTAGCAGACCAGCAGCACATTCATCATCACCGGCACGTTGAGCTCGTCGGACCAGATCTGGCTCGACACGTACAGCATTTCCGGCACGGCGATCGCGTAGGCGAGCGTCGTCGTCTTCACGAGGTTCACGAGATTGTTATTGAGCGCTGGCAGGCTGATGCGAAAGGCCAGCGGAAATACGATGCGCAGGTATGTCTGCAGCCTGCTGAATCCGAGCGATTCGGCAGCCTCGACGGTGGTGCGCGGCACAGCCTCGATGCCGGAGCGGAAGATCTCGACGTTGAAGGCGCCGGCAAAGAACGACAGCGAAATGACAGCCCATGCGACGTTGGTGACGAGCGGCGCGCCCGCCGGGCTCTTCAGCAGGCTGCCGAGGCCGAAATAGAAGAAGTACAGCTGCACGAGCGGCGGCGTATTCCGAAACGCCTGGATGTACCAGTGGATCAGCGTGCGCGCGACGCGCATGCGCGACCGCTGCACCCAGGCACCGGCGATGCCGATCAGCACGCTTAAGCTGATGCACGTGACCGACAGCTTCACGGTCATCCAGAAGCCGCTGACGAAGCGGCCGCGATCGAACGCGTCGTAGAAGATCGTGAGATTGATGCCGGTGGTGTCGTGCAGCCACCGGAACCACTCCCAGACGAACTGCATTTGGCCGTACTCCGTCGGCTGCGCGAAACCCCGGCACGGCGGACGACAGGTGCGACCGCCAGGCCGGGACTGCGGTTCGTTACTTGTACTTCGACATCATGTCCATCGCGAACTTCGTCGGTTTGATGCTGTATTTCTTTTCGAGCTGCTGGATGAAACCAGTCTTGTGCCAGTCGGTGACGGTCTTGGCCATGAAATCGCCGAAGGCCTTCTCGCCGGTCTTTACAGCGAGCCCCCACGGTTGCGGCAGGATCGACTCGAGCGGCATTTCATAGTCGCTCCACTCGGGCTTCAGCATCTCGCCGACGATCGCCGTGTCGTCGTACGCGAACGCGACGCAGTTGCCGTTACGCAGCGCCGCGTACGCCTCGGCCGTGCCGGGAAACGCAACGCCTTCGATCCCGTATTTCTCCTGCAGCTCCTTGTTGTAGAAAGACCCCTGGATCAGGCAGACCTTCTTGCCCTTGAGCTGGTCCCAGCTCTTCAGGCCCTCGGATTTCTTCGCGAGGATGTTGGTGCCCGACGCGTAGTAGTCGGGATCGATGATGTCGACGGTCTTGCGCCGCTCGGGCGTGTCGCTCATCGTCGCGATCATGAGGTCGATCTTGCCCTGCTGCAGGAACTGGATGCGATTCGACGCGACGACCGGCACGAGCTCGAGCTTGACGCCGAGGCGCTTCGCGACGTCCGCGGCGAGGTCGGGCTCGAAGCCGATGATCTTGCCCGACGGATCGAGGTAGCCGAATGGCCGGTAGTCGGCCTTGGTCCCGACGGTGAGCGTGCCCTTCTTCTTGATGTCGTCGAGCACGTCGGCCTTCGCGACGCCCACGCCGATGAGGCCAAGTGCGACGGCCGATGCGACGATTCGAAGCCACTTGCTGCGCATGGTGTTCCTCCTTCTACGTTGAGAATCGACGCCGACGCGGTACGCGTGGCGCATTGCTGGCCGGCGCATTGTGCCCGAAGCTTCGCCGCGGTCAACCAAGTGTTACAGGGTAGACGACTGCCCGCGCGGCGCAGGCGCGGCGACGGCGCGAGGCGTGCGCGTGCTAGTGCCCGACGTCCCCGGCCGCGGGGCGACCACCGCCTTCATCTCGGTAAGCGCCTGGTCGAAGATCGTCATCGCGAGATCGATGTCTTCCCGCGTGACCGTCAGCGGCGGTGCGATGCGCCACACCGAGCCGCGCTCGGGACGCCGGCGAATGTTCATGCTGAGGCCGAGCTCGAGACATCGCTGGGTGGTCAGTGCGCCAAGCTCGTGATAGGGCTCGCGCGTCTCGCGATCCTTGACGAGCTCGATGCCGCGCAGCAGCCCCATGCCGCGCACGTCCCCGATCTCCTCGTGACGCTGTTGCAGCGTCTGCAAGCTCGCGGCGAGATAGTCGCCCAGCTCGCGGCTTCGCTCCAGCAGGTCTTCCTCCACGATCGTCTCGAGCACGGCGAGACCGACCGTCGCCGGCAGGGGATCGGATACGTGCGACGTGTAGAAAGCAAAGCCGCGCGCGTGGCACGTCTCCTCGATCGCATCGCTGGTGATGACGCCGGCGAGCGGAATTCCGCCGCCGAGCGTCTTCGACACCGTCAAGAGGTCGGGCGTCACGTGCAGATGCGATGCGGCGAACCAGTGGCCCAGGCGACCGAACGCCGTTTGCGCCTCGTCGAAGATCAGCAGCATGCCGCGCTTGCGCGTCTCGGCCTGGAGCGCGTCGAAGTACCCCTCGGGCGGAACGATCACCCCGCCGGCGCTGATCACCGGCTCGACGATGACCGCGGCGCGCCCCCCCGTTGATTGCATGTCGTAGAGCTCGAACCCGACATTCATGCATGTCCGGTCGCAACGATCGCGGCAGTGGCGGATCGGGCAGCGGTACGCATTGGGCTCCGGCAGCACGAACGTACCGGGCATGCCCGGACCGTAGCCTTTGCGATCGCTTGCAAACGACACGGAGCCGGCGTTGCCCGTCACGCCGTGCCACGAGCCGCCGAGACCGACGACCTCGAAGCCGCCCGTGTAGAGCTTCGCCATCTTGATCGCCGCTTCGTTGCTCTCGCTCCCCGTGTTCACGAACAGCGCCTTCGACAGCGGCCTGGGCACGAGCTTCGCAATGGCCGTCGCGAGCTGCACGACACTGCGCGGAATCATCCCCGAGAACAGGTGCAGCGCCGTGTCGCAACTCTTGCGGATCGCGGCGACGATGTTCGGGTGATTGTGGCCGACCGTCGCGCACATCTGACCGGACGTGAAGTCGAGAATCTTCCGGCCGTCTGCATCGAAGACGTAACAGCCCTGCGCCTTCTCGACGATCGACCCGTACGTATCGCCGCCGTAGCGGATCAGGTGTCTGCGGAAATCCTCGCTGTCAGTTCCATTGTCGGCCATGCTCAGGCTCTCCGTTCGATTGCTCGCGTTCGTTGGCTCAGTTGACGGTCGTGCCGAACAGCGCACCGACACCTGCCGTCAGCAGCATCGCGAGCGCACCCCAGAACGTCACGCGCGACGCACCGGCGACGACGTTCGCGCCACCGATCCGTGCGGCCAGCGCGCCGAGTATCGCCAGGAACGCGAGCGAGCTCGCCGCCACGACGACGATCAGCGCCGATGCCGGCGTCACCGCCGCGACCAGCAGCGGCAGCGCGGCACCCGCAGTGAAGCTCGCGGCCGATGCAATGGCGGCCTGCACCGGGCGCGCGGTGAACGTGTCCGAAATGCCGAGCTCGTCGCGTGCATGCGCACCCATCGCGTCATGCGCCATCAGTTGTACGGCGACTTCCTGCGCCAGCGCCGGGTCGAGACCGCGTTGCACATAGATCGCCGCCAGCTCGCGTCGCTCGGCGCCGACGTCCGCGGCGAGCTCGCGCCGTTCGCGGGCGAGGTCCGCCGCTTCGGTATCGGCTTGCGAGCGCACCGACACGTACTCGCCGGCAGCCATCGACATCGCACCGGCGACGAGCCCCGCCACGCCGGCGACGAGCACCGCAGCGCGTGATCCGCCCGCAGCCGCAACACCCAGCACGAGACTCGCCGTCGACACGATGCCGTCGTTAGCGCCGAGCACGGCGGCACGCAGCCAGCCAATGCGGTCGGAACGATGGAATTCACGGTGGATTCTCGACATACCGATCGGCCGCAAACGCTCAGTCTACGGTGAGCCTGCGCTTGCTGTGCCAATCGGCGATCGATTCGACCGGATACCCGTCGAAATGCACGTGGCGGCGGCCCGCCGGCACGTCGGCCCAAGGCGCTGCGAACTTCAGCATCATCTCGACGTCTTCCGCAGGCTTCGGCAGCGGCGTGTCGATCGCCGATGCGAACGGGTAGACCCATTCCGGCCAGTGCGGATCGGCAATCCACAGCGCGCTCGCGCATTTGCCGCAGAAATGGCGCTGGCCTGGCGAGCGCGTCCTTCGTTTGCTGCCAGGCTGATCGATGCGTGCGTGATAGATGGCGACGTTGGCTCGCCCTCGCACCTTGAGTGTGCGCGCGTCGCCCATGATGTTGATCGCGTAGCCGCCGCCACCGGCTGTCTTGCGGCAGATCGAGCAATAGCAACGCAGGAATGGATAGGGTGTATGCGACTCGACGGTGAAATGGACGGCGCCGCAATGACACGAGCCTTCGAGCTTCATGGCAGTCTCCGACGACGATATCGGACGCGCAGCATAACCGGCGCCACTGCACCCCGTCGACCGTGACGATGCACAGGCTCCTCGCGCGTCATCGACCCGCGATCTCTGCAATGCGCGGCGTATGCCCGGTGGCGGCGAGAAAGCGTTCCAGCGCCTCGTGCGCAACGACGAGCGTCGCGGTGTTCACCAGCGGATGCGCGTGCACCGCGTCGGCGTTCCACAGCCGCCGGTCGATGACGAACTCGACGGCGTGCTCGCGGTCGTGGACAAGTGCGAGCAAGCTCACCGATCCCGGTGCTACCCCGAGATGGCGCTGCAGCCGCTCCGCCGACGCGAAGCCCAGTCGCCCGGCACCGATCGTCGTACCCAGCGCATCGAGGTCGACGACGAGATCGTGCGGCACTGTTACCAGAAAATGCCGCGCGCCCTTCTTGTCGCGGAGGAACAGGTTCTTGGTCTTGGCGCCCGGCAGCGGCGGCACGAGTCGCTCCGATTCCTCGACCGTCATCACCGGCGGGTGCTCGACGCGCTGTGCGTCGATGGCATGCGTCCGCAGGAAGACGTCGAGCTCGGCCGCCTGCACCGGTGCCTGCCGCGTCAGCTCCACGGGAACGGGCTGTTCGACACCGGGTGCAGCTTTCCTTCGGCGTAGCGCGAAAACCGAAACGGGGTCAGCAACCCGGACTTGTCGCCGACGAGTTCGTTCGCGACGAGTTCGCCGACGCCGATCATCTTGAAACCGTGGTTGGAATCCGCGATCACGTAGACGTTGTCGCGAAAACGGTCGAACACCGGAAAGCTGTCGGGCGTGAAGCAGCCGATGCCCCCCGACGGCTCCTGCCGGTACACACCGTGCTGTCCCTCGAAACGTTTCTGGCAGAACGCCAGCGCCGATGTCCACATGTCGGCAAAATTGTCGGTGACGACGAACTCCGGCGATTTAGGTCCATAGGGATCGACGCGAACGTCGTCGGCATCGGGCTCGACGACGGCGGGCATCGCGCCGCCCTGCACGCCGTTGAAATGGAAATCCGGCTTGTAGTAAAGACCCCACAATCGGTCGGTGATGAGCTTGCCGTCGCGGTCGGAATGCAACGGCGCGTCGGTGTCCACATGGATCACCGGCGGCATCCGTCCGTCATTCGTCTTCTGGAAGTCCGGATCGACGCCGAGCGTGCCTTCCTGCAGCGCCATGTAGTGCCACATGCGCACGTCGTCGTGCATCCTTCCGTCCCGGCCCTTGACGCGGATGGATTTCGGCAGCTCGAGCATGTTCCAGATCGCGTTGACCCACGGTCCGACACCGACGACCACCTCCTCGCAGGCGATCGAGCCGGCGCTGGTCTGGACCGCGGTGATCGCCGTGCTGCCGTTGCCGCTGCGAAAGCCCTTGACCTCCACGTCGCCGATGATCTCCACGCCGAGCGCCGTTGCCTTCTTCGCGAGACCCTGCATCGCCGCCATGTTGTTCGCGTAGCCCCCGCGTTTCTCGTGCAGCACCGACGTGATGTTCTGCGCCTGCCAGTCGCTGAACAGCGTCTTCATGTAGTCGAGCGACTCGCGCGCGCCTTCGATGAAGACGGATTCGTAGCCGATCGCTCGCTGCTGCTCGTAGATCGAACCCACCTGCGCGTGCATCACTTCGGGACTGATCTGCATGTAGCCGACGCCGTGATAGCTGTAGGCGAGCGGATCGCGTTCCCAGACGGAGACCGAATGCGCCATCAGCTCGCGCATCGCCGGCTGGTAGTAATTGTTGCGCACGACGCCGCACGCGATGCCGGACGCGCCCGCCCCCACGCCCGTCTTGTCGAGGACGACGATGCGCGTTCCCCCTGCTCCGACAGTCTTGCCGGCCGCCCGCAAGCGCTGCGCGAGATGCATGGAGGTCGAAAGGCCGTGGACGCCCGCGCCGATGACGACGTAGTGCGCAGCGTTGGGAACAGTAGGCATGTGCGATTCCTCGATTCAGGTTGGCGTTGCGTTTGGGCGATCACCTGCCGACTTCGGGCGACTCGAGCAGCGCGTCGCGCAGCCGCGGCAGCGCTGCGGCGTCGGTCACGAGGGAATCGACGATCGACTCGATGCGCGCGGTGCGCTCAGGCCCGAGAACGGGTGTCGCAAGCGCGCGATACTTGTCCAGCAGTTCGGCGTCGGACAGCGGGTTTTCCGGATTCCCGCGTGCACGCGCGGGTTCCGACACCAGCGTGCGCCCGTCCGCGAGGGTGATGCGCAGGCGCGCCCAGCGCTCCGCGGGAAAGCGCGCGGAGAATTCCGCATCCTCCGCGAGCTCGATCGCCGCCAACAGAGGCGCGACGCGAGGATCGGCGACGGCCCCGGCCTCGACCTCGGCGGCGCCGACGCGATCGAAGACGAGCGCCGCCGCGACGCCATAAGGCAGGCTGTACTGGGCATCGTCGGTGGTGACCGGCGCCGGACACTGCGATCCGAGATCGATCGCCTCGCGAAACGATTCGATGCGCACGCGCACGACGTCCGTTGCATCGAACCCATGCGTGCGTTTCAGCGCGAGCGCCGCCTCGATCGCCGGCTGCGCCCAGCGGCAGACCGGGTAGGCCTTGAAATACTGCTCGCGGATCCGCCAACGAGTACCGAGGTCGTTCCATATGTCGCGTACGCCGTCGTCCGTGACGGTAACCGCGGGCGCGCCCGTGATTCCATCGCGCGCAAGGAGCGCCGCCGTGATGCCGGCGTGCGCGCCGAAGCTCGAGCCGTCCTTCAGCATCGACGGATGGGCACAGACGCGCAGGATCTGGCCGCGTGGACCCGAATACTCCGCGATACCGAGCGCTTCGTGCATCTGCGCATCGTCGAGCTCCAGCAGGCGACCGCAAATGGCGGCGCACGCGAGCGCATTCCACGCGCCGGAGCAGTGGTAGTCGGGGACGCTTCGATGAAGCGCGATGCCGGCGCGTGTTCCGATCTCGTAACCGAGTACGAGACAGGTGACGAACTCGCGACCGTCGCACGCGACACCGCTGTCGATCGCGGCGAGCAAGGCCGGCAGAACGGCGACTCCCGCGTGACCCTTCGTCAGCACGTGACCGTCGTGCCCGTCGAGCGCATCGATCGTTGCCGCGCCGGCAAGTGCGGCGCCCGCCACGCTTGCACGCCGCCCGTCCAGCAGCAGGCGCGCACCAAAGTCGCGACTCGCCATCTGCGATACGACGTAACTGTTGATGACGGTTGCCGCCGGCGCGCGGGAGCCGCCCGCCGCGACACCGATCAGGTCGAGCAGGCAGCGCTGCGCCTGCTCGACGACGTCGAGCG
>Ga0207689_10000390_pt1 | contig 41259 bp, 33 predicted proteins | sample KBSMisM52_FD_184312 | JGI IMG/M metagenome (GOLD analysis project Ga0207689, IMG submission 184312) | Miscanthus rhizosphere microbial communities from Kellogg Biological Station, Michigan, USA - KBS Miscanthus M5-2 (SPAdes) (version 2) | ecosystem: Host-associated > Plants > Roots >...
GGCCTTGCTTTTCTCGGAACGCGTCGTCGCAGCGCGAATCAGCGGTTGCGCCTACTTGTTAACGTTGCGGTTATTGGCGGCACGCAAATCGTTCTGCTGATTCGTGCATTTGCTTGCCACTTGCGGGATTGGTAATTGCATGTCGGCAGTCGGGCATTCTTCAGCTTGTCGGGAGTCGATGGCCATCCTATCGGCCTTGCAGGCGCAATGCACACTGTATCACGTATTCATAGCTCTTTAATGCCGTAGGCCAATTCAGCATGCGTATTAGCAAAGTAAGAATCATTGGGTATCGAAACTTTAGTTCAGCGCTGATTAATTTTGAAGAAAAGACGCTGATATTAGGTGCCAATGATGTGGGTAAGACTAATTTGCTTCGAGCGATCAGGCTACTGCTCGATAACTCCATATCGGATGCTGAACTAGAACCTCGGGAGTCGGATTTTCACATTGAGGCGGATGGCAAGCAGGCGGATAAAATCCAAATAGTCGTTAAGTTGTCCGATATTAAGGAGGATTCTGTAATAGCAAAACTGAAGGGGTGGATCAGTAATGATGGCTCAACTTATGTCAGGTATATCGCAACACGCGCTGACCTTGAATACACTCTTGAAATCGGACATAGTCCGAAGGATCTGGAGCAAATTCCATCTAGGCACTATTTACGACACATACATTTCAAGTATGTAGAGAGCACGAGAAAGATAGATGAATACATTCAGCGGGAGAAACGGTATCTCCTTAAGCTTGCAAAGCAAAATCGTGGCGAAGCGGAAATCGGCTCGGATACGTTGAAGGAGAGTGAAATTCAGGTCACTCTAAATGTCGCAAATAAGAAGATTAACGAACTGGCATATGTCTCGGAAGCAGCGGGGGCGGTAAATGATGAACTAAAGAAGATTTCTCATCATCATGCCGGCTATAAAGTCGGATTGGAGGCTCAGTCATTGAATTTTTCGGATTTTGTTTCACGCCTTAGGTTGGGAGCAAAAGCCGGAGATCGTTCTATCGATTTAGGTGGTGATGGACGTAATAATCAAATCCTTGTGGGGCTGTGGAAGGCCAAGAGTGAGATCGAACATGAGGTCGGAACCGAGGCGATAATATACTGTATCGAGGAGCCTGAGGCCCATCTCCATCCTCATCAGCAGCGAAAACTAGCAGCATATTTGGTGGGGGAGCTTAAGGGGCAGGTCATCGTAAGCACGCATTCGGCTCATATCGCATCTAAGTTTTCGCCTGATGGGGTAATTCGCCTACATGAACGAAACGGGAGTAGTCTTGCTGCCAGTGGTGGTTGCGCTAAGTGCGTTGATGCTGCTTGGAATGCCATGGGTTATCGCATGAGCGTAATTCCGGCGGAGGCATTTTTTGCGGACGCTGTTTTATTGGTTGAGGGTCCTTCGGAGGTTCTTTTCTATAGGCAGCTAGCTGAACAGCTAAACCTTGATCTGGATTATTGGAATATTAGCGTGATTCCTGTTGATGGGGTGGATTTCGACGTTTTTATTAAAATCCTGAATGCGCTGGAAATTTCGTGGGTTCTGAGGACGGATAATGATGTGGCGAAGGTTCCGTGGTCCAAGCCTGCAAAATATCGTTTTGTGGGGCTGCACCGCGCCTTGGCATTGGCCGGATCTAAGAAAACATATGTTGATCAAGACGCCGAGGTTTCTCCGGGAATGCTCTCGGCTACGCGTGCGCAAGACGAAGTGGCGCTTGCGGAAAAGGGAGTTTATATTTCAAAGCGGGATCTGGAAAATGACTTGGGAGAATTATGTTCTGCCCAGTTTATCGAATTTTCGGGGGGCGATGATTTGCCTGATGCTATAAATTACTTACAGGCGAAGAAGGCGTTGCGAATGGGTGAGTTCTTGGGACAATACGCATCTTCTTTGGCTTCCCTGAAGGATGATTATATCGCTCGGCCATTACGGCACGCGATAGAGCTTGCGTCGGCACGCAGGGCGACCGCACCAACTAAATGATCGTAGTCACTCCAACCCGAGAGCAGCAGCTGGCTATAGATTGCGCTGGAAGTATGGTTGCCATAGCACGGCCAGGCAGTGGGAAGACCTATGTGCTGTCCGAGAAAATTAAACATATTCTCGATGGCTTACCACACTATCGTGGAGTTATTGCAATTTCATACACCAAGAAGGCGAGTGCGGAACTGAAGCGTCGTGCTTCTGTGGGGATTGCAGATGTAAAGGCTAGCTTTTTTGGCACAATTGACCGCTTTGCTTGCGGCGAAATCGTATTGCCGTTTCTTTCCCATATTTGGGGAAGGCCTCAGAATGAGGTGGCAATACACCTGATTAAAGAGCTGCCCGATGAGGAGAAAGAGGCTTGGGCGTGGCTTAAGGAAAACCAACTATCCTTGGCGGACTTAGTGGGACATATCAGCCAAGTGAAGCGACATTATGAGGCGGGGGTAATATTTTTGGAAACGGTGTGTGCTCTATCTTTATATCTTTTGGAGCAGTCCGAAGCCTGTCGCCGTTATATTGTAACGAGGTATTCTCATGTAATTATAGATGAGTATCAGGACTCAGGTCTTGAGCAGCATCAACTCTTTCTAGAGCTTAACGAACTCGGCTTGATCGCAATTGCGGTTGGCGATGCAGATCAGTCGATTTTTCAGTTTGCGGATAAATCGGCCATTCATCTTTTGAGCTTAAGAACGGTGAAGGGCTTTAATGAATTTTCTATAACTCTTAACCATCGCTGCCACGCGTCTATTGTAGATTATTCCCTGAAATTCCTGAAGGACGACTATGTTCCTGGTGACGGATCTGAAATTCGGGTGTTTAGTAAGAAGTGTGCGGGCGGGCTTGATAAATTGGTAGAGTGGATTTCTGGAAGTATCAGTGCGGTGCGTTTTGACTATGATGTCGAGAAGCTCTGTCACATTGGTATTCTTGTTAAGTCTAACGCTACTTTGGCTGAAGTTGGCTCCCTTTTGAAGCTGCCTCATAGAGTTATTTATACCCACAAACTTGAGGATGCTCAAAATCCGTGGGCACGGTTATTCTGCGAATTGTTGTCATACCGATTCTCGGGCGGCACCACGATCCAAGAGATACTTGAGATGGCGCATCCGTTAGTTCAACGTAGCCAAATTAAATTGGCTAGGTTGAAGATCGTTACACTTCGGACACAGACTGACAGCGATTTGTTTTCATCCATGGAGGCGGTAGCGGAAATTCTGCTGCCAGGTCATACCAATAAAAAGACCGTTAAGCTCTTGGAGGAATCTAAAATGGCTGACTTGGAGCGCGCCTTCTCCGCACCATCTGATGGCGAATTGCAGGTGATGACCATTCACAAGGCAAAGGGCTCTGAGTTCGATGTCGTGTTTCACCTCGACCTCTATGATTGGGTGCTTCCGGGGAAAAGCAAGCGGGGTGGATTTCTACATTATACTGGCCTTGAGCAGGATACTCACCTGCATTATGTAGGAATTACTCGGGCTAAAAAAGCGTTATTCCTTTGCTTACAGGAAACCAGGTTAACGCCATGGGGAAGTATCGAACCGGCAGTTGAGTCTGAGTTTCTGGGGAAGGAGGGACTTCCTGAGTTGAGGGTTGATAGTCCGTATTGAGCCATGAGCCGGGCGATAATTTAGCGCCAGCAGATAGATTTTACCTCAAGCGGAGAGCATTTTCCTAGTGTCTCCAATTGGAGGCACGGAGGGATTCGGGGTGCGGGTGGTGGTGTCGAGTTCTGCCTTTTTCACCGAACCGCAGCGCATTTGCTTGCTGTTGTCGGGACATTTAATTGCATTCCGGTAGGAATGAAAATTATATTAAATATAATCCCGAGTGAGCAGCCGCCAATGGAGGTCGTCTGCTCGTCTAGCAGTAAATGTCATTATGTTGTTTTTCGCCTACCTCGGTGGAGTGAATTTACCTCAAGATTAATCACTGGGTTTAAGGAGTATGCGTGGCCCGTAATCGCGCTGTTTTCTTTGTTTGCAGTGTATTGGTTGATTTCCAGATTTTTCTTTAGCGAAATTCAAAATGGGTTGAAGTATGGAGTGCTTTGGATTTTCCTAGGCTATACTTCAATCCTGGTTTCTGTTGTTTTGGTTGCCTTGTTCTCGGGTTCGAAGAATGAAGGAATCTTTTTGGTTGGGCTGTCCATGGTGTTAATCCTTATTGTGGCCTTCTGTGTTCATGTGGCAATAAATCCGTATGGGAATAGGCCGGAATTGGATCACTCTAATTCAGTCGCGAACTACTGGAATGACATCGCTCAAAATGCCCTACTCGTTCTCGGAGGTGGATTAGCTGGGAATCTCCTGCTGGATGGCGCACGAAAATTTAAACTTACATGGCGAAGAAAGTGGGGCATCGGCGCACCAAGGACTGAGTGAGTGTGAAATCTAGCAATGGCCATGCTTTAGGTCGGATGTGGACGCAAAAAAAATCTCCCCTGTTTTTGGGGGAGATATTTCGCTACGCGAAACTCGTTTAACGAGTAGGCCGGGGAATATTGTATTTCTCAAGTAAACGTAGATACTCTTTATAGGCCTCTTCGTTGAACTTATCGTTTTTAGGGTCTAGTTCAGCCTTCGCGTGGTCTAAAAGACGTTCTACGGCCCTAGAAATGCCCTTCTCGTTTGGTTCATAGCTTTTTCGGCGATGAAGCTCGCGGGTGTTTTCACGGGTGAGGTGAATCGTTGATTTGAATTTCCTGGTTTGTTTAGGGGTTAATAATGTATGCATAGGTTTGGGCCATGCCTTTTTATATGTATGGGCATGATATTATGGTATATGCATTGTTTGTTTATTTATAAATAGGGTGTATAGCCTATGTGGCGGGTTGCGTGGGGGTGTGATCCGTCGTATACCAATAGCGCATCGCTGATATAAATAAACAATGGCGAAGCTGAACAAAACCTATGAAACCAAACTCACTGAAAAAATCCAGGGGCTTTACCCTTGTTGAAATACTAATCGTTGTAATTATCGTTGGCCTTCTCGCTGGCGTCGCCGTGTTTAAGCTCGGAGACAATAAGGAGCGGGCCGTCGCTGCTGTAAAGAAGAGCGCTGTCGCTGAACTTAATAAGGCCATCCAGGTGGCTTATGTGAAAGGAGATGTTATCTCATCTGCCGCACTGGCCCCGCTTGGCACCTCTACCGGGACGTGCAATGGGCAAGGGGCGCGTCCAAGCGCGACGGGCGTCATTGGGCTGACTGAGATTCCTGAAATTAAGAGTCAGTTTACTTTTGGTGAACTGCTTGAGATGCGCTTAAATATTGTAAATCCCACTCCTAACTCAGGCACTGTGACGCTTAATGGGGATCATTCCCATGGGGGTATTGAGGTTGTTTATACGGCACCGGTTCCCTGATTCGTCGTAATGAGTTAACTACAAGAAAGCCCGCTCTATTAAGTGCGGGTTTCTTTTTGGGGGCGGTGTGGTGGTGTTGAGGTTGATTGGGTGGAGTGGTTTTTTATGGTGGGGGTAATTACCTATAAATCGGTTGCGCGTGTTTGTGATTCGTTATATCATAATGAAAGTGTCACTTATAAAAATAAACAAGGTGGCCGGAAAAATAAACTATGAAACTAAACTCACTAAAACAAACCAAGGGCTTTACTCTTGTTGAAATCCTGATTGTCGTTATTATCGTCGGTCTTCTTGCTGGTATTGCCGTCTCTAAGCTCGGTGACTCTAAGGAGCGGGCTGTGGCCTCTGTTAAGAAGAGCGCTGCTGCTGAGCTGAATAAGGCGATTCAGACTGCCTATGTTAAGGGCAACATTATCGATGCTGCGGGAATCACTGCTGTTCTTGCGGGAACGAACGGGACGGATGATGTCATTCTGTTGACTCAGAACACCAACATTTCATCCCAGTTTACGGCAAGTTCACTTGCTGAGCTTCGCACTAATATTGCGGATGTTACCCCGAACTCTGGTTCTGTCTCTGTTACAGGTGCTGACCATAAGGGTCTTGAGGTGTTATACACGGCTGGTGCTCCAGTTGCTGCGACTCCCTAATCTAATTTAATTAGATAGATTGAGAAGACCCGCCTTTAAAACGGCGGGTTTCTTTTTGTCTAAAATTATTCATGTGGGTCTTGCGCGGCTACGTGGTTTGTTTTATACCATGTGTGTTAGTTGAATATGGGTTTCATAGCCCCTGTTTGGTCAGATCGTTGTTTGGAGAAAGTCCCGGCCGGAAATGGTCCGGGATTTTTTTCGTCCGTATGGTTGGATATGAAATATTTTAAGAAAGTTAATACATGGGCTGAAAAATGGGCTATACTTTAATTGTTCTTTGTTTTGTTAGTTTCACAAATATATGATTTAGTAGTCTCACACCCTGCAAATCGACAATGCGGCCGTCTCTTTATTGGGGCGGCTGTTTTGCTTTGTAGGCTCGTTTAAAGCCGAGGCCTATAAGCCTTGAAACTTTGTCCGGATTCTTGCGAAAGAAATTAATATGTAATATACTTTATTTAGTTCACGATTTAGTAGTCTCACACCCTATAAGTCACAAAGCAGCCGCCTCATCACTGGGGTGGCTGTTTTGCTTTACTGGATTGTGAGCTGGCTTTTAGAACGGCTCTTCGTCGTCGTCTGGCGGGACTTCGTGTAAATCTGGACTCAGGGGCTGCGGGTCCGGAATTCTGAGGGCGGGTTGTGCGGGCCTAATGAAAGGATGCGCACGTGATGGCTCGGTTGGTGGCGGTTCCTGGGCTTTTGCGGGCTGGGGTTGTTCGGGGGGCAGGGCGACCGGTGCCGTGGGCGTGTAGAAGCTGCGGGCTGCGGGACTGGGTGGAAGTGTGGGGATTGTTACCCTTTGAGCGCTGGGGGCGGGGGCCGGATCTGATGAGACTGGGTCAATCGTGTATCGGTTTGAGCAATTACCTTTGCGGACGTTTACCTTAATCCAGTCGTGAATTTTTGAGAGATTGGACAGGGCTTCGCCAACCTTCTTGGAGGTGAGCCTCTTCGCCGTGGGCTGCAGCTCTTCGATTTTCTCAAGGGCGTTGATGAACTCGGTGGCGGTGATTTTTACGAAGGAGCCTAAAACCGAAAAATAATTTTTTTGGAGAATCTCGATGATTTCGAGAACGGTGGTCGCATCCTCCGTCATGCGGGAGCTGTTGAGCAGGTCCCTGCTGTGGTAGGGCTGGATGCCGTATTTGACGGCCGGACCGTGCGGGGTGACAGCCGCCATGATGGATGTCTCGTTTTCTATCAGGTAGCGGGCGTAAAGGGGTAGCGCGGCTTGGATGTCGTGGGGTATGCTCGTGAAGTCGAAATCCTCCGGCGTCTGCGCCTTGAGGAGGTGCAACTTGTCCAAGATAGACATGCCGAGGTTTGGGAGGGTGCTGGCGAAGCTCTCGGCGTCCAGGTTGCAGAGAATCCAGACCGCACCTTGCCACGGGATGCCGTGCTCCGGCATGAACTTCGCGTGAAACTCCTGATGCTTTGATGAAATCAGGTTTTTAAGAGCAGAGGTGAAGCGGGTTTTATCCTTCTCGTCGTGCGTTTGGTCATCGAGCAATCCGACGGGCGAAGAGAACAGGGATTCAGTGAACGCGCCTTTGCCGAGAAGGTAGTTTTTCAGGTTGCCGCTACGTCCTCCAAGCAGGGGGATGACGACCTGGCTTACCCAAAGGGTTTTGCCGGCATTGGCGGGGCCAGAGAAGATGACGGCCTGTTTAAAGGTTTCGCGGTTCTCTTTTACTGAGAGATAGGCGCGGCACATGAGCGCATCAACGAATGGAAGTTGGTCAGGGCCAAAGAGAGCGTGTGTGTATGCGCAGAACCGCTCCCAGGGTGTTGAACGCGGGTTTGTGGCTGGATCGGGTCTGGTCAGTGCGGGGGCTGGAGACGGTGCCTGAGCGTGGACCTGTGAGCGGTTGAGGATAATTTTCCCGCCGTAGGTGAATGGGCCGACCGGTCGAAACGGGGCTTCAACCACGCCGTCAACCGAGTTGTTGAGGCGAACGAGGCGTAAGTAATGGTCGGCGCGGCTGAGGTTCTTCCGTGCCGTGCCTGAAAGGCCAAGGGAGACGAATTCGGCCTTTGCGTGCTGTTCCTGGCGTTTGCGAATGACGCCGGTTGTATCGGCGAACCAGTAGGAATTCGTTGTAGCTTCATGCCACATGTTCTTTGCTAAGGCCTCAGCTTTGGCTTCAATTTCTTCGTGTGATGGGCCGTCAGATACTGTCGTCGCCGGTAAGTCGATGGGTTCGGAACCGGTGGCGACATAGTTCCCGGTATGAAGCCAAAAGGAAGAGGGGGAATGTGAAGCCCTGGTGGCTTCGATTCCGTTGGCCAAGGCTAGCGTCTTGGTTATTTTGAAAAACGGGCCGTATTCGATTTCCGTAAGGGTCTTGAGCTGGAAAATATACTGTGGGAGTTTATCAATAATGCCTAAGCCGACGAATGTAGGCTTAATCTTGAAGCCTTTTATTCGCTCCTGTATTTCGAGAATGTCGGCGGCTGGTAGGGAATCTTGGATGACAAAAGCATCGGTTCCGCAAATCGGATTCACGTCTTTACTAATGCGGTTGTCATTCGTTCTTCCTATATGAGGTGTCCATAAAAACAGGCGCAGGCCGTCAACGGCCTTTAGTGCTTTCTTATGGTCGCCGTGTTTAGTCAGCTCGTTGACGTATGTATTTCTAATCTCGTCGACTGTCGAAAAGTTAAGGGAGCAGGGTGTCTCGGTTAGGGAAGCTGTGGCTTCTGTTACCGCAGTTGTGAACTGGGATTTAAGTAATCTCACATTACCTATTATATTGCATTGGTGAGGTGCGCGTAAGCAGTTTTACGAAGTCTGGTTTTGCTGCTGAAGTAACGGACGTGGCTTGGCGGTAAGCGGAGGGCGTAGGGGTAGGTCGTAGGGGTGTAGGGGTGCGTAGGGGTGGCTGTTTTTTCTACCCCTACGGGTTAAGTCATTGTAAATAAATAAAGTGGGCGGGCTTGTAGGGGTCGTAGGGGTGCTCTCTATACTTCTTAATAGGTGTTTACTATGTAAACACCTATTAAGAAGTATTAACAATACATGGAATACATATATAAGAAAGGGATAAGAACACCCCTATGACCCCTACGGGGTGATTTAAGTTATTGTAAGATAGTTACCTAAACCGTAGGGGTGCGATTTTGGGCTACCCCTACGCACCCCTATGCACCCCTACGGCTATCGAAGGTGGTCTTGGGGGTGGAAATTCACAACTATCTGATTCATAGATAGTATGTGTGTTTCTGTGTGAGTGAATGCAGGCGTAGGGGTGGCATTTCGTCACCCCTACGGTCATTATTGTTTCGTGCCATATTCATTTGGGGAACGCGCCGTCCATCCTATTTTGGCCTTTATGCAACACCTCGTTCCTTTATGGATTTTATTATCATTATTATTGTGTGGGGGACTTCTGTAGGGCGTCTGTGGAATTGAGTTTAATGGCTTTCTTTGCTTCGGTTGCTATGTTGATGTGCCTTATGGTTTGAAATGGCTGTATTCTTGGGGCAATGGCTGCTTGTGCTGATCTGTATATTCGTGGTTGAGTATGTGTTTTTATTTTAAGCTTTGTGTGATTTAATTTAAAAAACACATTGCGCGATATGTGGAATGGGGTTAATATATTATTAGCCGGACCTAAGGAATCTGGCGACTCTCTTGAAATAACATGCCAAGAGCAGATACATATCGTTGTTAGGCAGGCCCGCTACTGAAAGGTAGCGGGTTTGTTTTTTATGGAGGTCGAGGTGGGGGCATGAAAAAACCCGCCTTGTTCGGGCGGGCTTTGATTTTCGATTCGTTCGATTTTAAGGGATGATGCTATATGAGGCACTCCAGTAGTATTTGCCTGGCTGTGTGACTGTGACCTGCCGGGTGGTTGTATATGTGTCTCCTGATTTTGTCCAGTTGCCTAAGTCCCCCATTGAGAAGATTTCATTGATAACAGGCCCTTGGATTTGGGTGTTATTTGAGTCAACTGGGTGTGCCGTTACAAATACGCCTGAGTTTGTGGCGATGTTACTATCTGAGATAGTAACCGTAAGGGTCACGGGACTGGTCAGGTCCAGGTCTGTATTGTATTTTGAGGTATATGCGGGCGAAGCGGTAATGGTGATTGAGCCTCCGATAACGGGTTCGGTGACAGTTAAAATACCATTGCTGAAAAGGAATGTGTAGTTAACTGCTGTCAGGCTTCCGGTCGTTATCGTTATGGGATACGTGCCAACAGGTGAAGGGGTCGTGGCTGTGGTGGATAGGCTTGGGCTTCCTGTGAGCGCAGATAGGGTATCGGCATTCTTAAAGCCCGACGCTGCGAAGGTTAGGGCGGGGTTCGCGCTTCCCTGGCTCTTGGACTTATTATCAGCCGATAGAGTGAGGATTGCCTGCGTGATGGAAAGCGTTCCGTTGACCCTGCTGAAGGCGTAGTTGGTCGAGCTACCTCCGGAAACAGTGATCGCGTGGGTTGTTCCTGCGTTGGCTGTGGCCGTAGCTGTTGCCGCATGAGAAGCGGTAGCTGGTGTAAACCCTGCGGCTGTGCTGGTCGTCTCCCCATTTACGAACCCTGAGTAGGTTATCACCGTGGCCGGGTTGGCATCTCCATAGGTTCGGGACTGGTTTTGAGCCGTAGCTGTTAGCGTCGCCTGGGTGATTGTCAGTGTTCCGTTGACTCTACTGAAGGTGTAGTTCGTCGAGCTGCCGCCTGCGGTGGTTATCGTGTGGGTAGTTCCAGCGTTGGCCGTAGCCGTTGCTGTTGCTGCGTGAGTGGCTGTGGAGGCCACAAACCCTGCGGCTGTGCCAGTCGTCTCCCCGTTTACAAAACCGGAGTAGGTTATCACCGTGGCTGGGTTGGTTGCTCCATAGATCCGGGACTGGTTCTGCGCCGTAGCTGTAAGCGTGGCCTGCGTGATGGTCAGCGTTCCGTTGACCCGACTGAACGCGTAGTTTGTCGAAGAACCTCCTGAAACAGTGATCGTGTGGGTGCTGCCTGCGTTCGCGGTAGCTGTCGCGGAGGCGGCGTGTGTTGCGGTAGCCGGTGTAAACCCTGACGCCGTGCTTGTTGTCTCGCCATTTAGAAAACCAGAGTAGGTTATCACCGTGGCTGGGTTGGTGGCTCCATAGGTCCGGGACTGACTCTGCGCCGTCGCCGTGAGCGTGGCTTGAGTAATGGTCAGGGTTCCGTTGACCCGACTGAAGGCGTAGTTTGTCGAGCTGCCTCCTGCGGTGGTAATCGTGTGTGTTGTGCCTGCGTTCGCCGTGGCCGTCGCGGTCGCTGCGTGGGTGGCGGTGGAGGCTGCAAACCCGGCAGCTGTGCTGGTTGTCTCCCCGTTCACAAATCCCGTGTAGGTTATCACCATGGCTGGGTTGGCGGCTCCATAGGTCCGGGACTGGCTCTGTGCCGTCGCCGTGAGCGTCGCCTGCGTGATGGTCAGTGTGCCGTTGAGCAACGTGAAGGCGTAATTGTTGGCTGCGCCGCCCGAAAGGGTGATTGCGTGGATCGTCCCTGCGTTGGCCGTTGCCGTGGCTGTAGCTGATATTGTGGCGGTTGGTGCGACAAAGCCGGCTGCCGTGCTGGTGGTCTCCCCGTTTACAAATCCAGAGTAATTGATAACAGGGGTAGGGTTCGCAGCACCGTAGGTGCGGGTTAGATTTGTCGTTGATGCAGTCAGGGGTGCCTTCTGGATGGTCAGCAGGCCGGTCGCTGAGCCTGTGTATGCGGTATCTGTGACGGTGGCTGTGCCTCTGTATTCACCTACATTTGTTGGGGGTGTAATACTCGGGCCATAAGTTGTCCCGTTAATGCCTTCATATGTAAGGGTGTAGCTTACAACTGGGGTTACCGTTGCTGTTAAGCTCTGTTGTTGTCCGTTGTAAGTAACGGATCGGGAATTTACGGAAACCGTAACCGGTGTTGTCGTGCCGCAAGCCGGGTCATTGTAATAAATGGCTGTCGTCGTGGATGCGTTCGTTTCAACACCTGTCGTGCAGCTCACCGTAGCGGTGCGAGTGACAACAATTCTCGCTTTCGTCGGATTGCCCGATGAGTCGGTGGTATCAATGCACTCATCTCGAATGATACTTGTGCTCGTGGTGTCGGTGCAATTATTACTTGGGGGACATGCGGCGGGATCTGAATATGAACTGATAACTTGTTCTGAGTAATCGTCAGTGTAGCTGCCATCGATTGAATTAGTAGTGTATGTGTAGGTTGCCTCTATTGTGGCCATATTCCCGGTATAGTTGCCGTTTACGACCTCGCATGTATCGTATGTCCACACATCTGTGTAGGTTGTGTTATTGCATGGGGTGTAGTCGTCTTGGTGGGATGTGTTGGTTTCTGTGACAGTAGAGCTAACTCCGGTGCAGGGGTTTATAGTTATGACGTCTCTGGTTGAAGTAACGGTTGCGCCGTAAAAGCCACTCGCGCCAGGGTCTGTGTCGCATGTGTGAGTTTCAACCCATGGCGTGTAAGTAGTAACAACGTTCGGCGCGGAGCTATTTTCGGTTTCTGTTTCGTTTACAGTGTTATTGGAGCACAAGTCTGTTACGCTCTTTACTCGTTCACGGATAAGGAAGTTTTGACCACCTTGGCATTCGTATCTTTCCGTCCAGTCAGCATAAGTTACCGTCGGCACGTCTGCTGTTGAGCTTTCTCCGGTTTTTACTTTAAAGGATTGTCCGGTGCAGGTGTTGGTTGTGATTTGATAAGATGTTATCGTGGTAATGCTGATGCTTTTAGCTACGCGATTAAACTCGTTTTGCTCTGTGGCATCATAAAAGCACTGTGTGGAGGATTCTGTGGAGGTGGTCGTCTGTTTACAGTTGCTTGGTATAGAGTTTGTTGTATCTGAATCTATACAATTCCCTGTGATTTCATCTCTAACCTGGCCGGAGGGGCAGTCATTTGAAGAGGAGAAGCAGGCCCCGCCTTCGGTTCCTGACGAAAATTCATACCAGCGTTCGATATATTCAGTGGATGTATCAATTTCTGAGTCTGGTATCGTTAAATCCGGGAGCGTGAAGACGATTGTAGGTCTGGCTCCTCGTGTGTAAGCTCCGGCACTACCGGATTCTTGGAGATTTACTGCGTAAAAGTGTGACCCTGATTCAATGGTTGTCACTGGGGCAAAATCGACAGTTCCAGCGCTATTGTAAGTTCCTCTACGTTCTTTGAGTTTCACGCACACTCCTGTTTCTGTTATTCCATCAGTATCGACACTTTGAACCGATTCGGTGTTGAATATTAATTTTATCTTTTTGTAAGATTGGAGGCTGATTGGTATGCTAGTGTATAAGTGGTAGAAGTGTGCGAAGTCGGAGGAGGTTACGTCGCCTGCGATAATTTTCCCCTCTCTTGAGTTGGGGAAGTTTTGATTGTAGTATCTGGTCTGATTTTTGTATACTGCCTTTGGCACTGAATAGTAATCTGCTTTGAACTCGGTAAGATAAGAGGATGGTTGAGACATATCATGCACAAAAGTAAGAACTTCAGGCAGTGTGTAGGGGTTGGTGAATGAAATTGAATAGGTGCTGGATGTTGACAGGCCTCCTCCGTTCGTTGTTGTCGTTCCGCTGAGGCTGCCTGGATTTGGCCAAATTACTGATGGGGTCATGTCGTTTCCGTTAGGCATGTGATAGCGTTGCCTGTTGCGGAATGATCCGGAGCCTTCTAGGGGGACATAGGGTGTGGTAGTGCCGGGCGGTTCACCCGTTCTGTGCCAGTTTGCGGTAAAGTTGACGCCCATCCAGAGAATGTCTGTGTTGTAATCATAGGTGGGGTTTCCAGATACATTGAGGTTTTCGTATACAGTTCCGCTCATGCCTTCTGAGCCTGAGCCTGATTCTGAATAGGTTGATGTTTTTGTTACGTTTTTGCCGTTTTCATACATAGTGTATTCCATCGTGCTGGTGATGTTTGTTGATGTGTTACCTGTTACTGAAAATGTAACCGAAGGGTTTCCCTTTTTGTATGGGACGGAAAAGCCTGGGTATTTGTAGCCTCCAAGGAGTGTCTGTTCTGTTAAAGTTATTGTGCTAGTTGGGTCATTTACGGCGGCGAATGAATATGTGGCCGAACCGGATGCACTGAATGGTCGTTTGCTGGTATACGTGGAAGTTGAGGTATTGGAGGTGTAATTTTCAGTGTAGTTTAATGAAAGTGATGCATTTTTATAAAGTGGCATGCTGATGCCGTAATCTCCGTTTGAGTAGACCATTCCGTAGCCCTTGAATGCAACGGGTGCGTAGGTGTTTCCACCTGTAATTAAATTCGGTTTGTCGTTCGCGGCGGGGCCATAGCTTGTCACCCCGTCTCCCATTTCAATGACATCTGTGGCCGTGGCGACAAGTGGTGTGAGAAGTAGGAGAAGGCGGAGAAGGAGTTTTGTTGTTAGTTGGTTTGTCATATTTTTCTATTATATGACGAAAATGGATATATACTAAGTTTTGAGCGCAAAAAAGCCCGCCTCCGTAGGGAAGCGGGCTGTCCGGCGATGGGGATTTTAGAAGTATTTGCCTGTTCCGTCGGGGGCGATGACCCTGAATGGGAAATTTAATTTGATGTAGCCGTTATCGGATACTCTTGATATACCGGGTGCGTTTTTGAGTGATTCATTGGTTAATTTCAAACACACGACTCCATTGCGGGATACGACTTTACAGGTAAATGATTCGCCCCATGTTCTCAATGTCACGGTTTCGGCTTCTTTATTTACGCTTACTAGTGTGATGGCATGTCCCCGAGCATAAAATTTTAAATCAATCGCTATGGAGACAGCATTGCCACCTTGGGCGAGTAGTTCTAAATCTTGCAGCATCTTCTGTGGGCTCGTGGTAGATACGTCGCAATCCCATCCTGCTTCGTAGCCTATTAATGGTTTGAGTCCTTGGCCTGCCGTCGAAGCATGAAAAGTATCAATGTTCTTTTGGTTCATCTCAATGGGTAATACTCCCATTTGTTCCCACCATAGCACTGTATTGAATAGCGAATTAGCCATGCAGGTGTTCTTGTATTTAGACCGGCTCTGGTTGTAGGAGGGAATCATTTCCCTTTCATCGGTTCTGAGTTCAGTGAATTTCACTGTGGCTTTAGTCGGATATGGTCCTTTCTGCGCCTGTGCGCGGAAAGCATAGATGCGGTCACCCCGTGTTAGATCCGCGAGGGCGAGTTCGGCTTTACCTGTCGCGGTCATGACAATAACCGATGTATCAGTCAGTAACTCGAACTTACCGGTAATTGTAGAAGAGTCGTTTCGAGTCCAAGTCCTAACATCCGACCATTTCCACCCGCATTTAAATTCCGGGTAGGGATTTAAAATTGGGGGTGGGGTAGGTAAGAGTGCTGTTGGGAGTTTGAATTTTTCTTTCGGCTTAAGGGAGGCGAGAAATTTGTTATCTTCATCGGACAGGTTGGTTGAAAGCAGGTCATAGCGATTTGTTTTAATACCTACCGTTACTTCAACAGTCGCCGTGAAGATGTTTTCGTGGTCATAACGAAGACGTTTTAGGCATCCTTTGATTTCGCGCCCTTTATCATCCGTCCATGTTCTCGGTTCCTGCGCCTCAATAGGAACATAGATGTCATATAACTGCGGACCTCCTATCTGCGTTTCTTCTGCGCGTCCTTGCGATGGCAGTAGAAAATTTGCCAACGCAAGAAATACGAAGATGAGAGGTTTTTTCATAGTAATGAAATTATGCTTCATGGCGAAGCCATTACTTTTTATTGTTCAAATCCGACAGGGATTTTAACAGCATGGCATCTTTTACGACGCGCATGTTTTCATTGTATCGCTCCTCGGCCGCTTGTTCTTGTTGTGATACAACCGTAGGCGTAGTAAGCGCCTTGAATACGGCAATCAGTAGCCAAGAGACTAAAACGAGACCAATAACATACAGGCAGTAGGGGAAAGTGAATTTTAGAAGGAAGATGACACCTAGAAAAATCTTGCTGAAAACGAAACCAGCACAGACGGCAATCATGCCAAGCACCCAACCAATGCCGATTAAAGGATAGGCGGCATATAGAACGTATTGGTGAATCGTGTGGGTGGTGTTGTCGTTAACAATGCGATTAACGATGTAGCTCACGGCGAAACAAACTACCCACGCGATTGCGTAAATGATAACGCCATAGAAGAATTTCTTGGCGGCGTTTTTGAATTTTGAAAATTTCATATATAAAATATGTATGTGCGAGGGTATGAATGGGCGTGGTTAACGGGGGTCGTAGTCTGGGTGGGGTTTGGGCAGTCTGGATGTGCCTCGTTACCGCTAAGCGGATCGTTACTTGAGGGTTAGGAGCGTGTGGAAAACCGCACGGCGAGTAAAGAAAATACGTGTGGAAAACCACACCTTTTGGCGTGCGGAACGTGCGAAATTCCACACGATGTCCGATGCTCCCTTAAATGTATCTGCTGCGGTTATTCGTCGCCTGCGCAACGAGCGGGGGTGGACGCAGCCAGAACTTGCCGCCGCCTGTCATTTGGCGGGCTGGGAGGTGTCCCGTGACGTCATCGCACGCATTGAGGGCGGAACGAAGCTGGTGAGGGATTCGGAGTTGGCTGCACTCGCGGCTGTTTTCGGGGTGTCCCCTGTTGAATTGATCGCTGCCGAATACGCTGCAGCGGTTAAGCGGGTTCAGGGTGCGGAACGGATTAAGCGGGAGACGCTGGGCGGGAAATAACGTCCCGTCCGTTTTCTCAGGCGGCTACGGCCTGCGATTGTTCATCTGTATCCGAATAGGAGATACCGAGAATCAGGTTTGCGGCCTTCTGTGCTTGGCCGGCTGCGGTAACAACGAGCCTCGGGTCGCCTTTCAGGGCTTTGACCCATGAGGCAAGGTAGCTGGCTTGCTGGGGCATGGTGCTGTTATCGATGCCAGACCGGGCGCAAAGGAAAGCGCTGGTCATTTCGGCAACGAGTTCTTCAAGGGAGTAATCGCTAGATCCGAACCGACCGGACTGCTTACGGGCTAGGCGGGCCTTGTTGCCGGTGGAGTGGCCCATCTCATGGAACAACGTCGCATAATACGCGTGTGGACTGTCGAAACTGGACGGGCTGGGCATCTGGATCGTGTCGGTGTCGGGGCAGTAGGATGCCTGTGCGAAACCGTGGGAGATGGTCGGGCCGTGTCTCCAATTGGAGACAATGCGTTCGGCTTCGGTGAGAGGTTCAAAAGTTGAACCGGTGCGGCTCGGGACCGTGGGGAATGAGATGCCTTCGATTTGAGAGGCGTTGAAAACGGTGTAGTAGCGGAGCAGGGGGACTTTCTTCGGTTCGCCCTTCGCATCGAGTTGCTCGGACTTGAGCAATTTCCAGTAAACGATGGGCATTCCCTTCGAGCCTTTTTTGATGGTGCCTTTGCGTTCAATGACCTGGTTGAAGGTGAGGAACTGCGGGACTTCGTAACCGATGGTGCAGAGAAGAAAAAGGTTGAGGCCGTTATACTGGCGACCGCTGGCGAAGTTCTGAGGATAGCCGGTCATGCGGTTCCAGGGGCGACGCCAAGGGCAAGTGCCGGTTTCGAGCATCGAAACGATGCGGTCAGTGATGATGTCGTAGACTTCTGATTTCATGGGCTTTGTGGGTTTGTGGCCCCGGTTGGTTGGGACCTGCGTTCCTATTGCCCATAGCGGCGAGCGTATTTGCCTCGGTGGATTGTGTAGCTCCCCGCGCCCCAAGGCTGGCGAGTCAAGGTTGGCTCGAGGACGGATGTGGAATAGCGGTCGGGCTTCGAAAAGGTTCCGCATCACCCGCAGGGGGCACTTGCATGACCTTTACTCGCCTGCCTGTCCGGGGTGGGTATAATCGTTCCGAAGCGCTTGGGCACAGGAACGCAGGTTCTGGGGATTGGGAGCCGTAGCCCTCAAGCGAAGGCGATACGCGTAGGCGGAACGATGCCCGAAGGGTGAACGAGGCGAGATTCGAGCCGAAGGGCAGACTTCGGGATTCGTGCAGCCGGAGCGCCTAAACTTTATTTGGCAGTCTGTGCGGGGTGACGCAGCGTGAGTCGCAGCCTTGTAGGCCGATAGCGAAGCGGTAGGCCGAAGAGGCGAAGCGAACCAAGGCACTTTGCACTGTCTGCCGCATCCCCCATCGCCATAAAAAAGCCCCATCTCGCAACTCGGCGAAAGGGGGCTGGCTGAAAGCCGGGGGTTTAGTGGTGGGGAGGACCGAAGGGACGGGAATTAAGTAACCGGTTTCCCGTATCTGAGGACTGCCATATAATATAAATATGAAGATGACGGAATTTCTATCTAAGACCGGTTTGTTTGTTGATATTGGAAAAACTTACGAATGGCATTTTTACCAAGGAAACATTCGATTACAGGGGAAGCAGGTATTTAGGGCGGACCTTAAAACGCGTGCGGGAGCGGGATTTGTTTTTCAATTTGGATTGGCTGTAAGTGGATATGGGGAAACTGAACAGGAGGCATTGGAAGAGCTTGTGAATGCAATTAATCACTCTCGTGAATCCGGGGAATCGAGAATCCTTGAGCTTCCGGCCTGCGATACGAAATACAGTTTGGCTTCGATTGATTTGACGACGATCATCGAGCTGGATATCGCCCTTACTGGCTTGACTGATAAATAACTAGGCAATTTTATGCAGCAAATCTGCACATGCCTATTCCAAGCTGTCGGGGTTTGCCTGCTCGCCGTCGTATAGTGGCTAATTATAAATTGGTCCCGATTGCGCATGTTGCGCTGTTGTCTGGTCAAGAAAAACAAAACGCTGCTGGCGGGGTTTTAACTGATAGATACTACGCTTTCGAGTATGAGGAGGTGGTGAGGCCTGCTAATCGAGGAGTGTTCTTTTGCGGCTATGTTTGCGGTGAGAGTTTTTGTGATCTACTCGGAATAGCGCATTTGACGCAATTTGACCCATTGCGACCCGTTCCTGCCATTGCGGGTGTGGGCGCGAGATTACCAGTAGGTGCTGGCGGCGCTGGTGCTGTTGTGGTGGGAGCGGCTGGTCATGCTCCGGCAATGGACCCGCTCAACTTAGAACTTTATCAGGCTATCAATCTGCATGTGGTTCTGAGCAATACTCCCCCGCACGGTGGATATGGGGCTACGCTCGAATACATAAGGAAAAATCCGACTCGAAGGACGCGGCCAGAGTATGTTGTTCGATTTAATAATTACTTAATGAAAGCGTATGGAGGTGCTACGTTGTTGTCGAAATGCGCAGCAATACCGGGTATAAAAACATTCTCTTTCCCGGAAATTGCTGCTGTTCTGATTGCTGAGGGTGTTCATAATTATTACGAGTAACTGCAGCTCACTGCCATAAAAAGCCCCATCTCGCAACTCGGCGAAATGGGGCGGGCTAAAAGCCGGGGAACTAAAAATCTAGAAAAAACTAATTTCACTCACTTTCTCACGCTGATTTACCATGTGAGTAGTGAGTTTAATTTTCTTACTCTTTTTCCCATCCCTTTGAACAGTCCAGGTAAACTTGCCGTTCATATCATCGGTAAAAGTAACTATCAATTTGGGCAATTTTTCGCACTTAAAGATATGCTTTTTTTCCAGGACTATTTTCGGGTCATGCTGAACTAGCTCACTAATCGCGTGAAAATTAAGGCGGTATGCTGGCGGCTTCGTATATGTTATTTTATACGACATCTCCTCGATACAGGCCTTAATCGCTCTACGGTCGTTTAACCAATAGGCTTCCGACTTTCTTGTATTTTGGAACTTAAGAAAGCTGATATATGCGTATTCGTCGTCTGGTGGTGAGAGAATGACAATCGCCTCGCGGACACCGGTCTTAGGGTTGAGGCGGGAGGTGTAGGCCAGTGGCTCCGGACCCTTCTTTTCGTGCTTAAAGATTATCTGAAAATCATTTCTTCCGAAGAGCACATCAATATCGGAGCACCCGGCAGGCATTTTACCTGCATACTTGGCACGGGCCTTTGCTAGTATCACTTCTTTTGCCGCCTGATAACCTGCCGGCAGGTTATCGTTATCGATTCTCCTGGGCGTAGGGATGTTCTTGAGCAGGGGGTGGCGTTTTTGCTTCATGAGACCTGTTGAAGGTTATTTGAGCAAAAGGTGACTGGGCAAGTGCAACGGTTTTTTACCTGCCAATAAAAAGCCCCTCTCGTTTTTCGCGAAAGGGGCGGGGTGCCGGGGCTTTGGGCCTTACGCCTCGATACGCTTAACGAGCCTATCGAGCTTCTTAAGCTCCTTGGCGGTGTCCTCTTCGTTATGGCACATGACGGCGAAGGTCAGCTTTTCGATGACGGCTTCAATCTCGGCCCTCAGCGGATACTTGGCGGTGGTCTTCGTATCCACCACCGAGACGCTCGAAGCCGTGGACGCCTTGGCCTTGACAGGCTTCCGGGCTGACTTCTGCACCGCGACGACGGCATCTTCCACGGCCGAGGCTGTCGGGGCGCAGCCGGTTTTCGTCACTTCTCCCCAGGCTTGCCGTCGTTCAGCCGGAGTTTTCAGTTTCATCAACGGCCGGGTTTGCGAGATCGCCGTGGGCAGAACGGTTGACGATACGACGGTCAGGTCCTCGACGACCGACGCAGCTCCGATATGTCGGTAGGCCTCGGCGCGGCTCATGTCCCACTTGTCCGCGCAGTAGTCCTCGAACGTGTCATGCGAATCCCGGTATAGCCCACGGTCGCGGATTTCACGCAGCGCCTTGCCTGCCTCCCAGAAGCTTTTCAGCCCCTCGGTAACGACGCTCTCAAGGCTGGACAGGTCGGCCTTCTCGGCGGGCGACAGGGATGGGATGACAATCGTGGTGGAGCTTGCACTTCGGTTGACCAGGAACGGGTGGGCTTTGTGCTCCCGTCCGTCGAGTTCTGAGCCGGTCGTTTTCTTGCTCTTGGCGTAATAGACGACCTGGTGTCCGGGGGCTTTGACTGCCGCTTGGCGATCAGCCAGCTTCGGCATGGTCCCGAGGCGCTCTGCTTCGGACTCGTAGGTTTTGAAGACGGCTGCGTTCTTCAAATCTGCTTCGGCAAAGGCCGTGTCCGGTGTCCAGTTGCCCCATTGTTTGAAGAAGAAATCCACCCCGTCGCGGGCGCAGGCATCCCGGATATGGCGCACCCAGTCGGGGTTCATCGGACGGGCGGCTTGGTCTGACTCGCCGCCGACGATGACCAGATCAATGCCTTTGAGGCTACCGGCCGGAATCTGAAGGTGCCCGACCAGTGGCTCGATTGAGAGGGCGCGGAATTTTGCCGGAACGGCGCGGAGGATGGGCACCCGGCTATCGAAGAATTTCTGATTCTCGACCGAGACCATGAGGCAAACGTTGTCGTAGCCGGTGCCCCAGTCGGGCGGGAGCATCTTGGCGATGTTCTCGGCGCGCTTCGTGAGGATCATCCAATCGAGAAACGGCGTGCGTTTTACCAACCGCCAGAGGTCTTCCCGTGCGGCAGGCAAAGCCGGGTGGTCCTCGAACACGTCCGACAGCGAGGCGCAGAACACGGTGTAGCGCGTCTGGTTATCGAGCGCCTCCGAATTCCATTTTTCCGGGTCGAGGGCGGTCTTGGTGATTTTCCGTTCGCCGGCTGCGCCCCACTTCGAGACGAAGCCTTTTTGAAGCGAGAGTTTCTCGGCGTAGCAGTGCTTGCACCCCGGTGAAACGCGGGTGCAGCCGATCCAAGGATTGTAAGTTTTGTCGGTCCATTCGATGCCAGTTGTAGTTGCCATATATGTATTGATTTTGGGGATTTTAAATTTGGTTGGGGGAGAAACAGGTTTTAGCGGTGTTTGTTGGGTTTGAAGGTGCGGAGGCCCCTATGCTGTAGGGCTTCGGGGCCGGTGCAGGAGGCGATCAGTAGCCGAGGGTGGGGTTGAAGGAGCGCATCGGGAGCTGGGCAAATGGCGTTGCGATTTCCCACCAGTCATCGCCACCCGTGGTGCGGACATGGGCGACATGCACGTCCTTCGGCATTTTACGGAGGTGATACACCTTCTTGCCGGTGGTGAATTCACCTTTGCTGCCCTTGGGAATCAGCAAAGTGGACTCTTCGTCACTGAAGAGGGCGGAACGCATGACCAAGTCGAGGCCGAGCGGGGTCATGTAATCCTCACCCGCATCATCCTTCTCCATGAACGCGTCGAGCACTCCCTTAAGATCGTCTGTTATAGATAACCAAAAGCTCCCCTGAAATTCGTAGATGCAGGTAAATGCGGTGCAGTCGGGTTTGCGCTCAAAACGGTAGGCCGTGGGCATGACGACCGCCTCGTTTGTGCGACACATGATGAGGTGTTGCCCGTCCTTCAGGTGGACCATGATCGTGGTTACAAGCCCGCAATCTGAGACGATTTCAGCGCGGGAGGTGGTCGGGTCTGGGCACTTGTAGTAGTTCGGAGAAATCGGATTCTCTGGGAAGTGGACCAGCTCGATAGGGACGGCTCCGTTAACGAGGTCTGCGCAGTTTAACGGGCGGCCGTCTGGGGCGGTAGGGATGGAGTTAGTATTCATATATTGGATAAAAATGGGCAAAGCAGTAGCTATGGGTTGAGAAACAGGTTGGTGTTTTAGCGGCCTTCGGCGGGGTTGAAGGTGCGAAGAATGACGGGGCGCTTGCCCTCACGGATTAACGTCCAGCGTGTCTCTATGGGGGACGTCCATTCGGTCACGACGTAGCCTGGCAGGCCTTCGCATCCGAACGCTTTGAGAGTTATCCCTTTCGCGGAATCTTGACTGAGCGACTGGATTTCTAGGCGGTAGGGGGTGCCCGGTGCGCAGTGCGCGATTTGTGCACGCATCTGGTAAATGCACGCCTTGATGGCCAGGCGGTCATTCAGCCAAAACCCCTTCGTTGCAGGGACCGTGGGGAATTCAAGAAAGCAGAGGATGAGTTCACCCGTGTCCTTGTCCGTCGTAACCACGAACGCTTCCCGCCCCTTGTTTTTGGGCAATTTCGTTGAGGCGTAGGCAATCAGGTCCGGTGCTTTGAGGTCGCACTGAAAGATGACGCGGTAGTCGAATTTCGTGAAGACGACTTCAACTTCGGTGATGCCGGGAGGCAAGGTGTCGGCGAAGTCGCGTTTAACCTCTTTCAGGAATTGGGTTTTGATGTCCTGAAATTCCGGTGGCAGGTTGTCGTTATCGAGAACCGCAGGGACGGGCACGTTTTTGAGCAATGGGACGCGTTTTTTGTAGGTATTCATATAGTGGATACAGAAGAGGGCAAAGCAGTAGCTAGAGGGTTGAGGGAGGCGCAGATTATGCGCGGTGGGGGATGGGGGCGGGATTTAGCCCGTGCTCACTTGGAGTGAGTGAGGAGCTTCGCAAAGCGGCCCCACGGGGTATTGATATACCAGGTGGTGGCACCTTGGCCGACTTCGCGAACCGTCCACTTTTGGGTGGCAGGGCTCACGAAGGATTTGAGGCGGTCGGGTTGAGCGACCGGCGTCAGGTCTTCAGAGAGATGGTAATGCAGGCCGAACGCGGTCAGGTCGCGTTTGAATGCGGCGAGCGACTTATGAGCATATCCGGTGCCCTCGTGGGCGGCGCGCAACGTTACTGCGGGCTTGTCGCTCCCGTGGGGGTAGTGGACGAAGCCGAGGCACAGTTTGCCCTTTTCGCGGTAGAGGCAGATGAAGGCCTCATCGAAAGGATCGTCCTCGGTGGTGGTCTCGTCCCATCCGTCGATGCGCTCGATGGAATAGGCGACGACTTCGTGGATTTGGAACGGGCGCGACCGGAGATCGGCGTTAGAATCAGGGATGCCAGAGATATTCGGAATACGGTAGTAAGAAGGAATCATGGGAGGAATGCAGTGGATGCTTGGAAACGACCAAGCCGGTTGGCTGAACTTTCACTGCTTCCCACGACGTCTACCGGAAAGACCCGAAGGCCTCCTGCGTTCCGACGTTGATGTGGCGATGCGACCAAGGACAAAAGTAAGTTTTCGTCGGAATGCAATAGGTTTTTTTAAAAAATCCTAACTTAGGACGTAAGTAATTATACCATAGGTAAATGAAATTCGTTGATTTTTGGACGCCATTGCGGGAAAGTCATTGTATACTGTAAACGAATACTGGTTATACCTCGTAGAACACACGTGGCGCGCCCCTCGTAAACCCCTCACTTATGCTGGTAGCAAAACTTGTCCCCTGCATTCGAGACGCCGCGCTTACACTGCTGTCCCGTGCTCTTGGCGATAGCTTGGCATTGGCCGTAGGTGTAGCTGGCGTATGCGAGTGAGGAGGCAGTCAGTAGGGCTACGGCGAAGATGATTTTCTTCATAGGGGTAGCCGGACTAGTGACTTGCGGGATAACGGAATGCAACCGGATTGTCGGGTGCTTCCCCCTGACGGTGCCATGGGACTTGGCTATTTACGCCGAATCCCCTTTCGGCAACTGGGTATTTAAGCGGGGCGGCTGTCTCCAATTGGAGACAAGGCCACTAGGCGTTGCGCTCACTACCCAGCTGAGCCCCTTTGGCCAAGCGGAGAAGCTCGGTCGCCTGCCGCTCGAACTGTCTCCATTCCCGCCAAACTGAAGCGGGAACCTTTGAGGTATGAAGCACGCGGGCGGCGAATGTTAGGGCCTCGGTCAGTCTGGCCTTGGCGGACTGGTCTTGATTCAGATCCGATTTCAGAAGTGCCGTGTCTGGGAGCACACCGAAATTTGTCGGGTCTTCGAGGCTGTTGCCGGTCGGCAGTGCTGGTTCAGATGATTTGGGCGGAATGGATTTGGCCATGCCCTGGCCAATCGGAGTAGCAGGTATGGGTTCTGGTTGCTTCGTGGCCCGTGGCTTTCTGGATCGGTTGCCCCTGCAAGCTGAGCGAAGAGCTTTGATGAAGCTGGGAAGGTCAGGATACCCGAACTGGTGGGGAAGGGCTGCGAGCGAAGCTTGGCGTTCGGCAGTCAATTTTGCTTCGAGGGCTTGGATTTGAGCCTTCTGTTTTTCGAGTTCGAGGAGCTGGGTTTTAAAGCTCATTTGGGCGATTATTTTTCTAACCAGTAGGATGACTGTTCTGCTTCAAGCTTGTTCTCCTGGTCGTCTGGAAGTTCGGTGAACAGGTCCAAGCCGGATTCCTTTTCTACCTCGTCAACGCTGGTGCGGTAGGCCCGGAAGTCGGCTTTCCGTGGGGCTGACTGAGGAAGAATGAAGGCCTGCAGGCGCGGGCCGGTTGGCGTCTCGTCGGCGATGGCCATAAAGAACGCGTCTGGTATTTCGACCCCCGCTCTTAGGTGTTCGGGGTGGTTGTCGTAGATCGGACCGGTGATGACCCAGATTTCACCGTCAACCGGTGCCGTGACCGATGACAGGGTTTCCTCCAGCAACCGCCACGGGCCTTGATTGAGGTCTCCGCGCTGAGGAACAACGTTCGACATCAGGAACGTCTCTGTCTGGGCCTGCTCGCCGAAATGGGATGCGATGGCGAGGTTCGGGGCCATGTGTCCCCGGTCATAACCGCTGTTCGTGTAATCGTCGTGGGTGACACGGGCACGGGTGCGGGTGTCGGTCTGGAAGTGTTTTGGTCTAGGGAAGTCTCCGGTCACGGTTTTGGCCGGGATGCGGTAGGCTACCCATGCCGGGTTTTCACGGGTTTCGTCGTAGCCTATGACGTAGGCCGTGTTCGTGAGAACGGTGATGGAGTTCGGGTATGTCGTCGGGACTGGTTGACCGGCGTAGGTGAAGGTCTGGCCGTAGCTGCCGACCGCGTAGCTCTTGGCCTGGCCATGCGGTGCCGTGGATGTGGGGGAGGGGCCAGGATTGGGGGAGACGGCTTCCCTGACACGCTGGGCCTGCTCTTTGACGTAGGGCAGGCTGCCCTGGGTATAGACGAAGAAAGCAATTCCGGCGCAGAGAAGTATGAAGACTAGGGCCGGGAACTTTGCTTTTCGTGCTCTTTTGGGCATCTAGATAAAGTTCTACGGCCCTCTCGGGCTTCAAATATCAAGGGCGGGCAGGCTTTTGATTATCTTCTGTGTTTCTAGGCTGACGGTGATGACCCGGCAGAAGAGATCTAGCGGATAACGGGCGTTCCCCATGGTCTCGGTTGCCCAGAGATTGGCGTCGTTGACGATACCGCTGTCTTTGTCGGTCGTGACGGCCTGGCGTTCCATGACCCATTCGAGCGCGGGTTTACCGTTTACGACGTATTCGTAGGCTTCGAGCGGGATGTTGCGAATAGTGATATGCGGGTTGTAGACGACCGTGGATTTATCCGCCTTCGAGGCGAACTTCATCTTCGTGACCCGGTATTCGGAATCCGTGAGGGCGGCCAAACGCGTGCCTAGGTCAAGCGTAACAGGGTATGCTTCTACGGTTTCGTAGTTGAGGTGAAGTTCGGCCAAGGCGCGCCCGGCTTTTGAGAATGCCCAGAATCCCGCTGCGGTTTTAATGCATGGAATACGGGGGAGTTCTTTACTTAAGTTGTCGGCGTAACGTGTGCGGTAGTCGGGGGAATGCAGAAGCCCGTAAACGTAGTAGAAGATGTCTTCTTTGGTGACAGATTCGCTAGGGTAAGCAGTTTGAAAATGGGCTAGACCTGCTTCTGAAATCCCATCCCTGCGCTGCATTTTTAAGACGCTCTCGCCAATGCCATTGCCAAATAGTTCACCGCCATCAGCACTCGAGTCATCGACCAAGTCATAAATGTAGAGCGGGAAAAATTGTGAACCAACCATATCCGCAGTATGCAGACTGGGGACGCAATTAGTGATAATTGCGGATAGCTTACTTCGAGAATCGGGACTGGAAAACCCAATTGCAATATTCTCGAATTCACCTGTTGGGAATAGGCGGGGAATTTGATAAACCATCTCATTTAAGCGTCTATCAAAATATAGCCACTGTTTAGTGAATGGCCGATAGAGAGCGCATGTGATTTTACTAGAATCAAATTCGATTGCTTTGTTTTTAGCGAGGTCCCCCTTTAGGGCGCGAGTCCAGCTGATATGACTTGGGTCATTATCGATAAAGCCATCAACTAGCTCGTCACGGGCCTTCTTATCAAGATTTCCATGGACCTCATGGAAACGCTCCACCTCTCTATTGTAGAAACCGATCAATCGAAGGATATTGGATTCAGTAGCTTTTTTGGATGCATTGAACACCCAGTCATCTCGCTGAGATTTTATACCATTTGAATATTTCGAGAAGAGCGCCACATATGCATTCTCGTCCTTGCTCCCCATTACAATATGCTCCGAAAATGAGCTGTCTCTTTGCTTAAGCCAATCACCATGCTCATCCGGCACTATCGGAGACCAACCCGAAGACGCCGAAATCCCGCCCACGCTCGCGAAATCGTGAATAATTTTCAGCTTTTGTTCTGTGGTTAAATAATCACCGATGTCATGGAAATTAATACCTTTCGACTTCGCCCCTGGGTTTTTCACCAAGAGAGAGATTGCGATAGGTGCGCGGCTGCCACTTCCAAAAATCTTGCCTCCTTCTCTTCGCGACAACTCACCGGAGGTCCGTTGATTTCCTCTTAAGTGAAACACATAGATAGACGAAAATTCATCGGCTAAGCACTTCCGGATACCAGCTGCGGCGTTACCTTCCAGAAATCCGCCATTGGTCACGAAGCCAACAATACCAGATTTACCGATTCGGTCGGACGCCCACCGAATTGAGCGAATGTAGGAATTGTATAGGCCGTTTTTATTAACGGCATCGGAATTATCTCCATATGTATCTCGAATACGGCCATCAAGCACAGGATATGATACATTCTGATTATTGTCATTCGCATCATCTTGCCCCTTGGAGTAAGGCGGGTTTCCCATAATAACCCGAATATCCAACTTGGTCTGCCGCTTGCGACGCTCGGAGTTGTTTTCCATCAAATCGCTCACCAAGTCATCCTTCTCATACATCTGAAAGGTGTCCGTTAAACAGATGCCTTCAAAGGGAACGTATTCTTTACCTACAAGGCTGTGATAAACCGCCTCAATGTTGATGGCCGCGATGTAGTAGGCTAGCAGCACAATCTCATTGGCGTGGATCTCGTGCTTGTATTTATGCGAGAGCTGGTCGAGAGGGATAAGACCGCTTTGAAGTAGCCGTGTAACGAACGTGCCCGTGCCGGTGAACGGGTCGATGATGTGGACGCCATTCGTTCCGAGGGTAACATCGAACTCCTGTTTGAGCAGGTCGTTAATGCTGTGGATAATGAAGTCCACGACTTCAACCGGGGTATAGACGATACCCAAGCGCTCGGTCATCCGGGGGAAGGCGTTGCGGAAGAACTTATCGTAAAGCTCCACGACAATCTTCTGTTTGCCTGCCGCATTGTCGATGTTCTCGGCCCGCATCCGCACGCTGGCGTAGAACTTTTCGAGGGTATCGGCTTCCTTGTCCAGGCGGTGCTCGTTGAGCACGTCCAGCACTTGCTGCATGGCGAGCGAGACAGGGTTGTTGCTCGCAAAGCTGTAGTCTTTGAAGAGGGCGTCGAAGACCGGTTTCGTGATGAGGTGCTGGGCTAGCATCTCAATGACCTCCGCGTCCGTGATTGAGTCATTGAGGTCGTCGCGCAGCTCGTCCGCGAAGGATTTGAAGGCGGCAACCTCCTTCACGTTCTCGGGATTCGAGACGATGGTCGTGATGCGGGAGATATGAGTCTGGGCAATTTTGGCGATGTCCTTGGCCCAATCGTCCCAGTGATTCCGGTTGCCGCATTTTTTGACGATACGGGCGTAGAGAGCCTTTTCGAGTTCACCTACGTTGAACTGAATTTCGGCCTGCTTGCCCTGTGGCTGTTGCTCGGGCGTGCCGATGGTGTGTTGCCCTGCGCCGGTCGTCTTCTTTTTGCCCGTGTCCGTGCTCTTCGATTTGGGTGCCTTGCGCTCAACCTTATCAGTGATCGCGATTACCTCCATCTTTCGGGTGTCCTTGCCGATGAGGTCGAGCTTGTTGATGAACGCATCAAACTGGTCGTCGTGCGACCGGAGCGCCTGCAGAACCTCCCAAACGACCTTGTAAACCTTGTTGTCGTTCAGCGCCTCGGCCTCGTCCATACCCGCAGGGATGACCACGGGAAGGATGACGTATCCGCGCTTTTTCTTCCCGGTCGGGTCTTTTCGCATGACGCGGCCGACAGACTGAACCACGTCCACTTGAGAATTGCGGGGCGTAAGGAAGAGAACGGCATCGAGAGCAGGCACGTCCACACCCTCCGAGAGACATCGGACATTGCTTAAGATCCGGCAGGTGTCGGCAGGGGCCTCGGCCTTAAGCCAATTAAGGCGGTCCTCTTTCAATGATGCTCCCATCGAACCGTCCACGTGCTGCGCTTCGCAAAGTAGGTGGCTGGCTTGCGCGTCGGGTTCCTTCTCTCGGTAGGCCTCAACGACGGCGGCAAACATTTCTGCGATTTCCTTGGAGCTAACCCGGTGGTGCTTCGCTCCTGGAATGCGATCAATGACTTGGCAGAACGCGACGGCGCGGCGCATCGGGTCGGCGTCGTTTCCGTCCTGAAGGCCCTGCTTTGCGAGTGCTTTCCAGCATCCGACAATGCGGGCCGCGTCATCTACTTTCAGCTGGTTGTTTTCGTCTTTGAGAAGGTTTTGGAGGCGCTCGCTGACGTGGTCTGAACTGATGGTCAGGACGATGACCTTGTAGTCGCACAAGAGGTCCAGGTGAACGGCTTCGGAAAAAGTGATGACGTGGAGCTGGTCACCGAACTTCCCAGTGTCGTCCATCGAGCAGAGTTCGGCGTTCTCCTTCTCTGCCGTGGCCTTGGCCGTGTCCCCGTAAATACGGGGCGTAGCGGTCATGTAGAGACGTTTCTTGGCCTTGATGAACGCGGCATCGTGGACCTTGACGAAGGTGCTTTCTTCCTCGCCGTCGAAGGTGGCACCAGTCGTGCGGTGCGCCTCGTCACAAACGATTAGGTCAAAGTCGGGGAGGCCGTGCTGTAATTGAGAATTCGATACTACCTCGATTGAATGGTAGGTAGAGAAGACGACGTTCAGGTGTGTCTTGTCCTGGCGTTTCTTGAACTCGATGGCCAAGCGGCCTGCATCCGTGGTCGCGGGGTAGCGTAGTTCGTGGGCGAAGGTGGTGACAGTGTCCTCGTCGCGTTTGCGCTTCTTGCCGACCTCGGAGTCTGAGCACACTGCGAAACAATGGAGCGGGATTTTGGTTTGTTGCGTCCACTCCGTGAGTGCTTGGGAAAGCAATGAAAGGCTGGGGACAAGGAAGAGGACTCGACCACCGGGGCCGGCAAGTTGCTCGGCGATTTTCAGACTGGTGAATGTCTTGCCGGTGCCGCACGCCATGATGAGCTTGCCACGGTCGGCCTTGCTCAAGCCGGACAGCACATCGGCAATGGCGCGGTTTTGGTGGGGCCTGGGGTCGTTTTTCTTTTTTAAAACGGGAGCCTGGGAGGGCTGGTAACGCGACCAATCTATCTGGCTGTTTTCGAGGTCGTGGAGGTCGAGCTTAGTGACGGGCGGATTCTGGTCGAATAGGGCAAGATCCGCGTTCTCGGTCCAGTCGTTCGTCGTGGAAACGATGACTCGGTGCTTGAACGGCTTTTGACCGGAGGCGGTGAAGAAGCTGTCGATGTCTTCTTTTCTAATGCGGTAGCCTGGGTCGTAAAACTTGCACTGGATGGCGTGGAACTCCTCGGTCCCGCGTGTCTGGGCAACCAGGTCAATGCCCGTGTCTCGGCCGTCAATGCCTTGGGCTTTGGCCCAATCGGCATACGTCCATACCTCCCGGTAGAGGTCGGCGTAGATGGGCTCGTTGCGGAAGTAGGCGCGAATCAGCTCCTCGAAGTAGGTTCCCTTTTCTCGTTCGGATTGGGCGGTCTGGCGGAAGTGGGTGAGGAGCGCGGTGAGGGAAGCGGATTCAGCCATGGATGAGGGAGCCGGTTTTAAACGGAGTGGGGGAGCTGGGCAAGGGATAGTCGGGGGGCTGTGAAACTTAGGCGGAGGCGGGCTTACTTAGGTAGCCGGGGGCTAGTTTGGCGTTTTCCACGTCATGCAGCGCTACTCTGTTACGAAGGCAGAGCGGGAGCGTATTTAGGTGCTGGCTTTCGGAGCAATCAACGCTCCAGAGCCGCAAGACGTAAGCTGCTAGTGACGCGCGAACCCGCAGGATGTGGACGCCAGCAACCATCTGAAATTCCTGCTCCGTCATTGCCCGGCTCTCGGGCTTAGCTGCGGGATGTGGAATCAGCTCAAGTTTCAGCATCTTGTTCCACTCGTCATCGAACTCCTTCGTTTCCTCGTTGAGCGGTTTTGCGTCGCTGAGCACCTCGGCGCTCTTGATGCGGTTCAGGATGAAATCGCAGAACATTTTTTTCCTTCTGCAATGAGCGCGAACCATCCATTTCAAGCCTGTTCCCGCCAAGTTGAACGGCACAATCTCACGGGGGCCGCGATTACCGCTGTCAGACAGATACTCGATTCGCAGGACTTGGTTCTGGCTGATCGCACGGGAAACTGCCGCAAGGATGTGTGTCGGGGGAGCCTGCATCCGGCTCGGCATTTCGCAGGGAATCATCACCTCCGGTTCGGAGCCAAAATCGTCTCCGATACCGTGGACAAGCGCACGAAGTAGCTGCTTCGGCTCCTTATCCTTGAGGAAGACCGGTGCAAAGCTCGGGTTGATGCGATAGACCTTCGTAGCGGTGTCGAACTCGATGTTATCCGGTGCCTCTTCGCGGTAAATTGCCAAATCCCGCGTCGCGGCGGCCTCACTTATGCCGAACCTTTTGATTAAATCGCTACGATTTATTTGCCCAGTAAAATAGATCCTAAACTCAAGATAGTTAAGGCGTTCTCTCTGATTTTGGGAGTGTTTTTCCATGTGGCGTGGGGCGCTTTGTCAAAAAGAGTTCTTGTCATAATCAAATTGAGCGGCACTCATTTTGACCAGATTAACGGCTCAGAAAGAGCCTATGCGAAACGAGAGTCAAACCGAACATCACAAACAATGGCTACTAATCCTCCCAAGGGTGACGGTCACCGCAACGGTGCCGTCCGCGACAGATCTCAATTTCAGACTCCTTCCGGACTCTGGGCAAAACGTGACGGCGAAACCGGCCGCATCATGGACGTGAAGACTTCTACGCCGACGCCGCACAAGGGCGTTCGCAAGGAGAAGTAAGACGAAAAAACAAAAACTAGAACAAAACATACGTTATAATAATAGACATGAAACCTGATAAGAAACTTGTTACTATCATTGTTGAAGGCGCTCCTCATGAGTGGCCTAAAGATGAGATCACCTATGCAGAGGTGGTGAAATTGGAGGTTCCTGGGTATCCTCAGACCCCTCCCATTGCCTACGCCGTAAAATATACTCGCGGCCAAGGAAATAAGCCGGAGGGCACCCTTACGCCCGGAGGCTCGGTCAAAACCAAAGAAGGGATGGTATTCAGTGTTTCAGAAACTGGTCAGTCATAATCCCGACATTGGTCGCTTAATTGACAAGGGCTATGCCCTTGCAGTCGATACGACGACGCACTTGGTCGTGCGCGATATTCCCTATCTTGATGCGCAAAAGCAGCTCAAGATAGGCAGTATTGTGGCTAAGATGACCTCGGCCGATAACGTGGTATTTCAGCAGACCGACCACCAAGTCTTTTTTGCGGGCGACATGCCGCACGGATTGGATGGAAATCCTATGGTTCATCTTGGCGGCGGGGGCGCATCAATTACGCTCTCTGCTGACGCGAAAGATGTAGTTGTTCGGCGTTCGTTTTCCTATAAGTATAAGGAGGCAGGCGTCATGCGAGCTTACAAGGATTTCGAGGAGAAGATTGATGCTTATGTGGGGCAGATCTGCACCCCGGCGATGGAGTTGTTTGGGGTAACGCCCTTCACGCATAGGGCGGTTCAGAGTTTTACGCCTGATCCGATTTTCAAATTTCAAGACACGCATACAAGTCGTGCCGATTTGACTGAACTGGCTGAGAAGCTGTCCGGTGATGTTGTTGCCATAATTGGAGCTGGCGGGACTGGCTCCTACATTCTTGATTTTCTATCCAAGTGTCGCGTTAAAGAAATTCGTATATTCGACTTGGATGAATACCATGTTCACAATGCCTTTCGTTCACCTGGAAGCGTGAATGAAGGTGAGTTCGGAAAAGCCAAAGTTGAAGTTCTGGCGAATCGTTACAGCAGTTTTAGGCACGGTGTGGTTCCGGTTCGTAAATATGTGGATTCCGACTGTGCTGCAGATTTTGAAGGCGTTACCTTTGCATTTGTTTCAGTAGATAAAGGGTCGTCGCGTTCACAGATTTTCGACCTGCTCATCAAGCAGAAGATTCCATTCATTGATGTTGGAATGGGCCTAAAGAAAAAGAATGGCTCATTACGTGGAATGATTCGCGCAACCTACTATTCCGTTGAACAGGCGGAGGCGGTTCGGGAGTTGGGCCTAGCTGAAATGGCCGATGGTGAGGAGAATCTTTACCGGACAAACATACAAATAGGGGAGTTAAATGCTCTGAACGCCTGTTTGGCAGTTATGAAGTTTAAGAAAATCAGGGGTTTTTATGGTGAGCTTGAGGACTTTTATAACGTCTTCTTTGATGTCTCTGATATGAAATCAACCTTTCTCCCCGAACGTAAAGATGAAGATTCAACGCCTGACGCTTAAGAGGGTTGAGTTCATGCCCAAGGAGCTTGCTTCGGGGGTCTTGTATGTCGCGGAGCAGTATGGCGCGGCTGCGCACTTATGCGCGTGTGGCTGTGAACGGAAAATTAGAACTCCTCTCGGGCCGACTAGTTGGTCCTTAACTGAGGATGAAAATGGCCCTACTTTAAGGCCGTCTGTCGGCAACTGGCAGCAAGACTGTAAGAGCCATTACATTATACAGGACGGAGACGTTATTGAATGCGGCCGGTGGAGTGATGAGGAGATTATATCCGGGCGCATGCGTGAGCAGGAGACGGCGAAGGTATATTTTGAACGGAAGTATGGCCGGAAACGCGGTCTTGAGCGGTTTTGGGCATGGGTTCGGAAGTTCTGGCGCTAAGTCCCATACCTTCCGTTCTTGGCGGGCTTGCTGGTTTACCACGACGGGGGCATTTTTCGACCCTTGAAAGTTTCCCGCCCCATCCCTGCCGCCGTCTCTCCGTTCCCGAAGCGTCCGCTCTCGGCCGTGGCGGTGCGTGCCGGGTTCCCGTCGCCGGCTGACGACCACCTCGAAAAGCGGTTAGACTTGGCTGAGCTGGTCGGCATCCGCGCGCCCGAGGCCGTTTTCTTCATCCGTGCCGAGGGAGATTCGATGACGGAGGCGGGAATCCATTCGGGGGACACAATGGTCATTGACCGGTCCGTCGAGCCGGGAGACGGGCATGTCGTCGTTGCTGAGATGGCCGGAGAGTTCGTCGTGAAGGTGCTGCGGAAGCGTGGGCGAAAGCTCTACCTCGAACCGGCGTCGAAAAATCCAAAATACACCCCTGTCGAGGTTACGGATTTAGAGGGACAAGTCTGGGGCGTTGTCACTGCAGCTGTGCGCCCGTTGAAGCGTCTGTGAGAGGGGGCCTGCCGCCATGTATGCCCTCGTTGACTGCAACAATTTCTACGCCTCGTGCGAACGAGTCTTTAACCCGCGTCTAGCAGGGAAACCGGTCGTCGTTCTGAGCAACAATGACGGGTGCGTGGTGGCACGGTCTGCTGAGGCGAAAGCTATGGGCATCGAGATGGCCGGTGCCTGGCATCAAGTATCGGAGCGTTACCCGCAGGTCGTGGCGCTGTCCTCAAATTACGCTCTCTACGGGGAGATGAGCCGAAGGGTGACGACGACGCTCCGGGGCTTCTCGTATCAGTTAGAAAACTACAGTATTGACGAATCGTTTCTTGAATTTCTCCCCGGCGTGGACTGGGACAAGCTCGGGCGGGAGATGAAGCGGACCGTTAAGCGGCACACGGGTTTGCCCGTGTCGGTCGGGTTCGGTGAAACGAAGGTCTTGGCGAAGGTAGCGAATCGACTGGCGAAGAAGCGGCCTGAGCTGGGCGGGTGCCATGTCCTCACCTCTGAAAACGTGGATGAAGCACTGGCGTCCCTGGCTACTTCGGACATCTGGGGAGTCGCTCGGCGCACTGCTGAGAAGCTGGCCGGTGTCGGGGTGCGGTCTGCGCTGGATCTGAAACGAATGGACGTGGGGCAGGCTCGTAGGCTGATGACCGTGGTAGGAGAGAGAATCGTCATGGAGCTGCGGGGCGTCTCGTGTCTCGAAATTGAGGAGGTCGCCCCCGAGAAGCAGGAGATCTGCACGGCGAAGAGCTTTGGCAGGCCTGTCGAGTCGCTGGATGAGCTGCGGGAGGTGGTCGCCTCCTACGTTTCCCGCGTCGCGGAGAAACTACGGGCACAGGGGAGCGTATGCGGGCGGGTGCATGTCGGCCTCGAAACGAATCCCTTCAGGCCGGAGGAGAGGCAGTATTTCAACGGTGGCGGCGTTAACCTGGCTACGCCCTCGAACTTCACGCCAATCCTCGCGACTGAGGCCTTGCGCGTCCTCGAAGGCATCTATCGCCCTGGCTACCGCTACAAACGTGCCGTGGTCATGCTCCTGGAGCTGGGGCCTGAACACGCGGTGCAAGCCTCCCTGTTTGATTCTATGCCCCCGGAGGAGGTGGAGAGGCGCAGGCGGCTCATGGCGGCGATGGACTCGGCAAACAAGGTCTGGGGACGCGGGACGGTGCGCTTGGGCTCTGCTGCCGGTCCAAGCCCGGAGTGGAAGATGCGGCAAAAAGCGATGTCGCCGGCCTACCTGTCGAGGTGGGCAGAGATTCCGGTGGCAAATTTACACTGACGGGGCTTTAAACTTTTTATTGTAATAGTGCTCTAAAAGGGGATTTTGTGTGCCTGTAGATACAACTACACGCAGCGATTCAATAAAGCTGTCTGTTGTGGGGTAATCATCAAAAATAACAGATAGATGCGAAACGCAGAAAGATGGGCTTGTTAGTGTAATCCAGCGGAAATCAACATCTAGATTTTGAAGCTCCTTAACTTCCTTGCGAATGGATTCTGCCATTTCATTTAGTTGGATTACTTGCTTAGTTTTCTGCTTTGGGAAGTCGGAGTTCGCGCTAAAACTCACTTGGGCAATTGCACTTGTAAGTGCAGAAATGAAGCTTGGGTCCTGCAAGCCACCGTGGTCATGCAGGGTAACGCTTAGCCGCCATATCTGGCGGTTATTAAGTTGGAGTGAAGTGCCATCTGTGAACTCAATTTTGCCCCGCTGCCTAAGAATTCGCTCATGCGTTAATAGCTGAACTTGTGCCGCTAGGACTGCCCCGGCGTAATCTAGTAAGGCTTCATGTGGCTCTCCTGACATGGTAAGCCTAGTAGTAGGCTTTGCTTTGCATTCAACGAACAGTATGTGCTTGGCGGTTTCAATTATTAAGTCACATTCCCCATCCTCTTTGGGTGAATTTAATTTATATTCTTTGCTGTAGCTAATGGACGCATCTTTTTTTGATGAAAATATATCTTTTGTAACGGCCTCTGCGCCTTGGCCGACAATTTCAGCGTTAAGCGGGTGTTTATTCTCAAAGCATTTCGCAAGTAAGGCCTCCAATAGGGAAGGGCCAAAGGCTGGTGGGAATGGAATTAAGTAAACGTTTTTATCGTATTCTATTAATGGTTTCGTGAACGCTAGGTCGGAAAGGGTTCCGGATGATGCTGAAAACGGGGATGCGTATGCTGGGTTTACGATTCCGGCCTTGTGGCAGATTGAAGGTAGAAGGAGATTTAGTTCTGTATTATTTAATCCGGATTTTAATAGCTCGTTTCGACTTACAAGTATTGGGCGTGGTGTTACGAGTTGTGCTTGTAGTGAGCTCCAGATTTTTAGTGCCTGGTCCTTAAGCTCTCGAATATTTCTGTATTGTTCGTGGCTATTAATTAGCGTAATTCCCCAGAATGATTGGGTGATTTTTTCTACTTTGTGCGGGAGCCACTGTTTTATCGAAAGGAGGTGTTCAAAGTGGGCTGTTCTTTGCAATGATAGGTCAATCTTATCAGGTCGAACATGGGTGAACTCTAGGAAATGGGACGGCTCTAAATCAAGGAATGTGGCGATTTCTCGGCATAACTCCGCGCCTTTAATGAAATTACCCTCATCTTGAGATGAATTTACGGTTTTACGGTTACAGCGTAATATCAAGTTGTAGATAAATGCATAGGGATGAGATGGCGAAGCGGGTTCTAGATTCGATGTTTTTCGACTAGTTAAGAACATGCCATAGGCATATTTTTCTCTATTTTTAATTAGGGTAACCAGAAGCTCAAGCGATTGCAGCAAGCCTGCTTGGTTAAAAAACGATTCGGAATCCTTTGTGGCTTTCTCTATTTCGCCATCCTCAAACTGAAACTGACCATATAGGGCGGTGATTTTATATCCTCGGGCAAGGAGACTTTTTGCTGCATGAATTTGATGCGGAAAATCAGCAGGTAAATGGCTCGGAGGGTATAGTGCTAAAGCCCGACCTAATGCTATTGCCTCCACCCATTCAGGTGTATCAAGGTTGGCGACTTTTCGCCAACCGATGTGGTGCCACATCGCATTTGCTGTCGCCTTTAGCCCGACCGTATTACGTCCTATTACTTCATCAAAATAGTAGGCTTTGTAGGCTTCCCGAAGGTGATTGTATCCATCAGAGTTTTCAGGCGTGTGGATTGTGATTATGCTGAGTAATTTTTCGGAGAGATGTTTTTTTAAATCTTTATCGGTTATCCAATAGTTCTTGGCTTCGATTAAGTCGTTAAATGGAAACGCAGTTATGGACTTTTCATATGTCGCCGAGAAAAAATCACAGAATTTGACCAAGGATTCCGTCGGCATCATATTGATATGTAAGTATGAGACGTTGGGCTCTTAATTAACTGTTTTAAGTATCCAAAGAAACCTAGTTCCTGAGGTTTTGGCCGTTTCTTCTATTTGAATCTCTACCGGCATGTGGTCGCCGGACGGGTTCTGGCTTGTGCCGGCATCAATCGAGGCGCGTGAAGAAAACTCGGTTCCTCCGTTCGCAACAAAGTCACCTGCCTTGAAGTTTTCCGCCAAACTTGGGGACTGCTTGTTTTTCAGCTGTGTGGCCAGAAAAGGAACGAGACCGCTGAACTTGCTGAAAACCGGCCAAGGGGAAAGAACGGGCGTGTCGCTGTTTTTCCACTCTCCCGTTCCAATGGCGACGTTCGTCAGGGCCGGAGCAAACTGCAGGGGATGGTTTTCGAGCCGCTTGAGCATTTCGAAGCGTTGAACCAGAACTTCGTTTGAAACCGCGTGCGCCTTTCTGAAGGCCACGAGCTTCACGATGCTCAGGCTCTCCGCACAGAGTTTTTGAATCTCGGAGTAGGGAAGAAGGAGCACAGGGGACAAATGCTCCGTCTCCTTCTCAAGCTGCTCCACGAATTCTTCCCGGCTGCCCTTGAACTCGATTTTGAATTCCTCGGACCGGAACGCCAGGGTGTGCGCAAGTTCATGCGCGAGGGTGTTCCGCAGACGGCTGGGGAGAGGAGAAGCCGACGTTTCAGATGCCAGGGATTCGGCGGTGCGTGGATGCGTTTCGCTGTCGATTAAAACCTTCCACCTGCCTCCCGTCTCTTTCGGACGGGCTATGACGCCTTCGACAAGGAGCGGGCGAAACTCGATGTCCGCCTGAAAGGAACCGGCCAGGCGGTGAACTGGAACGTAGCCGTCGGGCTCGGCCGATTTCTCAGCGATGTCGGAAGCAAGCCGGATGAGATCCTTGAACTGATGGGGGCTCATTCGAGGCCAAGGGATTGCTGGCCGTCGTCGGAGGTGTTCGCGATTTTGGCCAGCTTTCGGACAAGCATGGACTCGATTTCGCGGTTCAGCATCGGCTCATGGCTCACAATTCCGGTGAGGTCATAGCGGGAGAGCTTTTTGAGAATTTTGGCCCTCTCCTCCGGCGATTTGGCGGAGTTCTCGGAAATGAAGACGCGGAAGCGTTCGTTGAGAACGATGTTTTTCCCGGACGCCATAGGAGTGTAGGACCGGAAAATCGAACGGCATCCGATTTCAAAATCCCGCTTGTTGAGCGTGACGGCAGAAACGGCCTCCATTGGAACCGTGAGGACCGTTTCCGGTGTGACGGGCACCTCGAGAACAGGTGTAGGGACTGCGATTCGTTGGGCCGGTTCTGGCTTGTTCTTTACGCCGTAGAGAACGCGAGCTGTGGGCACATACTTCGATGCCGGGTCCGTGTAGCGCTCTTGGTCATCGAAGAAGATGTGCGGAACGAAGGCATTCAGAAAATGCTCTTTCGGGAGGCCACCGAGGAAAAGGAGTTCGTCCACCTCAATGTCCCAGGCGCGGAGCGTCAGTATCACTCGTTTGTGGGCGGGGTTGTTTCTCGCCGTGATTAACGCGATCCGAACGGGGTCACACCCCTTGTCGAGATGTGGCAGGGACATTTTATGGACCTTGTGCAGCCAAGTGAGGAAGGGCGCGAATGGACCGGCTTTCATGGGGTCTTGTGCCTTCGCTTTCTCGTGCTCGAAGAAAGCCTTCGCTCCCTGCTCTTGGTAGATTTTTTCCGACTCATCGGAGAAGAGCACCGCGTCGCCGTCGAAGGCGATGCGTAGCTGCTTGCCGTCGATGGTGCAGATTTCCGGTGGGTCGTAGAGGAGCGCTGCCGGGACATCCTGCATAAGTGCGTCCCTCACGTCTTTTTCGTCTTTCGAAAGAAACAGGGAAACTTGAAAGGGGGGAAGATAGGGGCCTAGGGCTCCGTCACCCACGAACGCGGCGCGATTGATGTTCAACCCATACGTATCAATCGAGTTCATCGCTCGAAGGCCTGCAGCAGGTTGGTTGTGAGAGAGGACGATTACCTCTACGAGCTGTTCATCCTTCACCTTCTGTTCTTCCCGCGTTTGGGGCGGGTTTAACCGCAGCAACCCCTCGATGAGGGAGAACGCGGTTCCTTTCTTGAACGGGATGTCCTCGTTCTGAATCTGATGTTGGACGAACGCAGTTTTTCCCTGTTTGTGAAAAATCTCGTGTTCTTCTCGGGTGTCGAAAAGCGCAGAGGAGGAGATGCCTACCACCAGTTTGCCGTCTAAGAAGTTGGCCATGGTCGTTATCTAACTGAAACTTAAGCTGCCAATCGTGTGCTTGTCGGGCAATCAAATATCGTTAACGCAGTAGGTGTATTCCTTTTATCTGACTGGGAATTACGAAACCAATGAAGCTTCGATTCTTGCCCTTGGCCCTCTCCCTTCTCCTGCTCACGGGCTGTGGTCCGAAGCGTATTGATGGCTCCTCCGATGAGGCCTTCAAAAAATCGCTCGAATCGATGGGCAAGAGCCTGTCTGAGGATGAGAGGAAGGAGCTGACCGAAGGGATCATGGCTCTCGCTTTGGACGGCATGAACATTTTTCAAATGGGTGCCGCACCCGGTTTGGCCGAACAGAGCATGCGCGAAAAGCTCAACGGGAAATCGTTTGCCGACATCCAGGCTGCAATCGCAGTGATGAAGGCGGAACGTGCGGCCGAACAGTTGAAGCGGGATAAGGAAGCGGCTGAAGCAAAAGCGAAGGCTGCGGCGAAAAAGAAACTGCAAATCGAGACCGAGGTTGCCGAGCTTGAGGCGGAGAAAGCAAAGGCCGAAGCGGATGCAGTCGCTCTGAGCAAATTCGAAGTCTCCCGCTCCAGATTTTACTTTTCTGAGTCGGGTTACCGTCAGTCTCCGACAATCGAGTTGTCGGTTAAAAACGGTCTGCCTGTGGCCGTATCTCGCGTCTATTTTAAGGCCGTGCTTTCCAGCCCCGGACGTTCGATCCCATGGGTTGACGACACGTTCAATTACAGCATTTCGGGTGGTCTTGAGCCAAGTGAAGAGGCGACGTGGAAACTCTCCCCGAATATGTTCAGCGAGTGGGGTAAAGCCCCGAAAGACAGGCAAGACATGGTGCTTACCGTAGAGCTGACGAAGGTTGATGGCCCGGATGGGAAGGCGCTTTTTGATGGCGCGTTCAGAGACTCAAAAAAAGAGCGTCTCGAACGGCTCAAGACCACGTTGGCGAAAGGGGACTTCACCCCTGGATTCTTCGAATAATCACACATGAAAAATCATCGATACGGGAGCAGGCCCCACCGCATCTCTAAAAATTCGGAGGCCAAGAAAGCCGCTGCCGCAGCTGGTGCCGGGGCGGTAGCTGGCGGAATTACCTCTGCCTCAGTTGGAGGTATGGGGCTGGCGGTCGCCGGAACGGGTGTGGGCATCGGAGCCGCACCGCTTATCGCCGCTGGTGCCGTCATCGGCTTGGCTGGATACGGTCTATGGCGAGCGTTCAAAAAGTAACCGAACAATTTTATGCCGACGCAC
>Ga0207689_10000391_pt1 | contig 41247 bp, 35 predicted proteins | sample KBSMisM52_FD_184312 | JGI IMG/M metagenome (GOLD analysis project Ga0207689, IMG submission 184312) | Miscanthus rhizosphere microbial communities from Kellogg Biological Station, Michigan, USA - KBS Miscanthus M5-2 (SPAdes) (version 2) | ecosystem: Host-associated > Plants > Roots >...
GCTGCGCCAGCTCCGGGACGCGGGCGGCCAGCCCGTCGGCGAGCGCGGTGAGCAGCGCCGCGCGCTCGGCCACCGGTGTCGCGGCCCAGGCCGGGAACGCGGCCCGGGCGGCGGCGACGGCCCGGTCGACGTCGGCCGGGGTGCCGGCCGGCACGGTCGCCAGCGGCTCCTCCGTGGTCGGGTTGACGACCGTCAGCGTGTCCGAACCGGCGGGCGCGACCCAGGTCCCGCCGACGAACAGGGCGTCGAGATGGTCCGGAAGGGTGCGCGCGTCGGTCGAGGTCATGTCGCCACGGTACGGCCCGCCCTTGACACTGTCCGGGCCACTGTGCCATCTTCCCACCACTGGTCTGGACCAGTACGGACCAGTCCCACGGCGTCGCACAGGTCGCACCAGGAGGATCGCGGGATGCACAGGAAAATGCGCGCGGCGGCCGTTGTCGGCGCCACAGTGGCGCTGTTCGCCGCGGCGTGCGGTAGCGGCGGCAACTCGCCCGAGTCTGCATCGGGCGACAGCGGCAACACCCAGGCCAAGGACATCACCGTCTGGCTGATGAACGGCTCCGCCCCGGACGCCGTCATCAAGCGGGTCAACGCCCAGTTCAACCAGGCGCACCCGAACACCCAGGTCAAGATCCAGATCCAGCAATGGGACGGCATCCAGGAGAAGACCACCACCGCGCTCGCCGGCAACACCCCGCCGGACGTGCTCGAGATCGGCAGCACGCTCGTCTCGAAGTTCGCGGACTCCGGTGGCCTGGAGGACCTCAGCAGCAAGAAGGCCGACCTCGGCGGGGACACCTGGCTGCAGGGCCTCACCGACGCCGGCACGCTCGACGGCAAGCTGTACGGCATTCCGTACTACGCGGGCGACCGCGCGGTGCTCTACCGCAAGGACATGTTCGCCAAGGCCGGCATCACGACGCTGCCGTCCGACCGGGCGGGCTTCGTCGCGACCATGGCCAAGCTGCAGGCCAAGTACGGCAGCGACAAGCAGTTCTCCGCGCTCTACTTCCCGGGCCAGTACTGGTACGCGGCGCTGCCGTTCATCTGGGACGAGGGCGGCGAGGTCGCGGTCCAGGACAACGGCCAGTGGAAGGGCGCGCTGGACAGCCCGCAGTCGCAGGCCGGCCTGAGCGCGCTGAAGGACATCGTCACCAAGTACTCCAAGGCGCCGGTCAACGGCAACGAGAACGACAACGACCCGGCCGTCCCGCTCGGTGAGGGCAAGGCCGGCATGATCATCGACGCCGGCTGGAAGGTCGGCACGGTGGAGAAGGCGCACCCGCAGCTCAAGGGTCAGATCGGGGTCTTCCCGGTGCCGAGCAAGAACGCCGGCCAGACCGCGCCGGTGTTCCTGGGCGGCTCGAACCTCGCGGTCTCCGCGGGCAGCGACGCCCCCGAGCTGGCGTACGAGTGGATCAAGATCCTGGCCGGCACCAAGGCGCAGACCGACCTCGCCACCACCGGTGGCGTCATCCCGAACTCGACCTCGCTGCTCACCCTGCACGCGAAGGACCCGGTGCTGTCGGTGTTCGACCTGGCGGCGAAGAACAGCCGGTCCACCCCGTCCACGCCGAAGTGGGCGAACGTCGAGAGCGGCACGGTCCTGCAGGACATGCTGGTCTCCATCTTCAGCGGCAAGAAGAGCGTGGCCGACGCGACGACGGACGCCACCGAGGCGATCACCAAGACGCTGAACTCGTAGCCTGTCGGCCGCCCGGCTCTCCGCCGGGGTCGGGCGGCCGGCTGTCCAACCCCGGTTGGCCCCGGGCCGAAGCCGGCCCGGGGCCGAACCGTGGACCCGTACCGGGGTCCGCAGCGGCCCGGGCCGGACCAGGAGGAGGACGCGTGACCCTCGATCCCCGGAAGCGGATCCGCCGCTCGGCCGGCACGGGCCGGTCCGGCGACCCGGCCCCGGATCGGGCCGGCCGCTCGACCGCTGCGTCCCCTGATGCCGCCGTCGCCGTCTCCCCCCGCCGTCCGGACGGCGCCGTCCCGGAGACCGGCGCGACCCCCCGGACCGGCACCTCGGCCGCCGCCGGCACCGTTCCGCCGACGGCGGTCGCCCCGGCCGCTGGGGCGGACGGGGGCGGCGCGGTCGGGGGCGGCGCTGTCGGGGGCGGCGCTGTCGGGGGCGGCGCTGTCGGGGGCGGCGTAGTCGGGGGTGGGGCGGGCGGCCGGCGGTCGCGGCGGTCGGTCGGGGCGCTGCCGTACGGACTGCTGGTGCCGAGCGTGCTGCTCCTGCTCGGGCTGCTCGGCTACCCGATGTACGTGCTGGTGCGCACCTCGTTCCAGCAGCTCGATCTGCGCCAGCTGATCCGCCGCCAGACCGTGTGGACGGGGTTCGACAACTACCGCACGATCCTGTCCGACGGGGAGTTCTGGGCGGTCACCGTCCGGACCGTGGTCTTCGCCGCGGTCTGCGTCGCCCTGACGATCGGGTTCGGCACGCTGGTGGCGCTGCTCATGCGCAGGACCGGCCGGAGCATGCGGTTGCTGATCTCGGCCGGCCTGCTGCTGGCCTGGGCCACTCCCCCGGTCAGCGCGGCCACCGTGTTCAAGTGGCTGTTCGACGAGCAGTACGGCGTGGTCGACTGGTTGGTCACCAAGCTCACGCCGCTGGACTGGTCGCAGCACTCCTGGTTCGACTCGCAGCTGCCGGCGTTCACCGTGATCGTCCTCTGCGTCGTCTGGCAGTCGATCCCGTTCGTGGCGCTGACCCTCTACGCCGGGCTGACCACGGTGCCGGACGCGGTCCTGGAGGCGGCCCACATCGACGGCGCCGGCGCCTGGCGGTCGTTCTGGTCGGTGACCGGGCCGATGCTCAAGCCGCTGTACCTGATCCTCACCTCGCTGTCGGTGATCTGGGACCTCAAGGTGTTCACCCAGGTGTACGTGATCACCCGCGGCGGGCCGGACCGCAAGACGCTGCTGATCAACCTGTACACGTACATCGAGGGCTTCGGGGCCAGCCGGTTCGGCGTGGCCTCGGCCGCGGCGGTGGTGATGGTGCTGATCACCCTGGCCGCGACGATCTGGTACGTGCGGTCGATGATCCGCGTGGGCGAGGAGGAGCTGTGACCAGTAGGGCCCTTCGGTCCCGGCGCGGGACGGCCGCGGCCAACGTCACCGCGGTGGTGGTGTTCGTGCTGTTCGCGTTCCCCGTCTACTGGATGATCTCCACCGCGTTCAAGCCGGCCGGCGACATCCGGACGTTCAACGTGTCGCTGATCCCGCACTCGGTGACCCTGGACAACTTCCGTACCGCCATGCGTGCGGCCGGGTTCTGGACCTACCTGCGCAACAGCGTGCTGGTCTCGCTGTCGGTGACCGTGCTCGCGGTGCTCGTCGCGCTGCTGGCGGCGACGGCGGTGGCCCGGTTCGGGTTCCGCGGCCGCCGGGCATACCTGCTGGCGATCCTCGTCGTGCAGATGGTGCCGCTGGAGGCGCTGGTCATCCCGATGTACCTGACCCTGCGCGACGCGGACCTGCTCAACCTGGTGCCGGTGCTGGTCGCCACGTACATGGCGTTCGTGCTGCCGTTCACGATCTGGACGCTGCGCGGGTTCGTCGCGGCGCTGCCGGTCGAGCTGGAGGAGGCGGCGATGATCGACGGCGCCTCCCGCTGGGGCGCGTTCTGGCGGATCACGTTCCCGCTGATGGCGCCGGGGCTGGTCGCCACCGCGGTGTTCGCGTTCATCCAGGCCTGGAACGAGTTCATCCTCGCGCTGACGTTGATGGACCAGGGCAACCAGACGCTGCCGGTCTGGCTGGGTACGTTCAAGACGCCGCAGGGCGTCGACTGGGGCGGGCTGATGGCCGGCTCGACGCTCGTCGCGATCCCCGTCGTGCTGTTCGCGATCGTGCTGCAGGGCCGGATCGCCTCCGGTGCCGCGGCAGGCGCGGTCAAGGGATGAGGCTCGAGGCGCTGGCCGATGCGGTCCTGCTGCCCGGGTTCGGCGGCACCGCGCCGCCGGACTGGGTGCGCCGGCGGGTCGCCGGCGGGCTCGGCGGGGTGGTGCTGTTCGCCCGCAACTGCGTGTCGCCGACGCAGCTGGCCGAGCTGACCGGGGCGCTGCGGGCCGAGCGGGCCGACGTGCTCGTCGCCACCGACGAGGAGGGCGGCGACGTCACCCGGCTGTTCGCCGCGGTCGGCTCCCCGGTGCCGTCGCCGTACGCGCTGGGCGTGGCCGACGACGTCGAGCTGACCCGGTCGGTGGCGGCGGCGCTGGCCGGCCGGGTCGCCGCGGCCGGGATCGGCTGGGCGCTCGCGCCGGTCGCCGACGTCAACAGCGCGCCGGACAACCCGGTGATCGGCGTCCGCTCGTACGGGCCGACGCCGGCGCTGGTCGCCCGGCACGTGGCCGCGGCGGTGACCGGCATCCAGTCCGCCGGGGTCGCCGCCTGCGCCAAGCACTTCCCCGGGCACGGCGACACCAGCGTGGACTCGCACCTGGGCCTGGCCACGGTCGGCCCGGACCTGGCCGGGGCGCTGGAACCGTTCCGGGCGGCGGTGGCGGTCGGGGTGGCGACGGTGATGACCGGTCACCTGCTGGTGCCCGGGTACGGCGACCTGCCGGCGACGCTGAACCCGGCGCTGGTGGACGGGCTGCTGCGGGCGGAGCTCGGCTTCGACGGCGTGGTCGTCTCGGACGCGCTGGAGATGGGCGCGATCGCCGGCTCGGTCGGCGTCGGCGAGGGCGCGGTGCTGGCGCTGCTGGCCGGGGTGGACGCGCTCTGCCTCGGCGGGGACGAGACCGGCGAGCCGATCGCCGACGCGGCCCGGGACGCGCTGGTCGCCGCGGTCCGAAGTGGACGGTTGGCGGAGGAGCGGCTGGCGTCCGCGGCGGTCCGGGTTCGGGCGCTGGCCGGTCGCTTCCCCGGCTCGCTGGCGGCGCTGGGCCTGGTCGCCGCCCGGCGCGGGCTGCGGTCCGCCGGGGACGTGCGGCTCGGGTCGGGTGCGCCCGTCGTGGTGCGACTCGATCCGGCACCGACGATCGCCGTCGGGCGCAGCGCCTGGGGACTGGATGGCTTGCTGCCGGGCGCGACCGAGCTGGTCCTGGGTCCGGACGACCCGCTGCCACCGCTGCCCGCCGACCGGCCGCTGGTGCTGGTGGCCCGGGACGCGACCCGGGTCGGCTGGGTCGGGCGGGCGGTCGCGGCCCTGCTCGCCGCCCGGCCGGACGCGGTGGTCGTGGAGATGGGACTGCCCGGTCCGGTGCCCCCCGCCCGCGGCTGGATCGCCACCGGCGGCGCGTCGGCCGCCAGCGCCCGGGCCGCCGCCGAGCTCCTGCTCGGAACAGCACCATGACCAGCGGGACGGCCGGGGTCGCGGTGGGGGTGGATGCGGGTGGGTCGGGGAGCCGGGCGGTCGTGGTGCGGGACGGCCTGGTCGTCGCGCGGCGCGACCTCGGGCCGATCAACGTGCTGCTGCACCCGGACGCGGTGGACCGGCTCGCCGCCGCCGTGACGGACGCCGGCGCGGTCGCGGCCGGCTTCGGGCTGGCCGGCCTGCGCTCGGCCGAGCACGCGCGCGAGCTGACCGCCGAGCTGGCCCGGCGTACCGGGGCCACGGTGGCCGTCGGCGACGACACCGAGGCGGCGCTGGCGGGCGCGTTCGCCGGCCGGCCCGGGATCGTCGTGATCGCCGGCACCGGGTCGGGCGCGGCCGGCCGGGACGCGGCGGGGCGCACCGTCCGGGTCGGCGGGCACGGGTTCCTGCTCGGCGACGAGGGCGGCGGCTACTGGATCGGCCGGGAGGCGGTGCGGGCGGCGCTGCGGGCCGCCGACGGCACCGGCCCGCCGACCGCGCTCGCCGACGTGGTCCGCACCGCGTTCGACACGCTGACCGGCGCCGAGACGCTGGTGCACCAGCGCCCCACCGACCGCCGGCTGCTCTCCCGCCTGGTCCCGCAGGTCGCCGCCGCCGCCGGGGACGGGGCGACCGGCGGGGATGCGGTGGCGGCGCGGATCCTGGCCGAGGCGGCCGCCCACCTGGCCGAGCTGGCCGCCGCCGTCCGCGCCCGGCTCGGTGACCTGCCGGTCGCCGGCGTCGGCGGGATCTTCGGCTGCGCCCCCGTCGCGGCGGCGTTCACCGCGGCGACGGGCGCACGACGACCGGTGGAGCCGCCGGAGCTCGGCGCGTTGCGGCTACTCGACCGCTAGGGCCGAGTCCGGGACCGTGTCGAACTGCGGGCCCTCGGTGCGGGTCCGCTTGAGCTCGTAGAAGTACGGGTTGGTGGCGAGCGCGACCGCGCCGTCGAAGACCGTCGCCGCCTCCGCGCCGGTCGGCACCCGGGAGATCACCGGGCCGAAGAAGGCGGTGCCGTCGACGTGGATCACCGGCGTGCCCACCTCGTAGCCGACCGGGTCCATGCCCGCGTGGTGGGAGGCCCGCAGCGCCTCGTCGTAGTCGGTGGAGTCGGCGGCGTCGGCCAGCTCGACCGGCAGCCCCGCCTCCTCGAGCGCGGCGACCAGCGTGTCCCGCTCGTAGCCGGCCTTCTGCTGGTGGATCCGGGTGCCGAGGGCCGTGTAGAGCTTGCGGAGGACCTCGGTGCCGAACTTCTGCTCGGCCGCGATCGCGACCCGCACCGGGCCCCAGCCCTTGCCGAGCATCTCCCGGTAGCTGTCCGGGAGGCCCTCCTTGTCGGCGTTGAGCACCGACAGCGACATCACGTGGAAGCTCAGATCGAGCGGCCGCTGCTTCTCCACCTCGAGAATCCACCGGGACGTCAGCCACGCCCAGGGGCAGATCGGGTCGAACCAGAAGTCGACCTTGGTCCGCTCGCTCATTCAGCTCCTCCTACGGAAACGGATGGTCCGTTCTCGGCAGCGTTGGTATGCCCGGTCGCATTCCCGCCGTGACCTGTGCGGCGGTCCGGATAACCCGGTCGGCCCAGTCGGACCGGCGTGCCAGACTGCGGGGATGGGTGTTCCGAACCTGACCAGGGTCGATGCGCGGGCCCGCGCCGAGCTGGTGTCCGTCTCCGGTTACGAGGTGGAGCTCGACCTGACCGACGGCGGCGGCAAGCCCGGCGAGCGGACCTTCCGGTGCCGGACCACGATCCGGTTCACCGCGTCCCGGCCCGGAGCGGCGACGTTCGTCGACGTGATCGCGGACGGGTTCCGCGAGGTCACCCTCAACGGGCGGGCCCTGGACACCTCGGCGTACCGGCCGGAGGACGGGCTGGCGCTGCCCGACCTGGCCGCCGACAACGTGCTCGTCGTCGACGCCGACCTGCTCTACACGAACACCGGCGAGGGACTGCACCGGTTCGTCGACCCGGTCGACGGCGAGGTCTACCTCTACTCGCAGTTCGAGACCGCGGACGCGAAGCGGATGTACACCTGCTTCGACCAGCCCGACCTCAAGGGCACCTTCGCCCTCACGGTGACCGCGCCCGCGCATTGGGAGGTCGTCTCCAACGGGCGGGCGGAGGAGGTCACCGAGGGCGCTGGCGGCGCGCAGGTGGTCAAGTTCCGCACCACCCCACCGCTCTCCCCGTACGTGACCGCGCTGGTCGCCGGGCCGTACCACAAGGTGACCGACAGCCACGACGGCATCGACCTCGGCGTCTACTGCCGGGCCTCGCTGGCCGAGCACCTCGACGCCGACGAGATCCTGCTGATCACCAAGCAGGGCTTCGACTGGTATCACCGGGCGTTCGACTACCGATACCCGTTCGACAAGTACGACCAGCTGTTCGTGCCCGAGTTCAACGCCGGCGCGATGGAGAACGCGGCCTGCGTCACGTTCCTCGACGACTACGTCTTCCGCTCGAAGGTCACCGACTACTCGTACGAGCGGCGCGCCGACACGATCCTGCACGAGATGGCGCACATGTGGTTCGGCGACCTCGTCACCATGCGCTGGTGGGACGATCTCTGGCTGAACGAGTCGTTCGCCAGCTTCGCGTCCGTGCTCGCGCAGGCGCAGGCGACCCGGTTCACGTCCGCCTGGACCACGTTCGCCACCATCGAGAAGACCTGGGCCTACCGGCAGGACCAGCTGTCCTCGACGCACCCGATCGCCGCCGACATCCCGGACGTGCAGGCGGTCGAGGTCAACTTCGACGGCATCACCTACGCGAAGGGCGCCAGCGTGCTCAAGCAGCTGGCCGCATACGTGGGGATCGAGCAGTTCCTGCGGGCGATGCAGGTCTACTTCCGCCGGTACGAGTACGCCAACACCACGCTGGCCGACCTGCTGGGCGTGCTCAGCGAGGAGTCCGGACGGGACCTGTCCCGCTGGTCGCAGCTGTGGCTGGAGACGGCCGGGGTCAACGCGCTGCACCCGGAGTTCACCCTCGACGAGAGCGGGCGGTACGCGTCGTTCGCGATCGTGCAGTCGCCGGCCGAGCCCGGCGGCGGCCCGCTGCGCGACCACCGGCTGGCGGTCGGCCTCTACCGGTCCGAGGGCACCAAGCTGGTCCGCACCGAGCGGGTCGAGCTGGACGTGTCCGGCGCCCGGACCGAGGTGCCGGAACTGGTCGGCGTCGCCCAGCCGGAGCTGCTGCTGGTCAACGACGAGGACCTGACGTACGCGAAGGTGCGGCTGGACGAGCGCTCGCTGGCGACCGTGATCGCCCGGCTCGGCGACATCGACGACCCGCTGCCGCGGACGCTGTGCTGGGGCGCCGCCTGGGACATGACCCGGGACGGCGAGATGCGCGCCCGCGACTACGTGGCGCTCGCGCTGGCCGGCGTGACCCGGGAGACCGAGATCGGCGTGGTGCAGTCGATCCAGTCGAAGATCCGCTCGGCGCTGGTGCACTACGTCGATCCGGCCTGGGCGCCGGAGGGCTGGTCCCGGCTGGCCGCGCTGGCCGAGGAGCAGCTGCGGGCGGCCGCGCCCGGTTCGGACCTGCAGCTGGCCTGGGCCCGCACGCTGGCCGCCGCGACCCGGGCGCCGGCGCACGTCGCGCTGGTCCGCGGGCTGCTCGACGGGACCGAGACCGTGCCGGGGCTGGCCGTGGACACCGACCTGCGCTGGACGCTGCTGTCCGCGCTGGTCGCCGTCGGCGCCGCCGGCGACGACGCGATCGAGGCCGAGCTCGACCGCGACCCGACCGCGGCCGGGCAGCGGCGGGCGGCGACCGCGCGGGCGCTGCGGCCGACCGCGGCGGCGAAGGCCGAGGCGTGGCGGCTGGCCACCGAGGACGACGAGCTGCCCAACGCGATGAACGAGGCGGTCATCGGCGGCTTCTTCCACCCGGCCCAGACCGAGCTGACCGAGCCGTACGTGCAGCCCTACTTCGCCGTGATCCCGGACGTCTGGGAGCGGCGGACCAGCGAGCCGGCGCAGAACGTGGTGGTCGGGCTGTTCCCGGACGCAGCCTCGACCGACGTGGTCGAGCGGGCCGAGGCGTTCCTGGCCGACCCGGCCAACCCGCCGGCGCTGCGCCGGCTGGTCGCCGAGGGCCGCGACGACGCGGTCCGCTCGCTGCGCGGCCGGGCCCGGGACGCCGCCGGGTAGCGCGCCGAAACCCGGTGGACGCCGGGCACCGCTCGTTGCCAGGGTCGGCGTGTGCGGCAAGAGGACATCTGGAACGCGGAGGCGGCGGCGCGCTACGACACGCCGGGCGAGGGCATGTTCGCTCCCGACGTGCTCGATCCCGCGGTGGACCGGCTGGCCGAGCTCGCCGGCGACGGGCGAGCGCTCGAGTTCGCGATCGGGACCGGGCGCGTCGGCGTGCCGCTGGCCCAGCGCGGCGTCCCGGTCACCGGCATCGAGCTGTCCCGGCCGATGGTCGACCAGCTCCGGACCAAGCTCGACGCCGCGGCGCTCGAGGTGGTCGTGGGTGACATGGCCACCACCCGTGTGCCCGGCGAGTTCACGCTCGTCTACCTCGTGTTCAACACGATCTCCAACCTGCAGACGCAGGCCGAGCAGGTCGCCTGCTTCCGCAACGCGGCGCGGCACCTGGTGCCAGGTGGCCGGTTCGTCATCGAGCTGTGGGTGCCCGAGCTACGCCGGCTCCCGCTCGGGCAGGAGGCCACCGTCGGGCACGTCGAGCCCGGCTACATCGTGCTGGACACGTACGACACCGTGCAGCAGCGGGTGGTCTCGCACCACTTCCGGTTCGGCGACGGGACGGAGGCGTCGCTGTTCCGCAGCCCGCACCGCTACATCTGGCCGGCCGAGCTCGACCTGATGGCCACGCTGGCCGGCTTCGAGCTGGAGAGCAGGCACGCGGACTGGACCGGGACCGAGTTCACCGCCGACTCCCGCTCGCACGTCTCGGTCTACCGGCTGCCTGAAGCGCCGACGACCTAACCGCCGTGGTGGTGCGGTGGGGCCAGCGGGGTGCCGGCGGCCCGGGGGTTGGCCCGGCCGGCCTGGTCGGAGAGCATCCGCAGCCCGTTCACCAGCGCGCCGACCAGGTCGCCGACCGACAGCGAGGCCCGCATCGACAGCGCCGCCAGCGCGGCCGAACGGTCCGGCAGCCGGCGGGAGGAGTGCTCGCCGGTCACGATGTGCAGCACCCGCTGGCCCGGCGAGACCGCGATCAGCACGCCGTCGGCCGGGCGCGGCAGCCCGGCGTGCAGCCGCTCCGCGTGCTCCCGGGTCGGCTCCTCGAGCTCGCCCACCCACACCGAGAAGTCGAGGCCGGACTCCCGGCTCGACAGCGTCAGCGCCTCGTCCAGCCGGGACAGCTGCCGCGGCGTGAAGGGCCCGGGCGCGCGCCGCCGGGCGACCGCGGTGAAGTCGGTGACCTCGTGGTCCCTGCCGGCCACCAGATCGCGCGCGTGCTCGGCGTTCGCCGCCGGCCCCAGGTCGCCGCCGGGGCGGCCCACCGTGTCGGTCCGGGCGGCGATGTCCGGGTCGACGTGCGGCTCGGTCCGCACCTCACCACTCGCCACTGGCCCCACCTCTCGCCGTGCCGGTGTCCGCGTCGAGGACCGACGCCGGCCCGTGGGCCGGCCCCCCGCTGGTCAGCTCGGACCGCTCGGGTCGGGAGGCGGCGGCCAACGCGGCCCGCCCCTCGGCGCTGCCCGCCGGCGCCGCCACGTCGGGACGCGCGATATACCAGACCGGCTCGTAGTCCCACGACCTGCCGACGCGGTAACGCGGGCTGCGGGTGGCGCCGGGCGCGAACGTCAGCGCGGCCAGCAGGGCGAGCCCGGCCAGCGGTATCACCGCGAACACCAGCACGGTCTGCCAGACGGTCACCCGGTTACCGTAGCGAACCACGCCAGGCCGTTCACCTCCGGGTTCGGAAGCGGCCGGGGGCGGGAACCGCGGCTGCTCACCACCCCGGCGGGTGCCGATCGACCCAGGGCACGGCGTCCTCCAGCTGCGCCGACAGCGAGATCAGCGTCGCCTCGTCCGCCGGCCGCCCGGCGAGCATCACCCCGATCGGCAGCGTCGGATCCCCGCCGGACCAGTGCATCGGCACGCTGACCGCCGGCTGACCGGTCACGTTGTAGATCGCCGTGAACGGGGTGAACCGCTCCTGCCGGACGAAGTCCTCGGCCGGGTCGCCGGTCTCGCCGAACCAGCCGACCGGCACCGGCGGGCTGGCCAGCGTCGGCGTCAGCACCGCGTCGTACCCGGCGGTGCGGGTGATCCACTGCCGGGTGAGCATCTGCAGCTGGGACATCGCGCCGACGAACTCGGCGCCGCTGGTCGCCGCGCCGCGGGCGCGCAGCCACCGGGTCAGCGGCAGCAGCTCGCCCTCCCGGGCCGGGTCGACCGGGGCGGACGCCGCCGACACGCCCCAGACGGTCTCGAACACGCCGATCGCCTCGGGCGGGAACGGGCCGTCGATGTCCTCCACCTGGTGCCCGAGCCCGGTCAGCGCCTCGGTCGCCGCCTCGTACGCGGCCAGGCAGTCCGGGTGCACCTCGGCGCCCTCGACGGCCGGGGTCACGTACCGGCCGATGCGCAGCGTGCCCGGGTCGCGGCCGGCGTAGGAGAGGAAGGTCGCGCCGCCGGCCAGCGGGGGCGCCCAGTGCGGGTCGCCCGGCATCGGCACCGCCATCGCGTCGAGCATCGCCGCCGCGTCCCGGACACCGCGGGCCAGCGGGCCGTTCCAGGCCAGGCCGGTGACGTCGCCGAGGACCGGGCCGTTGCTGACCCGGCCTCGAGCGGGCTTGATCCCGAACAGGCCGCAGACGCTGGCCGGGATGCGGACGGAACCGCCGCCGTCGCTGCCCTGCGCGAACGGGACCAGCCCGGCAGCGACCGCGGCCGCGGAGCCGCCGCTGGACCCACCGGCCGAGCGGGTCGGATCCCACGGCGTCCGGGCCGGCGGAGCCACGTTGTTCTCGGTGTAGCAGGGCAGCCCGAACTCCGGCGTGTTGGTCTTGCCCAGGCTGATCGTGCCGGCCCGGCGCAGCAAGGTGACGACGTTGTCGTCGACGGGCGGCACGAAGTCGGCGAACAGCGTCGAGCCGAACGTGGTCCGGATCCCCGCGGTCAGGTTCAGGTCCTTGATCGCGATGGGCACCCCGAACAGCGGCGGCAGCGTCGCCCGGTCGGACTTGGTCAGCTGGTCCTCGGCTTCCTTGGCCCGGGCCAGCGCGTCCTCACCGGTGACCGTGATGAACGCGCCAAGCTCAGCGTTGCGCCGCTCGATCCGGTCGAGGTAGTGCTCGACCAGCTCGACGGGGCTGACCCGGCGGCTGCGTACCGCCTCGGCCTGCTCCAACGCGGTCATCTCGTGGAGTTCCGCCATGCGCCGAACATATCCGGCCCGGGGCCGCGGGATGATCTGCCGGATGGATGAGACTGCGCGGGAGTACGCGCTGGCGCTCGACGACGCCGACCCGCTGGCCGGGTTCGCCGCCGAGTTCGTACCGGCGCCGGGAGTGCTCTACCTGGACGGCAACTCGCTCGGCCGGCTCCCCCGGTCGACGGGGGGCCGCGTCGCCGAGGTGGTGGCCAACGAGTGGGGCGGTGGGCTGGTCCGGTCCTGGTCGACCTGGATCTCGCTGGCCCGCCGGATCGGCGACCTGATCGGCACCTCGCTGCTCGGTGCCCGCCCGGGCGAGGTGGTGGTCGCCGACTCGACCTCGGTGAACCTCTACAAGCTGGCCTGGGCGGCGGTGTCGGCCCGGCCGGGGCGCTCGGTCGTGCTGTCGACGCCGGACGAGTTCCCCACCGACCGGTACGTGCTGCAGGGGCTGTGCGCGGCCCGCGGGCTGACGCTGCGGGACCTGCCGGCCGACATCGACGCCGGGGTGTCGACGGAGTCCGTGGTCGAGGCGCTCGACCCGTCGGTGGCGGTGGTGGTGCTCTCGCACGTGGCCTACCGGTCCGGGGCGCTGCTCGACCTGCCGGCGATCACCGCGGCCGCGCACGAGGCCGGCGCGCTCGTGCTGTGGGACCTGTCGCACTCCGGCGGGTCGGTGCCGGTCGGGCTGGCCGCCGCGGCGGCGGACCTGGCCGTGGGGTGCACGTACAAGTACCTCAACGGCGGCCCCGGCTCGCCGGCCTACCTCTACGTGCGCTCGGACCTGCAGGCGCAGCTGCGGCAGCCGATCCAGGGCTGGTTCGGCGCCGCCGACCAGTTCGCCATGCCTGCCGCGTACGAGCCGGCGCCGGGGATCGACCGGTTCCTGGTCGGCACGCCGCCGGTGCTGTCGCTGGTCGGGGTCGAGGAAGGGGTCCGGGTGCTGGCCGAGGCCGGCATCGACCGGCTGCGGGCCAAGGGGCAGGCGATGACCGCCTACCTGGTCACGCTGGCTGACGCCTGGCTGGCGCCGCTCGGCTTCCGGCTGGCCTCACCGCGGGATCCGGCGCTGCGCGGGTCGCACGTGTCGCTGGAGCACCCGCAGGCCTGGCAGGTCTGCCAGGCCCTGCTCGACCGCGGCGTGGTGCCCGACTACCGGACGCCGGACCGGCTGCGGCTCGGTCCGGCGCCGCTGACCACCCACTTCGCCGAGGTGTACGACGCGCTGGCGGTGATCCGGGACGTGGTGTCGTCCGGGGCGCACCGCGGCTACCCGAGCGAGATCGCCCGGGTCACGTAGTCAACGTCGGCTACCGGATTCGTGGCTGGCGCCGCTCCAGGATGATCGCCAGCGTCGGGCACTGCTGGGCCGCCCGCTGGGCGTGGCCCTCCAGCTCCGCCGGCACCTCCGCGACGACCGGCATCGGGTAGCCCCAGTCGTCGAGGCTGACGATCTCCGGGAGCAGCTCGGCGCACAGGCCGTGACCGTCGCAGGCCACCGGGTTGACCCGCATCCGCAGCCGGCCGGCACGGTCGACCGGTGGGCGCGGTGGCTCCTTCGGCGCCTTGCGGGACCGGGCGGCGCTCGGGATCGGCGTGGTCGGCGGGCGGACCGGAGCCGGGACCGGAACCAGGGAAGGCGGTTCCGGGATCGGCTCGCGGGTCAGGTAGTCCGTCATCGGCGGGTCGGCCGACCGGAGGCCGTACTCGCCCGGTGGAGGTCGGTTCGGGTTCGACACGGCGGGGATCGACCGGTACCTGTCGGCCGGTCGCTCGTACGCGGGCGGCGCCAGGAACGGTTCGCTGACCGCAGTGTCCGGAGTGGACACAGCGGGCGGCGGCCCGGCGTGCGCGCCGTAGGAGTCCTCAGTGGACGGACCACCGTACGGGCCGCCGTACGTTCCGTAGGAGCCGGCGTACGACGGCGGCTCGGCATCGGCCGCCGCCGCGTGCGTCCCGTACGAACCGGCGTACGAGGACGGTGACCCGGTCCCGTACGGACTGCTGTCGTAAGTGGACGGTGCCGGATCGGCCGACGCGGTCCGGCTGTAGCCGTCGTATCCCGGCACCTCCGCCGGCCCGCCCGGGTAACCCGAGCCGCCGTACGGGCCGGCCTCGTAGGCAGACGGGGCCGGATCAGCGGAGGCGGTGCCGTAGGCGGAGCCGCCGTACGGGCCGGTGTCGTAGGCGGGAGCCGGGTCCGCCGCCCCGTACGACCCGCTGCCGTACCCGGACGGGGGCGGATCATGCGCCGCCGCGACCCCGTAGGAACCGGGGTACGACGACCCTGTGCCGTAGGCGGACGGAGCCGGATCGGGCGCCGCAGCCCGGTAGGTGCCGGAGTACGACGGTCCGGAGTCGTAGCGAGCCGGATCGGGCGCCGAGCCTCCGTACGAACCGGTGTAGGAAGGCGTTGAGTCGTACCCGGCCGGGGCCGGCTCGACCGACCCGTAGGAGCCGCTGTACGACGGTCCGGAATCGTAGGCGGACGGGGCCGGGTCGCGCGCCGAGCCGGTGTAGGAAGGCGCTGAGTCGTATCCGGCTGGGGCCCGGTCGACGGACCCGTAGGAACCGCCGTCCGGCGACGGGACCTCAGCCGGCGCACTCCCGTAACCGGGGGAGCCCGTCTCGTAGGAGGACGCGCCGTACGAACCGGTGTACGCGGAGCCGCCCGACGAACCGGCCTCGTAGCCGGCCTGCGCCGGCTCGACGGACACCGCCCCGTAGCCCGCCGCCCCGTAGTCCGCGGCGCCGTACCCGCCGGACGCCGTCCCGTAGGAGGGCGAGGGATCGTAAGAGGACGACGGCTCGTAGGCCGGCGGTGGCGGTGGTTCGTAGGGCGGCGGCAGCTCGCTGCTCACCGGCTCCCCGGACAGCCCGCGGTTGGCGTCCGCGGCGTACGGACCGTACGACCCCGAGTCCAACCACTCCGTGATCGAGGGTTCCTCGGCCCGCCGCCGCGACCGTCGCGACGCCACCGCCTCGTCCCCCCGTGAATGTCGGCTCATCGCCGCTTCCCCCCTTTCCGCTCGGCCGGCAGCGCCAGCACGCCGCGAAGCGGGCGCCCGCACCAGCCGGCCAGGTGCCGGTCGACGTCCTCGGCGAACACCTCGAGCGCCGAGGCGACCAGCCCGGTCGTGCCGTCCGGGTGGGAGCACGCCCCGCGCCCGGACACGATCGAGCACCACCGGTGCAGCCGGCCCACCGTGGACCGGTCGCCCTTCCCGGTGGCGAGCGCGGTGAGCGCGCCGGCGATCGCCGGCAGCCCGTTGAGGCAGGCGCCGCACTGCCCGGCCGACTGGTCGGCCAGGTAGCGCGCCAGCCGCGCGGTCTCGTCCAGCCCGCAGGCCCGGTCGGGCAGGGCGATGACGATGCCGGCCCCGAGCGTGCCGCCGGCCGCAGCCATCCCGGTGTGCGAGAGCGGCGCGGACATCGCGGTCGTCGCCGGCAGCCACCGCCCGGCACAGCCGCCGACCAGCACGGCGCCGACCTGCTCGGTCAGCCAGCCCACGCCGGACAGCGCCTGCTCGACGGTGGCTCCGACCGGCAACTCGACCACCGACGGCTGCGCGACCGCCCCGCGCACGGTCAGCACCAGCGACCCCGGCTCCTCCGGCTGGCCGACCTGCCGGAACCACTCGGAGCCGTTGCGGGACAGCAGCGCGAGGTTGGCCAGCGTCTCGACGTTCTGCACCAGCGTGGGCCGGCCCTTCACGCCGCGCTCCGCGGTCTGCGGCGGGTTGTACGTCGGCAGCGCCGCGTTCCCGGACAGCAGCGCAGCGGTCGCCGACGACTCGCCGGTGACGTACCGGTCCGGCGCGGCGACGAGCTTCATCGGCGCCTCGTCGGTCCTGGCCCGCCGCCGCTCGCCCATCGCGCGTTCCATCACGTCGTACACGCCGGGCCGGTCGACGATCGAGACCAGGATCTGCCGGGCCTCGACCGCGTCGGCGGCGACCTGCGCCCCGTCCAGGATGAGGTGCGGCAGCCGGCTGATGAGGAAGCTGTCCTTCTCCCCCAGCGGGTCTCCGGCGGCGCCGTTGACGACCACCACCGGCTTGCCGCCCGCGACCCGGACGGCCTGGACCTTCGCGTCGACCGGGAAGCCGGCGCCGCCGCGGCCGCGCAGCCCGCTCTCGGCGATGAGCCGGCCGGCGCCGGCGGTACGCAGCGGCCCGAACCTGGCGCGGTGCTCGCCCAGGCTCACCGGCCGCCCGTCCGGCCGCACTCCGGCCAGCAGTCGCGGCACGCCCGGGCCGGCCGGGGCGGCGATCCCCGCCCGCTCGGCCACTGCCGGCACCTGCCGGCGCTCCCACATCCCGGTCGGCCACTCGCCGGTGAGCTCACCGCTCGGCGCCGCGGCCGGCGCCGGCTGGCCCGGCACGTCCTCGCGCACCCACTCGCCGGTGGCGGACTGCTCCGGCCAGTGTGGCCGGTGGTAGGTCGGCGCGCTCATTTCTGCCCCGTCGTCTGCGTGGTGCCCGAGCGCTTCGACCAGCCCGGCGCGAACGGTCCCTGCTTGGCCCAGGTGAAGACGACGGCGACCGCACACGCGGTGAGCAGCACCGCGCTGGCCCGCAGCAGCGCCCGCCGCGGCCAGCCGGCGACGATCCGCCAGGCCATGGCCAGCAGCACGAACGCGACGCAGGCGAGGGTGAACAGCACCGACCACGTCTTGCGGACGTCCGAGCCGGTTCCGAGGGTGTGCACGACGGCCAGCGGCCAGCACAGGTACGCCGTCCAGTGCACGGCGCGCCAGGTCTCGTACCCGATCCGCTGGCGCAGCAGGCTCGTCACGATCATCGCGATCACGAGGTCGGAGGCCAGCGCGCCGAGCCCCATCCAGATCGGCCGGTACGTCCCGATGAACGGGATCAGGGACTCCTGAACGGTGATCGTGACGTAGTCGTCGACGACCGCGGCGCCGACGTGCAGCGCGAGCAGTACGAGAACGAACAGCGAGATGTTGCGGTGCAGGCCCTGGGTGACGAACCGCGGCCAGCGGGTGCTGGACAGCCGGGTGCCGGCGACGATGCCGAGCACCATGCTCATCGTGAGCAGGGCCAGCGCGACGATCCCGCTGGCCCGGGTCAGGTACCAGGTCAGCTGCGGGTTGCTGAGCAGGCCGCTCATGCCGCGTCCTCGCGGTCGGCGGGCCAGCCGGCCACCCGGTGCACCGCGCCGGACTCGTCGACCAGGCGGGACGGCAGCCCGAGTGCGGCCAGCCAGTCGGGCGCGCGCCGGCCGCGGACGATCGCGGCGGTGCTGGCGGTGTTCGCGTCGACGCAGCTGGCCGCGGTGACGGTCACCGTGCGCCAGACCGGCTCGGCGGGCAGGCCGGTGCGCGGATCGAGCACGTGGTGGAAGGCGGTGCCGCCGCGGCGCCAGCGCCGGACCGCGGTGCTCGACGTGGCCAGGCCGCCGCCGTGCATCCGGACGACCGGACCGGCATGCCCCGGCGTGGTCACGTCCTCGCGCGCGGTGTCGTCGGTGAGCCGCACCGGCCAACCGGCCGGCGGCACCGGGCCGGCCGCGGCGAGGTCACCGCCGACGTTGACCAGGACGCCGGCGCCGGTCTCCGCCGCGATCGCAGCGGCGGCGCGGTCGACTGCCAGCGCCTTCGCGGTCGCACCGAGGTCGAGCGCGGTGCCGGGCGGGATCCGGATCGCGTCGTTGCTCACCTCGATCTCGCGCCACGCGCCCGGCGGCGGCGGCGCGGCACTCGTGGCCGGACCGTCGGCGGGCAGGGCGGCGTAGTCGGCGTCGTACCCGGCGGCCACCATCGCGCCGCCGAGCGTCGGGTCGACGTCACCGCCGGTCTGCTCGGCCGCGGTCAGCGCGGTGCGGACGGCCTCCACGAACAGCGCACTGACCGGCACGGTGGCGCCGGCCGCGGCGTTGACGGCCATCAGCTCGGAGTCGGCCCGGAACCGGCTGCAGGCCAGGTCGATCGCGGCCAGCTCGGTGCGGAGGATGCGCATCGCGGTCCCGAGCGCGTCGGGCCGCCCGTCCAGCAGCAGCTCCCCGTACGTCCCGAGCGCCTCGAACCGGCCGCGCACAACCTGCGCTTCCCGGGGCACGGTGAGCTGGGCCCGTGCGGCGTGAGCCGGCGGGGTCGGTGGCGGGGAAGAACCGGCGTGGTGCTGGGCCGGGGCGAAGGCGGCTGGCTTCACGTGCCGCCGGTCGGGGTCGGGTCGGGCGCCGGATCCGTCGTCGGCGACGGCGTCGGTGCCGCGGTGGTGGTGGGCGGTGCCGGCGGCGGAGCGGGCGCGGTGGTGGTCCGCGGCGGCGGCGCCGGGGTCCGGGTCGGCGTCCGCCTCGGCGTGGTGGGCTGCGGTGCCGGAGCCTCGGTGGCCGTCGGGTCGGGCACCGGCGGCGGCGTGTACGTCCGCGGCTGGGGCGGTGGCGCGGCCTTGCGCGTCGTCGCCGGCGCCGGCCGCTTCGCCCGGGTCGCGGTCTTGGCCTTCACGGCGGTCCGGGCCGGTGCCTTCGCGGCCGGCGCGGCCTTCGTCGTGGTGGCCGTCTGCGCCGGCGCGGCTCCGGCGATCGCGGCGGCCAGCCCGCCGGTCGCGATCACGGCGCCGGCGGCCACCCCCTTGGTGACCAACGACAGCCGCCTGAGGGCGCGGTCGCGATGGTGGTGGGCGGGGGGATGAGCCATCGAGTTCCTTTCCGGGCATGCCGAACCGTGCCGATCCCCGTCGGTGCCGGGCCGCCCCACAGCGACCCCCGGCGCCGCATTCCCCCTCTGCCGCACCGGTTCGGGCGCCCGCCTCACCACCGGCGCCCGGTCGTTCTGGATCACGCCAGGCGAGATCCGCGCGCAAGGTTTTATCAAGAACCGATTCTGAAGTCGACCAGCATCACCGTAAGGCTTCACACAACGACGCCCCGTCGTCAGGACGGGGCGGGCAGGTCACGCGGTTGCGGCTTCGCCGTCGTCCAGGTAGGCCTGCCAACGCGGGTCCGGATTACGAAATCCGAGCACCCGCCAGGCCATCCCGGACGGGGCTCTCGGCGGTGTTCCTAACCGCCAGCCCAGGTCCACCAAGGTGCGGTCCGCCTTGGTGTGGTTGCAGCGGGCGCAGGAGGCGACCACGTTCTCCCAGGTGTGCGCACCGCCGCGGCTGCGCGGGACGACGTGGTCGAGGGAGCTGGCGGCGGCGCCGCAGTAGACGCAGCGGCCGCCGTCGCGGGCGAACACCGCCCGCCGGGTCAGCGGGACCTGAGCCCGGTAGGGCACGCGGACGTAGCGGGTCAGCCGCAGCACGCTCGGCACCGGCACGGCGGTGGTGGCCGAGTGGAAGGCGCCGTCGCCCTCTTCTACCGGAACGGCCTTCTCGGTCAGCACCAGCACGACAGCCCGCCGGCAGGACACCACACACAGGGGCTCGTACGTCGCATTCAGCAGCAACGTCACGGTTGCTAGCGGCACGGCCCCACCTCCTCGAGGTGAGACCAGTGAACCGGAACGAGGCCCTGGACGCACGCGTTTAGCGCCCTACTTCACACGAACGTCGCAGGCAAAACCGGTGGGTCGGAGGCGGTCAGCGGAGGCGGGCTCTGAGGTCGGCGACCTCGTCCGGGGTGTGGCGCGCGAGTATCGCCTCGAGGTCGGCCCGCTCCGCCGGAGTCCGGTAGGAGGCGATCTCGGCCCGCAGTCGGTTGCGCTCCGCGCGCTCGGCGCGCCGCGCTCGGAACCGGGCGGTGGCAGTGGCGGTCAGGGACGGGAGCATGATCTTTCAGTCCTTCTGGCTCGATCTCGTGTAGTTGACTACTCAAGTATACCTGAATCGATAAAGTTTCGCACGGTCGGCGATCTCTCCGACCCGGGCCGGCCCCAACGCAACCCCGCGTCTCCACGGCTGCCGCCGGCTGACCGGACGACCCGGCCATGATCAGCCCGCGCAGGCCTGCTCACGGCCGCACGCCGCTGCCGCGCACTCCCGCCGGCCCGAGCACCGCCGCAGGTCTCGACCTCGCACGCCCGCGGGCCCGAGCACCGCGGCGGCCTCGACCGCGCACTCCCCCTGGCCCGTGCACAGCCGCAGGCCTCGACCGCGCACCCTCGCCGGCCCGAGCACCGCCACGGGCCTCGACCGCGCACCCCCGCCGGCCCGAGCACCGCCGCGGGCCTCGACCGCGCACCCCCGCCGGCCCGAGCACGGGCCTTGCGCGTCCCTGGCTGGTACCCCGCGGGACCGAGCACGGGCCCCGCGCCTCTAACCTCGTACGCCGTGACCGACCCGCGCCAGGACCCGCGCCCCGGCCCCGCTCGCCCCGACTACCCGCCGGCCGAGCGGCTCGGCCTGGTCGAGCAGCTGCACGGGTTCGAGGTGGCCGACCCGTACCGATGGCTGGAGGACCCCGCCGACCCACGGACCGAGGCCTGGTCCCAGGCCGAGGACGAGATGGCGCGCGCCACGCTGGACGCCCTGCCCGGCCGCCACCGGCTGACCGAGCGGTTGACCGAGCTGCAGCGGACCGGCACCGTCCGCGCCCCGTCCTGGCGGGGCGCGCGCGCCTTCTACACCCGCCGCGAGCCGGACCAGGAGCACGAGGCGCTGCTGGTGCGCGAGGCCGACGGCACCGAGCGGGTGCTGGTCGACCCCACCGAGCTTGACCCGTCCGGCACCACGACGCTGGACGCGGCCGTGCCGAGCATCGAGGGCGACCGCCTCGCATACCAGCTGTCCACCGGCGGCGACGAGGAGTCCCGGCTCTACGTCCTCGACGTCGCCACCGGCGAGCGGCTGGACGGGCCGATCGACCGCTGCCGCTACTCCCCCATCGGCTGGCTGCCGGGCGGGCAGGAGCTCTACTACGTGCGGCGGCTGGCGCCGGATGCGGTGCCGGCCGGTGAGGAGCAGTTTCACCGGCGGGTGTGGCGGCACCGGGTGGGCGCCGACCCGGCGACGGACCTCGAGGTGCACGGCGCCGGCCTCGACCCGACGAACTACTACGACGTGCGTGTGTCCCGTGATGGCCGCTGGCTGCTGGTCACCGCGTCCGCGGGCACGGCCCCTCGGGACGACGTCTGGATCGCCGACCTCACCGGCGACGGCGTGCTGCAGTCGGTGCAGGAAGGCGTGGACGCGCGCGCGTACCCGTGGATCGGCCCGGACGGCCAGCTCTACCTGCAGACCGACCGCGATGCCCCGCGCGGTCGCCTGGTGCGCGCCGATCCGGCCGATCCCGCGTACGAGAACTGGGTCGACGTCGTGCCCGAGTCGCCGGACGAGGTGCTCTCCGGCACCGTGCTGCTGTCCTCCGCGGATGGCGCCGGCGACGTGGTCGCGGTGCTGGCTGCGCACTCCCGGGACGCCGCCGACACGCTGTCCTGGTGGGACGCGGCCTCGGCCGCCCGGCTGGGCACCGTGACCGGCCTCGGCACCGGCAGCGTGGCCGGGATGACCGGCCGGCCGGAGGGCAGCCGCGAGGCCTGGATCGGCTACACCGACCACGTCACGCCGCCGATGGTGTGGCGCTGGACCGCCGACGACCCCACCGCGGTCAGGCCGTGGGCGCTCGCACCGGGCGCCGGCGAACCGCCGGCCGTTCACGTGAGCCGGGCACACTACGAATCGGCCGACGGCACCAGGGTGCACATGTTCGTGGTCGCTCCGGTCGCCGCGCCGGACCGGCCCCGCCCGACCGTGCTCTACGGCTACGGCGGCTTCGACATCGCGCTCACCCCCGCGTATACCCCGGCGATGCTGGCCTGGGTGGAGGCCGGCGGGGTCTGGGCGGTCGCGAACCTGCGCGGCGGCTCGGAGAACGGCGAGCAGTGGCACCGCGACGGCATGCGCGAGCACAAGCAGCACGTGTTCGACGACTTCGCGGCGGCGGCGGAGTGGCTGACCGGCGCCGGCTGGACCACGCGCGAGCAGCTGGGCAGCTTCGGCGGATCGAACGGCGGCCTGCTCGTCGGCGCCGCCCTGACCCAGCGGCCGGAGCTGTACGCGGCGGTCGTGTGCAGCGCGCCGCTGCTGGACATGGTCCGGTACGAGCTGTTCGGGCTGGGCCGCACCTGGAACGACGAGTATGGAACGGCGGCGGACCCGGTCGAGCTCGGTTGGCTGCTCGCGTACTCCCCGTACCACCATGTGCGGGACGGCGTGGACTACCCGGCCGTGCTGTTCACGACGTTCGACAGCGACACCCGGGTCGACCCGCTGCACGCCCGGAAGATGTGCGCCGCGCTGCAGCACGCGACCGCCGGCACGCGGCCGGTGCTGCTGCGGCGGGAGAAGGACGTCGGCCACGGCGCTCGCTCCGTCAGCCGGACCGTGTCGCTGTCGGTCGACCAGCTGGCGTTCCTGGCCGAGCGACTGGGACTGCGGCTGTGAGCGCCACCGAGGACGCCGTCGAACGCGGCCGGTCGTTCGGCCAGTTCATCGCGGACAACCGCGAGGCGATCATCGTCAAGCCGATCCACATCGTCCTGATCATCGTGCTGGCCCTGGTGGTGCGGTGGCTGCTGTTCCGCGCGATCGACCGGCTCGTGCGCTCGACCGCGGAGAGCGACACGCCTGCCGTGCTGCGACCGCTGAAGGAACGCCGCGCCAACGGCGCCGAGTCCGGCGAGGTGACCGAGCGCCGCCGGCAGCGGGCCGAGACCGTCGGATCGCTGCTGCGCAGCATCACCTCACTGGCGATCGGCGTGCTCGCGGTGATGCTGGTGCTCGGCGAGATCGGCCTCAACCTCGGCCCGTTCATCGCCGGCGCCGGCATCATCGGCGTTGCCGTCGCGTTCGGCGCGCAGAACGTGATCAAGGACTTCCTGTCCGGGATCTTCATGGTGCTCGAGGACCAGTACGGCGTCGGCGACGTCGTCGACCTCGGGGCAGCCAGCGGCACGGTCGAGGCGGTCGGCCTGCGGGTGACCCGGGTGCGCGACGGCAACGGGACGCTCTGGTATGCCCGCAACGGCGAGATCCTCCGGGTCGGCAACAAGAGCAAGGGCTTCGCGCTGGTCACCGTCGACCTCCCGGTCCCGTACGGCTCGGACGTGGACGCGGCCGGGGCGACGATGCTGGCGGCCGCCGGCGAGCTGGTCCGGGACGACGACGTCGCCGATGCTGTGCTCGAGGAGCCGAAGCTGCTCGGCGTCGAGGAGATCGACGTCGAGCGTGGGGTGGTGCTGCGGCTGACGGTGAAGGTGCGGCCGGCGGACCAGTGGCGGATCGCCCGCGCGCTGCGGCAGCGGATCGCCGACCGGCTGGACGAGACCGGCATCCGGCGCGGCCACGGCAATGGTCTGGACGTGCACACCGAACCGGCCCGCGGCGAGCCCGCGGCGCCGCCGGCCGATGGCTCCGGCGGCCAGGCGCCGACCGGCCCGACGGAGTCGGATCCCATCCCGCGCTGACCCGACGATGCGCGTACGGAGCGGCACCCGAGCGCGCGCTGGAGCCACGAGAGACCGCGTACACGCACGCCCGTCACCCCCGTTTGCCACCGCTTGCCGATCGGGCGAACCCGCTTGTACGGTCACTCTATTCGAACAGGTGTTCGAACGGGAGTGGCACGGAAGGGTGACGTTAGGTGGGCACGGAGGTGACGCTGGGTCCCGCCGGCCGGAGCGGTCGCGGCTACCTCACCGAGCCCGCATTGACCGGTCCGGGAGTGATTATCGTCCACGACGGATACGGGCTCCTCCCGCACGTGCGCAGGCGCTGCGACTGGCTGGCCGAGGCCGGGTTCGTCGCCCTTGCCGTGGACCTCTACGACGGGCGCGTCGCGCACACGCCGGCCGAGGCCGAGCGGCTCACCGGTGGGCTCGACCAGGGGCGCGCCCGCGGGATGGTGGCGATCGCGGCGACCCAGTTGCTGGCCCGGCCGAAGGTGCGGCCGCAGCGGGTCGGGGCGGTCGGGTTCGGCCTCGGCGGCCGGCTCGCGCTGCGCGCCGCGGCCACCGGCGCCCTCGACGCCCTCGTCGGCTTCTACGCCGTGCTGGCGCCGGCCGATCGATCGCAGGTGCCGTGCCCGACGCTGCTGCACCTGACCGGCGGCCCGGGCGAGCAGGACGCGAGCGTCCGCACGTTCCTGCACGAGTTGCGTACGTCCGGCACGGAGTTGACCGTGCGGACCTGGTCCGGCGTGCCGGTCGGGTTCGCCAACGGCGACCGTCCCGACTACCGCGAGCAACCCGCGGTGTCTGCCTGGGTCGAGACCGCCGGCTTCCTCTCCGGCCACCTCCGGCAGTGAGCCCGCTGCCCCGGCGTTGGCCGTCGACACGACGATCACGCGGACGGCGCGCGGCGGGCGCACGCGGCGTACGGGACAATGGCGGAGTGACCGATGCGCAGCCCCAACCGACGCTGTACGACCTCGTGGGCGGTGAGGAGACGTTCCGTCGGCTGGTGGGCCGGTTCTACGAGGGCGTCCGGGACGACCCGGTGCTGCGGCCGCTCTACCCGGAGGAGGACCTCGGGCCGGCCGAGGAGCGGCTGCGCATGTTCCTCGTGCAGTACTGGGGCGGTCCCCGCACCTACTCGGAGCGTCGCGGGCACCCGAGGCTGCGGATGCGGCACGCGCCGTTCGCGATCGGCCCGGTCGAGCGGGACGCCTGGCTGCGGCACATGCGGGAGGCGGTCGAGTCGCTGCACCTGCCGCCGGAGCACGAGCAGCCGCTCTGGCACTACCTGGAGACGGCGGCCCACAGCATGCAGAACCAGTGGGACAGCAGCCCGGTCTGAGCCCCGCTGACCGCACGCCGGGGTCGGGTGCCGGCAGACCGGGGACAACCACACCTTCGCCGAGGAGATCCGTGCACCGCTCGCCCGACAGCAGTGCGTCCGCGAGCAGGTCCGAGGTGCGGCAGCCGTGGTGGCGGACCGCCGTCTTCTACCAGGTGTACGTGCGCAGCTTCGCCGACTCCGACGGCGACGGCGTCGGCGACCTGGCCGGTATCCGGGAGAAGCTCGGCTACTTGCACCTGCTCGGTGTCGATGCGCTGTGGCTGACGCCGTTCTACCCGTCGCCGATGGTCGACCACGGCTACGACGTGGCCGACCCGCGGGACGTCGACCCGCTGTTCGGAAATCTGGCCGACTTCGACGCGCTGGTCACGGATGCGCACGCGCTGGACCTGAAGGTGACGATCGACCTGGTGCCGAACCACACCTCCGACCGGCACCCCGACTTCGTGGCGGCGCTGGCGGCGGCACCGGGCAGTCCGGAACGGGCGAAGTATGTCTTCCGGGACGGGCGCGGGCCGGACGGCGGCGAGCCGCCGAACAACTGGCACTCGATCTTCGGCGGACCGGCGTGGACCGGGGTCCCGGACGGGCAGTGGTACCTGCACCTGTTCGCGGCCGAGCAACCGGATCTGGACTGGACGAACCCGGCGGTGCCGGCGGACCTCGAGACGACGATGCGGTTCTGGCTGGATCGGGGGGTGGACGGCTTCCGCATCGACGTGGCGCACGGGATGGCGAAGGCCGCTGGCCTGCCGGACATGGACCGGCCGGACCGGAAGAACACGGTGCCGGACCCTGAGGGCGGCCAGGACCCGCGCTTCGACGTCGAGGAGGTGCACGGCGTGCACCGGCTGATCCGCCGGGTCCTCGACGCGTACCCGGACCGGGTGACGGTGGGCGAGATCTGGGTGCACACGGACGACCGGCTGGCCCGGTACGTGCGCCCGGACGAGCTGAACCTAGCGTTCAACTTCCGGCTGCTGCAGGCCGACTGGGACGCCGAGGCGTTCCGGGACGCGATCGTCGACTCGCTGGCTGCGATGGACTCGGTCGGCGCGCCGACGACGTGGGTGCTCTCCAACCACGACGTGGTCCGGCACACCAGCCGGTACTCCCGCGGTGCCGACGAGCGGACCGGACGGCGGCGGGCCCGCGCGGCGGTGCTGGTGCAGCTCGCGCTGCCCGGGGTCGCGTTCGTCTACTACGGCGACGAGCTCGCGCTCCCGAATGTCGAGCTGCCGGACGAGGCGCTGCAGGACCCGGTCTGGGAACGCAGCGGGCACCAGCAGCGCGGGCGCGACGGCGAGCGGGTGCCGATGCCGTGGTCCGGGGAGAAGCCGCCGTACGGGTTCAGCACGGCGGCGAAGACGTGGCTGCCGGCGCCGGACGGCTGGGCCGACCTCACCGTCGAGGCGCAGCTGGAGGATCCGCACTCGACGCTGTCGCTCTACCGGCGCGCCCTGGAGCTGCGGCACGACCACCCCGGCTTCGGCGGCCCGGGGCTCGAGTGGTTCACCGGGCCGGAGGGCTGCCTCGCCTTCCGCCGCCCGGGCGGTCTGCTCTGTGCCCTGAACGCCTCGACCGAGCCGGTCCCGATCCTGCCTGGCAAGATCCTGCTGGCCAGCGGACCGCTCGGCGACGACGGCACCCTCCCGCCCGACACGACCGTCTGGCTCATCTGAACCGAACGCTCTGAAGGAGCGCGGTCTGCTCAGTGAGCGGGGTCAGCGCGGTCCGAGGGTCAGGCCGGGCGCCGTGTGCTGATAGGCCGAGCCGTACGCGCCGGCGAGCCGGGTCCAGCCGGCGGCGATCGAGACGACGACCGGCTCGCCGCGGTCGCCGAGGAAGCCCATCCGGGTCAGCGAGCCGAGCACCCGCAGCGGCAGCACCGCGGTCCGCCCGGCGCCGCTGACGGTCAGCGACTCGTGGTCGAGCAGCGACTCACCGGCAGCCGCCTCCGCGCCGGCCGGCACCGCCCGCAGCGCCTCCCGGCCGGCCCGCACGAGCTTCAGCACCACGTCGCCGGGCACCGAGTCGAGTTTGACCCAGCCGTCGACCGGCGGCAGCGCCGCCCGCCAGTCCATCTCCCGCCGTGCCGGCCAGGCGATCATGTCCGGGCCGGCACCGCGGTCGAGCGCGGTCAGCAGATCGCCCGCACCCACCGTCACGTCGGCCGGAGCCGCGTCGCCCGCCACCGTCCGGCTCACCAGCACACCGAACGGCAGTCGCGCGTATGCCGTGACCCGCGCCCCCACCGACCGCAGCCGGACCACCGCGGCGGGGTCGAGCGCGACCAGCCGGCCGAGGAACGACGCAAGGTCCGCCGTCTCGGTCGATCCCGCCGGCCGCAGCCCGGACATCGGTCAGTCGCGGGTCAGCTTGCGGTGGGTGACCCGGTGCGGCCGGGCGGCGTCGACACCGAGGCGTTCGACCTTGTTGGCCTCGTAGTCGCCGTAGTTGCCCTCGAACCAGAACCACCGAGCCGGGTCTTCGTCGGTGCCCTCCCAGGCCAGGATGTGGGTCGCGACCCGGTCGAGGAACCACCGGTCGTGGGAGATCACCACGGCGCAGCCGGGGAACTCCAGCAACGCGTTCTCCAGCGACTGCAGCGTCTCGACGTCAAGGTCGTTGGTGGGCTCGTCGAGCAGCAGCAGGTTGCCGCCCTCCTTGAGGGTGAGCGCGAGGTTGAGCCGGTTGCGCTCGCCGCCGGACAGCACGCCGGTCGGCTTCTGCTGGTCGGGCCCCTTGAACCCGAACGCCGACACGTACGCCCGGGACGGCATCTCGGCGTTGCCGATCTTGATGTGGTCGAGCCCGTCGGACACCACCTGCCAGACGCTCTTCTTCGGGTCGAGCCCGGACCGGCCCTGGTCGACGTACGACAGGCGGACGGTGTCACCGACCCGCAGCGACCCGCTGTCCGGCTTCTCCTCGTCGACGATCATCCGGAACAGCGTGGTCTTGCCGACCCCGTTGGGACCGATGATCCCGACGATGCCGCCCCGTGGCAGCGTGAACGACAGGTCGTCGATGAGCACCCGGTCGCCGTAGCCCTTGGTGAGGCCGGACGCCTCGACCACGACCGAGCCGAGCCGCGGGCCCGGCGGGATCTGGATCTCCTCGAAGTCGAGCTTGCGGGTCTTCTCCGCCTCCGTGGCCAGCTCCTCGTACCGCTGCAGGCGTGCCTTGTTCTTCGCCTGGCGCGCCTTCGGGTTGCTGCGCACCCACTCCAACTCCTGCTCGAGGATGCGCTGCCGCTTGGCGTCCTTGCGTCCCTCGACCTTCAGCCGGGCCTGCTTGGTCTCCAGGTAGGTCGAGTAGTTGCCCTCGTACGGGTAGGCGTGGCCGCGGTCGAGCTCGAGGATCCACTCGGCCACGTTGTCCAGGAAGTAGCGGTCGTGGGTGACGGCCAGGACCGTTCCCGGGTATTTCGCGAGGTGCTGCTCGAGCCAGTCGACGCTCTCCGCGTCGAGGTGGTTGGTGGGCTCGTCGAGCAGCAGCAGGTCCGGCTGCTCGAGCAGCAGCGCGCAGAGCGCGACCCGGCGCCGCTCGCCACCGGACAGGGTCGACACCTGCGCGTCCGGCGGCGGGCAGCGCAGCGCGTCCATCGCCTGCTCGATCGTGCTGTCGAGCTCCCAGCCGTTGCGGTGCTCGATCTGCTCCATCAGGTCGCCCTGCTCGGCCATGAGCGCGTCGAAGTCGGCGTCCGGCTCGCCCATCGCGGCCGACACCTCCTCGAAGCGCGCCAGCGCCGCGCGGGTCTCGGCCACCGCCAGCTCGACGTTGCCGCGCACGTCCTTCGTCTCGTCGAGCTCCGGCTCCTGCATGAGGATGCCCACCGAGTAGCCCGGGGACAGGACCGCGTCCCCGTTGGACGGGGTGTCGAGCCCCGCCATGATCTTCAACACGCTGGACTTGCCGGCGCCGTTGGGGCCGACCACACCGATCTTCGCGCCGGGCAGGAACGCCAGCGTCACGTCGTCGAGGATGACCTTGTCGCCGTGCGCCTTGCGCACCTTGCGCATCGAGTAGATGTACTGCGCCATGCTGCTTGCCGCTCCCGTCGCCTGATTCCGTTCCCAGTGTCCCAGCCCGGCGCGCGAGGGTCACACGCCGGCTCCCACCAGGCGTGACTCCGCGGCCGCGGGGTCCGCGGTCGCTCCGGCCGGCTCCTCCGACGCCGACCGGGGAGTGCGCCGGAACACCGCCGTCCCCCGGGCCAGGTCCGGACCGATCGCGAGCGCCTCCAACTCGCAGACCGACCGGTTCTGCCCGTCCTTCTCGTACGTGCGGGTGGACAGCTTGCCGCTGACGATCACCGGGTCACCCCGCCGCAGCGACGCCGCCGCGTTGCCGGCGAGCTCCCGCCAGCAGGTCACCGCGAGGAACAGCTGGCTGGAGTCGACCCAGCGCTGGCTGTCCCGGTCGAACCGCCGCGAGGTCGAGGCGATCCGGAAGCTGGCCAGGTCTTGGCCGGCCTCGAGGGTGCGGAGCTTGGGGTCGTCGACCAGGTTGCCCACCACGGTCACGAACGTCTCGTTCAACGCAGGACTCCTCTCGAACATGCCCGCCACGGCGGCGGGCTCGCACCGGAAGGCTTCCGCGGGTCACGCGGCGGCAGAACCCTCGATCGGCCGTCTGTGGACGGCGGCCCGGGCTGTGGACGGCCGTTCGACGGATCCGGATGGAGGTGCTAGCGAACCGGACGGTTGAGACAGCACTGAGCGCGCCCGGCAAATCCGTCACCCCGACCTGTCAAAGTGGACCCGTGCGGGTAGCGATCCTCGGGGCCGTCCTGGTGACCGACGACGACGGCCGGCCGGTCGAGGTCGGCGGGGCCCGGCTGCGTGCGCTGCTCACCCGGCTCGCCCTCGAACCGGGACGCGCGGTCGGCGTGCAGACCCTGGTCGCCGACCTCTGGGGCGACACACCGCCGGCCGACGAGGTCAACGCGCTGCAGTCGCTGGTCTCCCGGCTGCGGCGGGCGCTGCCGGGCGGCCCGGTCGAGTCGGTGCCGACCGGATACCGGCTGGCCGTCGACCCGCGCCTGGTCGACGCGACCGAGTTCGAGCGCCTGGCCGAGGCCGGTCGCCGCAAGCTGGACGGCGATCCGTCCGGGGCACGCCGGCTGCTCACCGACGCGCTCGCGCTCTGGCGCGGCCCGGCGCTGGCCGACGCCGCCGGCCAGCCGTGGGCGGACGCCGCCGCCGATCGGCTGACCGAGCGGCGCCTCGCCGCGACCGAGGACCGCATCGACGCGACGCTCGAGCTCGGCGGCCACGCCGAGGTGCTGACCGAGCTCGAGACCCTGGCCCGGGACCATCCGCTGCGCGAGCGCATCCGCGGCCAGCAGGTTCGCGCGCTCTACGCGGCGGGGCGGCAGGCCGACGCGCTGGCGGCGTACGAGGACGTCCGCCGGCGGCTGGCCGAGGAGCTCGGCGTCGACCCGTCCCCGGCCCTGCAGGAGATCCACCTGCGGGTGCTGCGGGCCACCCCGGAGCCGCGGGCCGCGGTGGGCCGGACCAACGTGCCGGCCCAGTTCACCAGCTTCGTCGGCCGGGACGACGACCTCGCCGCGGTCACCGAGCTGCTCGGCCGGCACCGGCTGGTCACGCTCGTCGGTCCCGGCGGCGCCGGCAAGACCCGGCTGGCCGCCGAGACCGCGGTCCGGGTGCTCGACCAGTTCCCCGGCGGCACCTGGCTGGCCGAGCTCGCCCCGATCACCGACGCCGCCCAGGTGCCGCAGGCCATCCTCGGCGCGATCGGGCTGGCCGAATCGCTGCGCCGGGAGCAGCCGGGGCAGGCCGACGCGCTGAGCCTGCTCGTCGACCAGCTGGCCGACCGGCGCGCGCTGATCGTGCTGGACAACTGCGAGCACCTCGTCGAGGCCGCCGCCCGCACCGCGGCGGAGCTACTGGCCCGCTGCCCGCAGCTGCGCATCCTGGGCACCAGCCGGGAGCCGCTCGCGATCACCGGCGAAGCGCTGGCGCCGGTCGCCCCGCTCGGGCTGCCTCCCTCCGACGCGGCACCCGAGCAGGCGCTGGCCTTCCCGGCGGTGCGGCTGCTGGCCGACCGCGCCGCCGCCGTGCGCCCCGGCTTCCAGGTGGACGCCGACACGGTCGGTCCGGTGGTGGAGATCTGTCGCCGGCTGGACGGCATGCCACTGGCCATCGAGCTGGCCGCGGCTCGGATGCGCTCGCTGCCCGTCACCGAGGTCGCCGGTCGGCTGGACGACCGGTTCCGGCTGCTGACCGGCGGCAGCCGGGCCGCGCTGGCCCGGCACCAGACGCTGCGCGCGGTGGTCGCCTGGAGCTGGGACCTGCTCACCGACGCCGAGGCCGCGCTCGCCGACCGGGTCGCCGTCTTCCCCGGCGGCATCAGCCCGGAGGCCGCGGAGGTCGTCTGCGCCGGCGGCCCGGTGCAGGCCGCGGACGTTCCTGACCTGCTCGCCGCGCTGACCGACAAGTCGCTGCTGCAGCAGCTGCCCGGGGTCGAGCCGCGCTACCGGATGCTCGAGACCCTCCGCGAATACGGGACGGAGCGGCTGGCCGCGGCGGGCGAGGTGGCCGCGGTCAAGCGGGCGCACGCGCTGCACTTCCTGGCCGTCGCCGAGGAGGCCGACCCACATCTGCGCGGCCCCGAGCAGCTGGAGTGGTATGCGAAGCTCACCGCCGAGCGGGACAACCTGATCGCCGCGATGCGGTTCGCCATCGACACCGGCGATGCCGACACGGCGACCCGGCTCGGCGCCGCGCTGTCCTGGTTCTGGACCGCCCGCAGCGAGCACGTCGTCGCGGCCACCCTGCTCCCGGCCGCCGGCGAGCTGCCTGGTGAGGCCTCGCCGGACGCCCGGGCCGTGTGCCTGGTGGTCGGAGCGGTCAGCGCCGCGGCGGTCGCCACCGACTTCGACGGTCTCATCGAGCGGCTGGAGCGGGCCCGCGCGCTCAATCCGGGCACCTGGGCCGAGCACCCGATGCTGGTCCTGCTGGAGCCGCTGGCCGCGATGCTCGCGGGCAACGAGCAGGAGGCGTTCGACCTGCTGGAGCGGTCACCGGAGCCGACCGACCCGTGGACGCGGGCGACCCGCTGGCTGCTCGGCGCGATGCTGCACGAGAACGAGGGCCACTTCGAGGAGCACCGCGGTTACCTGAAACGGGCGTTGGAGGGCTACCGGGAGGTCGGCGACCGGTGGGGGCTGGCCAGCGCGTTGGCCGCGACCGGCAGCGTCCAGCTCGCCGACGGCGACGTGGAGGGCTCCGTCGAGGCCTACGCGGAGGCCCACCGGCTGATGGCCGAGATCACCGTCAACGAGGACGCGTCCTACACCCGGACCCGGCTCGCCGCGGCCTACGCCCGCGGTGGCGACGTTCCCCGCGCCCGCGCCGAGCTCGCCGCCGCCAAGGCCGAGGCCGAACGCAGCGGCTCGCCGATCGGTCTGGCCAGCGTCCACATGGGCATGGCCGACCTGGCCAGGGAGTCAGGAGACCCGGCCGAGGCCCGTCGGCTGGCCGAGGTCGCGCTGAGCGCGATCGAGTCGGTCCACGGCGGCCCGCCGCAGATGATCGTCGTCATGCAGGCCTTCCTGGCCACGCTGGACGCCGACGACGGCGATCCCGACGCCGGCCGAACCCGGATACGGGCAGCCGTGTCGCTGCCGATGGCCGACCGGGACATGCCGGTGATGGGCATGGCCGCGCTCGCGCTCGCGTACGTGGAGCTCCGGGCCGGGCGGTCCGACGAGAGCGCCCGGCTGTTCGGTGCGGCGCTCGCCCTGCGCGGCATCGAGGACCGCGGCAGCACTCAGGTCGACGAGCTGCGCGGGCAGCTCGCGGCCGCGCTCGGCGACGATCGCCTCGAACAGCTCTACCAGGACGGCGCGGCGCTGCCGCGCGAGCAGGCGATGGGCCTGCTGCGCGGCAGCGCCGACGCGGGCTAGTTGGTCTTGCGCCGGTAGGTCCAGACCGCCAGCGGGGCGAAGATCGCCAGGATGATCGCGCCGGTGAGCACTGACCAGCCGACCGGACCGGCGACGGGACCGCCGACCAGCAGGCCGCGGATCGCGTCGGTGAGGTGCGTGACCGGGTTGATCCTCACCCAGCCCTGCATCCAGCCCGGCAGCGACGAGGTCGGCACGAACATGTTGCTGCCGAAGGTCAGCGGGAACATCACCAGGAACCCGATGCCTTGCACCGCGCCGGACTCGCGCAGCCAGGTGCCGAGGAAGACCGCGACCCAGCTCATGCACAGCGCGAACGCGATCGCGAGCAGGCAGCCGGCCAGGGCCGACACCGGGTCGGTGCCGATCCGGAAGCCCAGCGCGTACCCGAAGGCCATGAGCACGATCACCGACGTACTGAACCGGACCACCTCGGCCGACACGGCCCCGATCAGCGGTGCCGACCGGCCGATGGGCAGCGACCGGAACCGGTCGAAGACGCCCTTCTTGATGTCGGTGTTGAGGTTCACGCCGATCGACAGCGAGGTGAACAGCACCGTCTGGACCATGATCGCCGGCAGCACGTACTGCAGGTAGTCGTGGGTGGAGCCGGAGATCGCGCCACCGAAGATGTACACGAACAGCAGCACGAAGATGATCGGCTGGAGCGTGACGTCGATGAACTGCTCCGGCGTACGGCGGATCTTGCGCACCGCCCGCCCGGCCAGCACGAGGCTGTGCCGTAGCAGTGGGAACGGCCGGGCGCCTTGTTCGGGCGCCGATACCGGTGGAGGGGCCTGCGTGGCGGGAATGGTCGTCTGCTCCAGGGTGGTGGTCATGCCGCCTCCTCCTCGTCGTCGCTCGTCGCGGGGGCACCGGTCAGCGCCGCGAACACCTCGTCCAGGCCGGGCAGCTTCAGCGCCAGCTCGGTGACGGCGATGCCCTCGGCGGACAGCAGCGCGACCGTCTCGGTCAGCGCCTCGTCGCCTCGTACCGGCACCTGCAGCACACCGCGGCGCGGCGACTCGGGCGCGGTCCCGGCGACGGCGGTCAGCACCCTGGCCACGTCCGGCATCCGCGCCTCGTCGACCGGGCGCACCTGCAGGCTCTGGTCGCCGACGATCTGCTTGAGCTCGTGCGGCGTGCCGTGGGCGATGATCCGGCCGTGGTCGAAGACCGAGATCTCGTCGGCCAGGGCGTCCGCCTCGTCCAGGTACTGCGTGGTGAGCAGGACGGTCGCACCCTGCGCGACCAGGCCGCGCACGGTCATCCAGACCTCGTCCCGCTTGGTCGGGTCGAGCCCCGTGGTGGGCTCGTCCAGGAAGATCACCGTCGGCCGGCCGACCAGGCTCGCGGCCAGGTCGAGCCGCCGGCGCATGCCTCCGGAGTAGGTCTTGGCCGGCCGGTCGGCCGCCTCGGTGAGGTCGAACTCGGCCAGCAGCTCGGCCGCGCGGCGCTTCGACTCCCGCGCGCGCAGGTCGAGCAGCCGCCCGATCAGCACCAGGTTCTCGGTGCCGGTCAGGTCGTCGTCGACGGCCGCGTAATGCCCGGTCAGCCCGACCAGCCGGCGCACCCGCGCGGCGTCGGAGACCACGTCCAGCCCGCCGACCCGGGCGCTGCCGCCGTCCGGGCGCAGCAGCGTCGCCAGCACCCGCACCGCGGTCGTCTTGCCCGCGCCGTTCGGGCCGAGCACGCCGAGCACCGTCCCTGGGCGCACCGCAAGGTCCACCCCGGCCAGGGCGGTCGTCTGCCCGAAGCGCTTCACCAGGCCTTCGGCCTCGATCGCGTACATATGGCTCTCCCTTCTGTTCGGGTACGAGAGTCGGCCGGGGCGCTGTCAGCGGACGCACATACGGCTGGCAGCCCCTGACAGGAGCTGTCAGGGGCTGTCAGCGAGGGGAACCGGCAGGTCAGACGCCGACGAGCTGACCATGAGCAGACGCGGGCACAGGTTGGCCGCGGCGCAGTATCGCCGGGCCCCACCAGTTCCACCGGCCGAGCAGCGTCATCGCCGCTGGCAGCAGCACCGCCCGGACCAGCGTCGCGTCGATCAGCACGGCCGCGGCGAGCCCTACGCCCATCTGCTTGAACTCCGGCGCGCTCAGCGTGGCGAAGATTGCGAACACAGCGACCATGACGACCGCCGCGCTGGTCACCGCGCCGGCCGAACCGATGATCCCCTGCCGGACCGCGTCCCGGGTGGGCATCCCGCGCATGGCCAGCTCGCGGATCCGGCTGACCACGAAGACGTGGTAGTCCATCGAGAGCCCGAACAGCACCACGAACAGGAACATCGGCAGCCAGGCGATGATCGTGCCGGTGGACCGGAAGCCGAGCAGGCTCTCCGCCCACGTGTGCTGGAAGACGAGCACGGTGAGTCCGTACGCGGCGCCGACGGACAGCAGGTTGAGCCCGAGTGCGGTCGCCGCGACCACGAGCGACCGGAACGTCCAGAGCACCAGCAGGAACGTCAGCGCGAGCACGAAACCGACGACCAGCGGCAGCCGGTCGGACAGCAGCTTCGAGAAGTCGACCGAGGCGGCGGTGTCGCCGGTGACCGCGACCTCCGCTCCGGACACCCGGCCGACCGTGTTCGGCACCAGCTGTGTCCGCAGCACGGTCAGCGCCCGCTCGCCGTCCGCGCTGTCGGCGCTGCCGCGGACGTACACGGACAGCCGGCTGATCCGACCGTCGGCGGACACGTCGACCTCGGGCTGCCGGCCGGGAGCGAAGTGTGGGTCGACCGCGGCCCGCCCGGACAGGTCGAGCAGTGCCGCCCGCACCGCCGCGGCCTGCTCCGGCGCCGCCCGCACCACGACGACGTCGGACTCCCCCTCGCTCGGGAACGCCGCGGTGAGCCGGTCGTAGGCCTGCACGGTCGGGATCGACCGGGGCAGGTCATCGGTGCTGCCGAGGCTGGTCCGCATCCCCAGGGCCGGCAGCGCGAGCAAGAGCAGCACGCCGACCCCGAGGGCGAGCGCCGGCGCCGGGTGGCGCAGCGTCGGCCGCAGCAGCGCCGGCCACAGTCGGGGCGGTCGGCCGGGTCGCATGGTCAGCCGGTGCAGGAACGGCACCCGCGGCCGATCGACCCAGCGGCCGAGCTTGGCCAGCACCGCCGGCAGCACGGTGATCGAGCCGAGCACGGAGACCGCGACGACGAGGATCGCGCCGACCGCGAGGGAGGAGAAGATCGCGCTGCCGGACAGGAACATGCCGGCCATCGCCACCGCCACGGTGCATCCGGAGATGACCACGGCGCGACCGGACGTGGCGGCCGCGATCTCGACCGCGTCCAGCGGCGCGCGGCCCTTCGCCCGCTCCTCCCGGGCCCGGCGCACGTAGAACAGCGAGTAGTCGACGCCGACGGCCATGCCGATGAGCAGGACCACACTGGAGGTCGTGTCGGTGACCGGCAGCAGGTGCGAGGTCAGCGCGGACAGCCCCAGCGCGGCCGCGACCGAGGTCAGCGCGAGCAGCACCGGCACCGCGGCGGCCAGCAGAGCGCCGAACGCGACGACGAGAATGACCAGCGTGACCGGCAGGCTGAGCATCTCGGCCTGGTGGAAGTCGTCGCCGTACGTCTTCTGCAGCGCCTTGTCGATCGTGGCGCCGCCGACCTGCTCGACGCGCAGGTCGGGGTGGGCGGCCTGGACGGCGGCGGTCGCGGCGACCAGCGGCTGCACGCGGCCGTCGGCGTCCTGCGCGTCGCCGGTCATCTCGGCGCGGACCAGCACGGCCGTGCCGCCTGGCGAGGTCACCGGCTCGGACACGGCGGCCACCTCGGGCAGACCACGCAACCGCCGGCCTGCCTCGCTCGCGGCGGCGGTCGCGGCCGCCCGGTCGAGCGGTCCGGACCTGGCGGTGACCAGCACGTTCTCCACCGCCGGGTCGGTGAAGTGGGCGTCGGCCAGCATCCGCTCGGCCCGGCCCCACTCGCCGACCGCCTGCTGCGCGTCGGTCTGGGAGGCGGTGCCGGCCATGCCGCCGGCCGCGACGCAGATCGCCACGAAAGCGACCCATCCCAGCACCGCGCGCCAGCGGTGCTCCGCACTCCAGCGCGCGACCCGTACCACCCTGCTCGGGCGCCTGTTCGTCACTGTTTCGTCCTTCCGCGACGGCATCTGCGGGGTCGGCGTAGAGCCTGTCGGCGCGGGGACGCGGGGTCAGCAGGGCGACCACCCCTCTTCGTGGTGGGGTTTTCCGCACCTCGATCGGGCGGATTACCGGATCGGCAAAGTCGGCGCGGATCCCTACGGTGGAGGCCGTGCGACTGAGTCGGGAGGAGGTGACCAGGTGACGGTCGAGCCGGGCGCGACAGCGCGGGAGCTTGTCGAGCGGGCTGGGCCCGATCGGCGGCCTCTGCCGGGGCCGACCGCCCCGGCGCCGCGGCCCGCTGCGACGCGCGTCCTCGACCAGCGTGACCAAGCACGCCGGCCGCCGGGGACCGATGCGTGGCTGACGACGGTCAACATCCTCACCGGCCTGTGGACCGGGCTGCTGTCGTTCGCGATCCTGGGCTGGCTCCTGCCGACCGCGCTGGTGCTCACGCCCGTGTTCCTGGTCGGCGTGCCGCTGCTCGCGTTCGCGCTGCTGGTGTCCCGGTGGTTCGGCGCCATGGAGCGCGGGCGCTATCGGCTGGTGCTCGGCATCGACATCCCCTCGCCGCACCCGGAGGAGGAACCCGAGGGTAGCGTCGCCGACCGGTTCCGCACGCTGCTGCGCACCCCGGCCCGGTGGCGCGAGGCCGGCTACGGTCTGCTCCGCTTCCCCCTGTCGACCGTGGAGGTGGTGCTCGTCGTCGCCGCCTGGCTGCTGCCGCTCGGCGGGCTGACGCTGCCGATCTACAACTGGTCGCTGCCGCACGGCGGAGCCAACCTCGGGCTGTTCACGGTACGGAGCTGGTGGTCGCTCACGCTGGTCTTCCTGGCCAGCGTCGTGCTGCTGCTCAACGCACCGCGAATGGTGCGCTGGCTCGGCATCGCCGACCTGGCGATCGCCCGCCGGATGCTGGGGCCCGACCAGATGGCAGCCCGGGTCGGCGAGCTGGAGCGCAGCCGGGCCGCCGTGGTCGTCTCGGCCGAGGAGGAGCGCCGTCGGATCGAGCGTGACCTCCACGACGGCGCCCAGCAGCGGCTGGTGGCCCTGGCCATGCAGCTCGGCCGGGCCAAGTCGCGGTTCGGGACCGACCCGGAGGGCGCCCGCGCGCTGCTGGACGAAGCCCACAACGAGGCCAAGCTCGCCCTGGCCGAGCTGCGCGACCTGGCCCGCGGGCTGCATCCGGCGGTGCTCACCGACCGCGGTCTGGACGCGGCGCTGTCCGGGCTGGCGGCCCGCGCGCCGATCCCGGTGGTGGTCGAGGTCGACCCGGCGGCCGGCGCGAAGCCGGTGCCGGTGGTCGACGCGATCGCCTACTTCGTCGTGGCGGAGGCACTGACCAACGTGGCCAAGCACTCCCACGCGTCCAGGGCGGCGGTGGTCGTGCGACGGCTCGACGGCATGCTGCGGATCGTGGTGACCGACGACGGCGTCGGGGGTGCCGACCCCGCCAACGGCACCGGCCTGCGCGGGCTGGCCGACCGGGTGTCCGGTGTGGACGGTCGGTTGCACGTCGACAGCCCGTCCGGCGGGCCGACCGTCCTCACCGTGGAGTTGCCGTGCGTGTCGTGATCGCCGAAGACTCGGTGCTGCTGCGGGAGGGCCTGGCCCGGCTGCTGGACGAGGCCGGCTTCGAGGTCGTGGAGGCGGTCGCCGATGCCGAGCAGCTGCTGCGCTCGGTCGCCGAGCAGACGCCCGACGTCGTGGTCGCCGACGTACGGATGCCGCCCACGCACACCGACGAAGGCCTGCGAGCCGCGCTGGTGATCCGGCAGCGGTGGCCGAAGACCGCGGTGCTGGTCCTGTCCCAGTACGTGGAGGAGCGGTATGCGACCGAACTGCTCGCCGGCGACACCCGCGGCGTCGGCTACCTGCTCAAGGACCGGGTCGCGGACGTGGACGAGTTCGTGGCCGCGCTGCGCCGGGTCGGCAACGGTGGCGCGGCGCTCGACCCCGAGGTCGTGTCCCAGCTGCTGCTTCGGGGTCGACGCCGCCCGCTGGACGCGCTGACCCCGCGCGAGCAGGAAGTGCTCAAGCTGATGGCGGAGGGCCGGTCCAACACGGCCATCGCCGCCGCCCTCGTGGTCACCGACGGCGCGGTGGAGAAGCACGTGAGCAGCATCTTCACCAAGCTCGGCCTGACCCCGACCGACACCGACCACCGCCGGGTGCTCGCCGTGCTCTCCTACCTCGACGGCCGCTGACGGGCCGGCACGGGCCCGGGCGTCGACCGGCAGGGCAGTCGGGACAGGGCTCAGGGGAGGCGGACCACCTGGGCGGCATAGAGCAGCCCGGATCCGAAGCCGAGCAGCAGCGCACGCTGGCCGGCACGGGCCTGGCCGGATGCCAGCAGCCGTTCGATCGCCAGCGGGATCGAGGCCGACGAGGTGTTGCCGGCGGTGGCGACGTCGCGGGCCACGACGACGTCGGCCCGCAGCCCGATGCCGCGCACCAGCGAGTCGGTGATCCGCATGTTGGCCTGGTGCGGCACGAACACGTCGATGTCCGCCGGGGTGAGCCCGGCCAGCCGGATCGCGTCGGTGGCGATCGGGGCCAGCGCGGTCACCACCCACCGGAACACCTCCTGGCCGGCCATCCGCAGTGTCGGTGCCGGCAGTGCCGGATCGTCGCGTACCGCGGCCCACGAGTACGGCTGGGCGATCGCGGCGGCCTTCGAGCCGTCCGATCCCCACCGCACCGGCCCCACGCCGGGCTCGGCGGCCGGACCGACGACGACCGCGCCGGCGCCGTCCCCGAACAGGAACGCGGTGCCGCGGTCGGTGGGGTCGACGATGTCGGTCATCCGCTCGACCCCCACCACCACCACGTGCCGGGCGCTGCCCGACCGGATCGCGTCGGCGGCGACCGCAAGCGTGTAGCAGAAGCCGGCGCAGCCGGCGCCGGTGTCCAGCGCACCGGCATCGGTCGCCCCGATCCGGAACGCCAGCTCGGCCGCGAGCGGCGGCGCCTGGCGCAGGTTGCTCATCGTCGTGACCAGCACGAGTGAGACCTCGCCGGGCGGCAGTCCGGCCTCGCCGAGCGCCTTGCCGGCCGCCGCAGCAGCCATGTCGAGCAGGGTCTCCGCCGGACCGGCGTAGCCGCGGCTGGTGATGCCGGACCGGCTCACGATCCACTCGTCGCTGGACCTGATCGGACCGGCGACCTCGTCGTTGCCGACGGCACGGGAAGGGCGGTAGGCACCCACGCCCAGGAGGGCCGGGTGGTGGGCTCGCGCTGCCATTGGAAAGAGGATCACCCCATGCCGACGTGGTGGCAAACGTGACGCGCCGTGACGAAAGCCTCAGCGTGCAAGTCCTGCCCTCAGGCTGCGACCTTACGCAGCACCAGCCGCTGCAGATCCCCGTACGTCCGAACGGCGGCGAGTTCGTCGTCGGTGATCCGCAGCGAGAACCGGTTTTCGAGCGCGGTCGCCAGCTCGATGCCGGCAAGCGAGTCGAGGCCGAGGTCCTGCGAGAGCGATGCCTCCTCGGTGAGCCGCTCCGGTTCGATCCCGAGATGGCCGGCCACCGCCGCGCGCACCTCATCCGCCCGGGTCATCCTCCGGCCTCCTCACGATCATGGCGCCAGACCCCGCCCTCGACCCGGGCCGGCGCGTCCCCCGCCGGCATGCCTTCGGCCGGCGGGCGCGCCGCCCGCGTCTCCACCCGATCGTCCTCCGCCTGCGCGTCCTGGGCCGGCGCGCCCTCCGCAGGCACAGCCTCGGCCGGCGCACCCGCGGCCGGCGCACCCGCGGCCGGCGCACCCTCGGCCGGCGCACCCTCGGCCGGCGCACCCTCGGCCGGCGCACCCTCGGCCGGCGCACCCCCGGCCG
>Ga0207689_10000392_pt1 | contig 41178 bp, 45 predicted proteins | sample KBSMisM52_FD_184312 | JGI IMG/M metagenome (GOLD analysis project Ga0207689, IMG submission 184312) | Miscanthus rhizosphere microbial communities from Kellogg Biological Station, Michigan, USA - KBS Miscanthus M5-2 (SPAdes) (version 2) | ecosystem: Host-associated > Plants > Roots >...
GATCATCCTCGGAATCGTTGCATCCAAAACAAACGGCATCCCGTTGGGATGCCGTTTGGGACCTTGCATGATACGGATTCCAGCGCAATCCGGCGAACCAAAGGCTCCGGTGACTAAAGGGCTAGCCCGGATATTTCATCAGGCCACCCCCGTTTGCGTGCAGGTGCGTCTGTCTCGCCCAGTCCTCCGCCATCATTCCGCGTCCTGACGAAATATCCGGGCTAGTTGGTTTTTCTGCCTTGGGTTACTACCGGTGTGTTGTCGTTCTTCTTCGCCAGGCTGCCGTCGCCGGGCTTGCCATCCTTCACGTCCTTTTGAATTTTGGCCTTGGTGCTTTTGTATGCCTTCTTGGTGCCGGTACCGACCTGATGGCCGACGTCGACAGCGGCATCCTTGGCGCCCTTGCCAGCAGCCTTCGCGTCGGATTTGAATTCTTCCTTGGTGTACTTCTTGTCCCCGTCCGTGTCTGCGGCGTGAACTGCGGTCGTTGCGAATGCAGCTATCGCTGCGAGCGCACCGAGCAAAGCTACTCTCGATTTCATGATTTCTTTTCCTTTCCTGCCATGTTTTATCCCATCTTCATTCGCGTGTTGATTCGACGGTCCCCTTTGCCTTGCCTTTTCGACCCGGACTCTTCAATGGAGTTCCGTCTCTGGCCGTAAGCTGACGGAACCATTGTGTCCAGGAGAACATGGCCAGCAGAGTCAGCAGCACTGCGAAAAGAACCACGACGTTGTGAGCCGCGTTCTCGCGCATGGCGAGTGAATTCATCAGTGTTTCGAGCATGAGGCGCCACCCGCCCTGGAAATGGTCGAACGCGATCCAGTCGAACAGACTCGCCAATGCCGTAAGCGACAACGCCGCCAGCAGCCCGCGAGCCCTGCCAAGCGAGTCCGGGGTCAGCAGCGACAAGCCGGCAAACGCGAGCGCCGCGCCGCCGCAGCCCATCGTCCACAGGGGAATGGGGAAAGTCTCGATGGGGACGAACAGCCAACCCAACGCAATCGCCAGCGGCGGCAGCGACGCCGCAAGAAATGCGAACCCCACTGTATTGATGATGCTTCGGGAAGTCCTCAATGTTAAACCTCAAACGAGCGTGAGACTTGCGGTCGCCGCGCCTGCCCGCTCATGGCGCGCGAGCAGTTTGATGGTCGCGCCGTCGGGCGCACGCACCACCCACTCCACGGCCAGTCGATCGTCAGTTTCGTCCGCACTCGATCCAGCCCAGGTATTGGCCGCCGCCGGCTTGTAGGCCCGCCCTTCGAGTTGGCCCATCTCCTCTCGCAACTTGCCGGTCTCGAGCCTTGCCGTTGCCGGCAGCTCTATCTCGCAGACCACGCCGCGCGCGAGCCTCTTGTTCTTTGCCATTTTGGTCACATAGCTGGGCAGCCAGCCTGTGTTCTGGAGCGCGAGGCGCACGCGCCAGGCATCCTTGCCGAGCCGGGTCGCTTTCGCTTCGATGATTTCCAGCTTGGGCGAAATCAGGGCGTGCCACGTCAGCCAGCGCGAAAAAGGCGCAATTTCCTTTTCCAGCAAATGCGCCGGCGGATTGCTCCACGTGTACAGGCTCTGCCAGCCGCCCAACTCCACGCGTCCCAGTTGTGGGTGCTCGAACTCGTACCAGTCGACGAAGCCCTGGCCTTTGAGCACTGTGTCGTTCCATCGCATCAGCTTGAGATCGTCCTCGACGGGATGTTCGCGATACCACTCGATGTACTTGTAGTCGACTATGCCGGCCTGCCGCTGCGGGCTCCAGATTTCCACCGTCCACGCGAACACGCCGCGATGGTCGTACATCCACGAATCGAAATCGCCGGTGATGACTTCCTTGGGGTGGTAGCGGAACTCGTGAAAAGCGGATGCGACGGGATAACCTGTGATCTCGCTACCTTTCTCGCCGATTTTCTGAAAGGTCCACAAATCTTCCGGGGGCATCTGCTCGTCCGCGATATGCGAATAGGGCCGCAGGAGCACGCCGCTGTAAGTATGAAAAGCGATTGCGCCCGTTATGTTCGCATGGCGCGCGATAAATCCGGCCACCGCGGCGATTTCAGGCTCCGAGGTTGGGAACGGTCCGGCGCCCGTCTGTTCGTGCTCGGTGCGCCAGAAAGCCGGAAAATTCCGGTTGAGGTCGAGCCGCTCCCGGCGCGACTGCAGTCTGACATTGATGCCATCAAAGTCATCGATGCGGCCCTCGGGCAGGAGGCGGTAGTATCGGCCGCCGCTCTCGACAGGGTCGCGGCGCACCAGGATTCGCGCGTCCTGTTCACATAATTTCCAGGGGCCGTTCGCATCCGGTATGCGCATCGAAAGGATTCGTCCATCACCGTCGATGTCTTCCCTCATGAGGCCGCCTACCGGCTCTTCGTCGTAGGGATATGGACGAGTACTGGACCGGATCAATCTCGGTACGTCGGCAAGTGCCCATTCGGCCCCGTCCGGATTCACGCGCGGGCATACGTAGAACGCGCGGCTGTCCAGGCAGCGCGTAATGTCCGCGTCCTTGCCGAAGCCCGCGATCAGGCGATGAAGCAGATGCAGGCAAGCCATCGAACCAGCCAATTCGGTAGCGTGGATGTTGCCGTCGACCCAAAGGGCGGGCTTGTCGGTGTCGGCTCCGGTCTTGTAGTTGGTTACGCGCACCACATACAGATCACGGCCTTCGTAGCTCTTGCCGATCGGCTCGAGGCGTACGAGATGCGGATGCGCGCCCGCCCAATCGGTCAGGAAGCGCACGATATCGTCGTAACGATAGTAAGTGTCGAAGCGTATGGCGGTCATGTGCGCAGCGCGGTTCTCGTGCCGGAAATCATACCGTGCTTCGCGCGCCACGATAGCAGAACAGCGGAAAGGAAATGGCGGTCGCCGGCTCCATCAAGGAAAGGTTGCTCAGGCGACTGCGGTAAGAATTGGCGCACCCTGTTCGGTCGCCGTCATCGCATCGAGCAGAAGGACGGGACGATTGCCAGCAAGCAGATCCGCATCCGACAACATGCGCCGCCAGAGCCTCGCATTGGGCTGACCGTGATAGAGCCCCAGCATGTGGCGGACGATCGCACGCAACGGTACGCCACGCGAGACCTCGTACCTGGCGTAGGCATGCATATCGTGGATTATCTCGGAACGTGTGCGGACGGGTTTGCCGCAAAGGCGAGCACCGGCTTGCGCGAGCACGTAAGGATCGTGATAGGCCGTTCGCCCTAGCATGACGCCGTCGACCTTGGACAAGTGCGATTCGATTGCCTCCGGCGTATTCACGCCGCCGTTCAGAACAATATCCAGCGCGGGGAAATCGCGTTTGAGCCGGTAAACGTAGTCGTATTTGAGCGGAGGCACCTCGCGGTTGTCTTTCGGCGAGAGCCCCTTGAGCACGGCGTTGCGCGCATGAACGAGAAACGTCCGGCATCCGGCCGCAGCGAGTATGGCGACGAAGTCGCGCACGAATTCGTAGGATTCGATTGCGTCAATACCAAGGCGATGCTTGACGCTGACAGGAATGGAAACCGCGTCGCTCATTGCCTTGATGCAATCGGCGACCAGATTCGCTTCCGCCATCAGACAAGCGCCGAAAGCGCCGTGCTGCACACGCTCGGAAGGACAGCCGCAGTTCAGGTTGATTTCGTCGTAGCCGTATTGCTCACCCAACACGGCGCAATGCGCCAGTTCCGCCGGGATCGATCCGCCAAGTTGCAGCGCTACCGGGTGCTCCCCACTATTGAAACGCAGATGCCGATCGACGTTGCCATGGATGAGGGCGCCGGTCGTGACCATCTCGGTGTACACCATCGCGCGCGAGGCTAGCTGTCGAAAGAAATAACGGCAATGCCGGTCCGACCAATCCATCATTGGGGCAGTGCAAAGGCGGTGGTCGGATGTCATCACGCGACCCGGAGTGCGAGGTACACGGGACGAATTGTCACGGCAGAAGGTATTCGACCCTGACGCCGAAAATCGCCATGGTAGTGGCCGGCTGCACCAGGTTGGTTGGTCCGAGCCCCATTGCCAGTTCGTTGGCTTGGACCGTTGGCGACCTGCCGAAACGGAAGCTTTCGTAGTAGCCCACGATCTGCAGCGTCGATGTGAAACGATATCCGAGGCTGCCGTAAGGCGAAATCTCCTTGGCCGGGTGCAGGATCGGGTTCGAGTCGAATCCGATCTCGTCGAAATGCGCGTTCTCGTAGGTCCATACCGGATATTTGAATCCTACCGACGCGGTCCATCTGCTTGATTCATCCGTGCCGGATTCTATGCCCAGCCGGACATAACCGATCGCGTAGTCTTCCCTCTGAATCGATGAAAGCGTCCTGCGCCAGAGGTCGACTCCGGCGCCGAGGACGCCATCGATATTGCCACCGCGCGCACCCTGCTTGCGCCAGTGTGCCTGCAGTTCATTGTTGGCGCCGATATAACCCGTTTGGCTCTGCACCGGCGTACCACCGAAGAGCGTGGCTCCGTCGTAGTCGACCTTTCCGAGCCAGAATTTACCCCTGTATGCCAGCAACAAACCGCGATCGCGGTCCTGTGTGTAAGCCAGTCCCAACGCATACAAGGGCCCCGATTCGCTGACTTCCGGTGTCGTCGATTCGTCCCAGTTCAGGTACTCGATGCCAGCGCTCAGCGTAACCTCTGCGCTGGCTCGGGAAGGAAACAGAACGGCGCCGCTCAGGATGAGGGCGAGCAGTGCTTTGGAGGTAATACGGGCTTTCTGATTTTGCAAGTGCGGTTCATCTTGTTGCATGGTCATTTGCACGATCCGCTACAGCGGAGTATTCGCTCGGCGCAGGTAATTTTAGAAATCTTTGCCCCCACTTCCGGGATCGTGTCGCCGCCGTCATGCTCGACACGGGCGCCATTGCATTGGTATTGTGACGTGACGTACAGCGGATCGGAGATCCACTCCACGTTCAGGCAACCCGGTGCACCGATGCCGAATCGAACGCCCATTCTGTAGGTGGCGCACAAAAGGCCGGGATGCCCTACCCAGCCGTGCAGATGAAAGTCACCGCCCGCGTTCAGCCAGGCAGTGGATTCGCCGGTGCGAAAATCGAAATCCAGGCGGTTGACCCGCGGCTGGGCATCCAGAGAATAGGTCAGCCGCGATACCGCGGTGACGCCGGATTCGTCGGGTTCGAGGGCTTGTTCAGCTGCCATTGCACCGCTGGCAAACTGCACAATCAACGCCAACAGTGCGGCGATCCGAGTCAGGGGGTCGTTATGAAGCATGAGCGCACCATAATAACTGGAACGGACTAGTCACGCGTTGCACGCGCCCGCGTCGATAGCGCGGCCCGGACGGCGGCGACCAGCACCAGCGATTTGAGGCTGCCGAACAAAACATCGGCCGGGAAATGGAAGCCAAGGTAAAGCCGCGACAGGCAGACGCCAATGACGAACAAGACCAAGGCAGCGCGGATGAACGGTTTGACGAGCGGCCACAACACTGTCGCAAGCAATGCAGCGAACGAGGCGTGACCGCTGGGGAAACTGTGCCGAAATTCTGGCGTACCGACGACAACGATGCCATCGGGAGCAAATACTGCAGACGGACGCGGAAAATCGAAAGCGGATTTAAGGCCGATCACGAGGAGTCCGTCGAGAAAGTAGGCGATCGACAACGTGACGAGCGCGAGCACTAATGCATGGGAAGACGCATTTGCCGGATTGCGCGAGAAGCGCCACCAAGTGAACAACGCCAGGACGCCGAGATAGCCGGCGAAACGATCATGATCGCCGGCCCATGTCAACGCCAGCATGATGCTGTCCAACCATGCCGCATGATTCGCGTTGATCGTGTGAAACAAGGTGACGTTCGCGCCGCCCCAGTCGTACAGCCATGCTTTCATTTTCCGCTCCCTAGAGCGCCAGCGCGATGCCGAGCAGGGTGATACCCCCGGCGGCGGCAACGAGCGCCACCACGAAAAGCCAGCGTTTGCGCGTCAGTGCGGTAATCGACCCCATCGCGATGGCTATCTGGATCAGTGTCAGTGCCTGCTCCAGCTTGTGCAACGGATGCAGGGCATGCTCGCTGCTCTCGTTCAGTTCGTGCGAATTCTTGTCGAGTTCCTCCGCCTTTTGACGGATTTCCTTCTTCTCGAGGTCGTAGCGCCCAATCTCTTTTTTATAGAACTCGCGCTGCTCGGGTTCCTTGCTTAGCCGTGCGGCCAGTTCCGCCAGATTTCCCTTGGTGCTTTTGGACTGGTAGTAATTCCACTGGTCCGACGCCTCGGCTTTTTTCAACACGGCTTCGTTCTTGAGCAGCATGGCTTCGTTCTGCGTTGCCGCTCCGAGATAGGCGACCACCGCGCCGATGGTAGACATGATCGCGGTAAAGATGGCGACTTGTTGCGACAACCCCGGACCATGCTGGGCCTGGTGCTCGACCGCGTGCTCGTGCGCGCCATGCACATGCATATGTTGCTCGGACATAACATGCTCCTCTTACGTTTGTATCGCGCGCGTGCGCCGTTGTTTCTGCATCCATCCGATACAAATAACAGAGGCGCACCCGGGTGCGCCTCTGTAGCGGTCTTGAATCCTGCGTTGCCGCGACCTACCCGCCGTGCACTTTTTGTTTTTGCTCGCCGAGGCCGTCGATGCCCAGGCGCATGTCGTCGCCGGCCTTGAGAAACTGCGGCGTGGGCTTGATGCCCATGCCGACGCCCGGTGGTGTTCCGGTGCTGATCACATCACCCGGGGTCAGCGTACACATGTAGGACAAATACGATACGAGCTTCCTCACCCCGAATATCATGGTGCTCGTGTTGCCGGTCTGCTTGCGCTGGCCGTTGACGTCCAGCCACATCGCGAGATTCTGCGGGTCCTTGATTTCATCCGCCGTCACCAGCCAGGGGCCAAGCGGCGCGAAAGTGTCGAAGCTCTTTCCCTTCGACCACTGGCTGCCGTGCTCCAATTGCCACTCGCGCTCGGAAACGTCGTTGCAGATGAGGTAACCCGCGACGTAATTCAGCGCGTCGGCTTCCGTGACGCTTTGCGCTTTCCTGCCGATGACGAAAGCCAGTTCGACTTCCCAGTCGCCCTTCTTCGAACCCTTCGGCAGCTTGACATCGTCGTAGGGGCCGGTGATGGCGGTGATCGCCTTCATGAATACGACCGGCTCCGGCGGGATCGGCAGGTTCGACTCCTTGGCGTGGTCGGCATAGTTCAGACCGATGCAGATCAGCTTCGGAACATTCGCAATCGGCGAGCCCAGCCGGGGCTTGCCGCTTATCTTCGGCAGGCTTTCCAGGTTCGCGCCTTTGAGCTTGGCAATCCCTTCAGGCGAAACGCTCGTCGCATCGATGTCCTTGACTATGCCGGACAGGTCGCGGATCGCGCCTTGCGCATCCACAACACCCGGCTTTTCTTTTCCTGCGTCCCCATAACGTACCAGCTTCATTTTTTATCTCCTGCTATGAAAGTCAAAATCGTTTGCCACAGAGGACACAGAGGTCACAGAGACTGCAAATACAGGACAACGGAGAAGCATTATTTTGGGGGAAACGGCAAGACAAAATCAGTCAACCGCACCTTCCCATCCCCATTTGACCCTTTTGGCTTTTCTCTGTGACCTCTGTGTCCTCTGTGGCAATCTGCACTAGATCGTAATGCCGCCGTCCATTATCACGGCCTGGCCGGTCATGAACACCGATTCGTCGGAGGCGAGGAATACCGACAACTCCGCGAGTTCTTCTGCTTTGGCCAGGCGGCCCATCGGCTGACGGGCAATGAAGTCCTTGCGTGCCTGCACCGGGTCGTCGAATGCATTGATGCGATCTCCCAGCGAAGGTGTATCCACCGTGCCCGGACAAAGCGCGTTGCAACGAATCCCCTGTTTGACGTAGTCGATCGCGATGGATTTCGTCAACCCGATGACCGCAGCCTTCGATGCACCATATACGAAGCGGTTGGCGATGCCCTTGATGGAACCGGCCACCGACGCGACGTTGATGATCGAGCCTCCGCCGGCCTCCAGCATTTTCGGCAAAAAGCTGCGAATCACGATGTAGTGGCTGCGCACATTCAGATTGAACGAGAAATCCCAATCCTTGTCCGCACATTGCAGGATGGTGCCGTGATGCACGAACCCCGCACAATTGAAAATAATGTTTGGCGAGCCCACTTCGGCAGCGAGCTTTGCAACGTCAGCGTCCTTGAGCACGTCGAGTTTGCGTATTTCAATACCCGGGGTGCCTTTGAGTTCGGCCAGTTTTGCATCGTTGAGGTCGGTCGCCCACACTCTAGCGCCTTCGCGGGCAAACGCCAGCGCAGTTGCGCGGCCAATACCTTGTGCTGCGGCAGTCACGAAAGCAACCTTGCCGCTCAATCGTCCAGCCACGCTCTTCCCCTTTTGTGTGTGAATCCAGTGCAGGATGGCAAGTATGCCACAGGCGCGCTCTGCTTCCTGAGCCGCTCTTGCTGCTGCGCTGCGGTTTCCCTTAGACTGAATCGCATACCCGTCAAATCCGAAAGGGGAATGGCGTTGGACCTCAAGACCCTTCTTCGCGCGCACCAGACCCGGCGCACCCTATCATCGGCAGGCCTCCAAGTTCCCGGTTAACCGCGATGGCATCGGTCGAACTGCGTCAAGTCCGCAAGTCATTTGGCAATACCGCAGTCGTGCATGGCGTCGATGTTGCCATTGCCGATGGTGAGTTCGTCGTGCTGGTAGGACCTTCCGGCTGCGGCAAGTCCACTTTGCTGCGAATGATTGCCGGTCTCGAGGAAATCACTGCCGGGGAGATACGCATCGGCGAGCGTCTGGTCAACAATGTCGCGCCGAAGGAGCGCGACATTGCCATGGTGTTCCAGAACTACGCGCTGTATCCGCACATGAAGGTCATCGATAACATGGCCTTCTCGATGAAACTGGCGGGACGCAGTCGCCAGGAAATTCGCGAGCGGGTGGACAAGGCGGCGAAAATTCTCGGACTCACCGACTACCTCGATCGCTATCCGCGGCAGTTGTCCGGCGGCCAGCGTCAGCGCGTGGCCATGGGACGTGCCATCGTGCGCGATCCGCAGGTTTTCCTGTTTGACGAGCCGCTGTCCAATCTGGATGCCAAGCTGCGAGTGCAGATGCGCACCGAAATCAAGGAATTGCACCAGCGGCTCAAGACAACTTCGATCTACGTCACGCATGACCAGATCGAAGCCATGACGATGGCCGACAAAATCGTGGTAATGAATGGCGGCCGGGTTGAACAGATCGGCACGCCGCTCGAGCTATACGACCAACCCGCCAATCTGTTTGTCGCCGGCTTCATCGGGTCCCCGGCGATGAATTTCCTGTCCGGAAAACTCGTTGGCGCCGGCGCAGGCCGAGGCGTGCGGATTGCGGAAGGTTGCGTGTTGCCGGCTCCGGCGAATGGGCAAGCGGATGGACGAGACGTCGTTATCGGCGTGCGTCCCGAGGATTTCATCATTGGAGACTCCGGCGTGCAGGCGCAGGTTGTAGTGGTGGAGCCGACCGGCGCGGACACCCAGGTGTATTGCCGCGTCGCGGGTCAGGACGTCACTGCAGTATCGCGCGCCCGCCACACGTTCCGGCCCGGCGACACCATCAATCTGAAGCCCGCCGAGGGCAAGAGCTATCTTTTCGATCCGGCATCCGGTGCGCGCATCGCCTGAAGCGACGAGGAGCAACCATGTCTCGAATTTCACGGCGTCATTTTCTGCAGGCTGCGGCTGCTGCCGGCGCTGCGCTCGGCGCGCCGATGCTGGCGCGCGAATCGCAGGCGCAAGAGTTGTCCTTCAAGCCGGAACCGGGCGCCAAATTGCGGGTTCTGCGCTGGAAACGCTTCGTTCAAGGTGATGAGGACCAATGGCTGGCCAATACCAGGAAATTCACCGAGAAGACGGGCATCGAAGTCACCATCGACGCCGAAAACTGGGAAGACGTCCGTCCCAAGGCCGCAGTCGCCGCAAACATCGGTAACGGGCCCGACATCATTCTTTCCACGAACGACGATTCGCATCAGTATCCGGACAAACTGCTCGACGTCGGCGATCTTTGCGAGTATCTCGGCAAGAAATACGGGCCCTGGTATCCGAGTGCGCTTGCCTATGGAAAAAGTGGCGGGCGCTGGATTGCGCTGCCGCTGGGTTCAGGAGGCAACTGCATGAACTATCGCGAGAGCCACCTGAAGGCAGCGGGTTTCAAGGAATTTCCGAAGGACACCGCTGGGTTTCTTAAACTCTGTCAGCGTCTGAAGAAGAACGGTACACCCGCGGGTTTCGCGCTGGGCAATGCGACCGGAGATGCCAACGGCTGGTGTCACTGGCTGCTTTGGGCCTTCGGTGGCAGGGTGGTCGACGAGCAAAACAGGGTCGCCATCAACAGCAAGGAAACCGCAAGGGCGCTCGAATACGCGAAGGAGCTGTACCCTACCTTTGTTCCGGGCACGCTTTCGTGGCTGGACCCGAACAACAACAAGGCCTTCCTGTCCGGCGATATCAGCCTGACCGCCAACGGCATTTCAATCTATATCGCGGCGAAGAATTCACCGGATGCCAAGATGCAGGCGATCGCCCGGGACATGAACCACGCGGACTTTCCGATCGGTCCCGTTGGCCATCAGACTATGAGCGCGCTGTTTTTCACCTGCGTGATTTTCAAATTCACAAAGTACCCGAACGCCGCCAAGGAGTATCTGCGCTTCATGATGGAAAAGGAGCAGTACGAGGCCTGGCAGAAAGCATCGATCAGCTTCGTCGTGCAGCCCTTGACTTTCTACGAGCGCAATCCGGTTTGGACCGAAGATCCGAAGAGCACGCCGTTCAAATATACCTGCAAGAACATGCTTCCGAACGGCTATGCCGGAACATTGGGTGCCGCATCGGCCGGTTGCATGGCCGATTTCGTCGTGGTCAATATGATCGCGGAAGCCGCTTCCGGAAACATGTCGGTGAAAGAAGCCATGGAGAAGGCGGAAAAGCGCGCGAAGCGGTATTACCGCTAGCAATGGCAAATGGTGAACAGTGAACAATAAACGGGAAACGGTAAACAGCAACGTAAATCCTGAAACAGGGCCCGGCAGGGCAAACCGTTCACCGTTCACCGTTCACCGTTCGCTTGCGCGCGACGAAGTTGCGGCGCGTGCATGAGCGCTGCATCGCGTTACTTCGACAACCGCAATGTGCTCGGCCTGGTATTCATGTTGCCAGCAGGGGCGTTGCTGCTTTTTTTCCTGACCTACCCGCTGGGTCTCGGCGTGTGGCTCGGTTTCACCGATGCCAAGATTGGCCGCATCGGCGAATGGATCGGCATCGAGAACTACGAATTCCTGGTGACCGACAGCGTATTCCGTCTGTCGGTCTACAACACGTTTCTTTATACCCTGGTGGCGAGCGTCATCAAGTTCGCGTTGGGCCTCTGGCTCGCCCTGCTGCTCAACAAGAACATCCCGTTCAAATCGTTTGTGCGTGCCGTTGTCTTGTTGCCGTTCATCGTACCTACCGTTCTTTCGGCGATTGCGTTCTGGTGGATTTACGATTCCCAGTTCTCGATCATCAGCTGGGTGCTTGTAAAAATGGGCGTGATGGATCATTACATCAACTTCCTCGGCGAACCGAACCTGGCGCGCATGTCGACCATCATAGCCAACATCTGGCGCGGCGTGCCGTTTGTCGCGATTTGTCTGCTGGCCGGCCTGCAGACCATTCCGCCATCGATGTACGAGGCGGCAAGCATCGACGGCGCCACACCGCTGCAACAGTTCCGCCATGTCACCTTACCGATGCTCTCGCCGATCATCGCAGTCGTGATGACTTTTTCGGTGCTGTTCACGTTTACCGATTTCCAGCTCATCTGGGTACTGACGCGCGGGGGCCCGATCAACGCGACCCACCTGATGGCGACGCTGTCTTTCCAGCGCGCAATCCCGGGCGGCGCGCTCGGAGAAGGCGCGGCCATCGCTACGGCGATGATTCCTTTCCTGCTCGTGGCAATCCTGTTCAGCTACTTCGGATTGCAGCGCAGGAGATGGCAGCAGGGCGGGACTGACAAGTGAAAAGAGTGGATAGTGGTTGGTGGCTAGTGGTTAGTAGAAGGCGCGCCTCGCTTTTCACTAGCCACCAGCCACTAACCACTAACCACTTCGCGAGCCCGCATGGCATCCGCTGAGCCGCGCGAGGGCATGTCTTATCTGGACACCATGCCGCGGCGCTGGCTAACGGTCTACATCCCGCTGCTCGTTTTCCTGTTCGTGCTCTTGTTCCCTTTCTATTGGATGGTAGTGACGTCGTTCAAGTCGAACGCGGAATTGCTGTCCACGAGCGGCAACCCATTCTGGCTGGTCGAACCGACGCTCGATCATTTCCGCAAGTTGTTTCTTGGCACGTCGTATCCGAAATGGATGTGGAACACGGTGATCGTGTCGGTGACGGCGACTTTCGTTTCGCTGGCCGCCAGTGTGTTTGCCGCTTACGCGATCGAGCGCCTGCGATTCAAGGGCTCGCGCCAGATTGGACTGGCGATTTTTCTGGCCTATTTGATTCCGCCGTCGATCCTCTTCATCCCCCTGGCAATGATGGTGTTCCAGGTCGGGCTCTTCGATACCCGTTGGGCACTGATCCTGACCTATCCGACGTTTCTGATTCCATTCTGCACCTGGCTTCTGATGGGTTACTTCAGATCGATACCGTTCGAACTGGAAGAATGCGCGTTGATCGATGGCGCGACGCGCTGGCAGATCCTGACGAAAATAGTGCTGCCACTGGCGGTGCCGGGACTCATATCGGCGGGGATCTTTGCGTTTACGCTGTCCTGGAACGAATTTCTGTATGCATTGACTTTCATCTCGGCATCGGAAAACAAGACGGTGCCGGTAGGCGTAATTACCGAACTGGTGGAAGGCGACGTCTATCACTGGGGTGCCTTGATGGCCGGTGCACTGGTCGGCTCGCTGCCGGTTGCGGTGATGTATTCATTCTTCGTGGAGTACTACGTCGCGGGCATGACTGGCGCTGTTAAGGAATGATCTATGGAGAAGCAGGGTTAACACGAAGGTATTTTTCCTTCGTGTACCTTCGTGTCAAAGAGTGAAGTGTTTGACTCCCTCTAGGCCCTAGCCGCTTTCTTCCGCTCGACGAACAATGACACCGCGATGGACGCGATGAACAGCGGAATACTGATCAGAGCCAGCGCGGTGTAGGCGAACTCCCCGGCAACACCGGCGATGACCGCGGCCCCGGCGGCCGTGCCCACTGCCTGTCCGAAATACATGGCCGACGAATTCATCGCCACTGATACCGGCGCATGGGGTGGCGACAGCAGGACCAACCGCGCCTGCTGCGCGCTGTTGGTCGAGAAGCAGCCGATTCCCCACAGCAACAGAAAGAGCACGAGCAGCGGCCGCGATCCCGGAACGAACAGCCAGACCACATGCGAAATCAACATCGAGCTGAGGCCGAGCAACGTGACTCTCGGGGCGCCGATGCGATCGACCATGCGCGCCCCTATGAGGTTGCCGGCCACGCCTGTTACGCCGAAGGCGACGAGCAGCAGAGAAACGGTTTCCGCCGATGCGTTGAACAGCGTTTTGATCGACGGCACAAGGAATGAAAGTACGGTGAATTGCGCGGCCGCCTGAATGGCCGTGACGGCGACAGCCATCATCAGGCTGCGGCTGCCAAACAGGGAAGCCCACATGGCACGGCCAATGGGGGCGATCTTCAAGCCGCGGGGCAGCGTGACGTAGATCGCCGTTGCTGCGACCAGCGCGCCGATGCCGACGATGACGAAGCCGGCGGGCCAGCCGATCCTTTCGCTGACATAGGCTCCGAGCGGCATGCCAACCACCGATGCGATCGACCAGCCAACGAATACGAACGCGATTGCGCTGCCGCGACGGTCGGTTGGAACCAGCAACGCTGCCGTGGACGCCGCCTGCGCGGTGAACAGCGCTGCTCCGACCGATGACACCACGCGCAGGATCAGTAGTTCGTGCAAAGTCGATGCGTATGCCGATGCCAAATGACCGCCGGCGAACAGCAATTGCACCATGACCAGCAGTGCTCGGCGATCGAAGCGGGCAGTCAGTGCGGCAAGTGGCGGCGCGGTAACGCACACCGTAAAGGCGAAGGCCGTGATCAACTGGGCTGCGACCGGCACTTTCACGCTGAGCCCCTCGGCGAGTGCTGGCAGCATACCTGGCACGATCAGGGTTCCCGTGCCTATGATGAAATTCCCGAAACACAGGACCACCAGCCGCAAATCCATCGAAGTGTTGTTGCTTTTTACAAACGCGTTTCTGCGTCGCAGGGAGCGGGCATGCTATCACGCCCCGTAACGGCTACCGAAGGCCGGAACACTCCCTCACCCAAACCGTGTCCGGCAGCATAAAATGAGCTCTTACTGCACCAGGCGGCGCAGCTTCCCCATTTCAGCCGGCCGGTGTCTACCGAGGAGAATTCCTATGTTGCAAGCCGCCGATCTCACCATCCGCCTCAATCCTGCCGACGACGTGGTGATAGCCAGGGTGGAACTGCCTGCGGGCACCGAGATCATCAAAGAAAAGATCCGGGCTGCCGTGACGGTGCCCGCCGGCCACAAGATTGCCGCCCATGACATTGCGGAAGGCGCCCCGGTGCGCCGCTACAACCAGATCATTGGATTCGCCGTGAAACCGATCAAGGCAGGCGACCATGTGCACGTCCATAACCTGGCGATGGGTGATTTCCAGCGCGATTACGCGTTCTGCGCCGACTATAAACCAGTTGCCTACGTTGCCAACCCGGCGACATTCCAGGGCATCCTGCGCGAGGACGGCCGCGTCGCAACCCGCAACTACCTGGGCGTGATTTCAAGCGTCAATTGTTCTGCGCATGTCTGCCGCACAATCGCCAAGTTCTTCGACGAAGATTTCATGGCGCAATATCCGAACGTGGACGGTGTGGTGCCGATCCACCACAAGACCGGCTGCGGCATGGGTTCTGAGGGCGAACCCGTCGATTTGCTGCGCCGCGTGCTGGCGGGTTATGCGACCCACCCCAATTTTCATTCCTCGCTGATGATCGGGCTGGGTTGCGAAGCCAACCAGATCAACAATCTTCTTGCCGCACAAGGTTTGAAGCGCTCGCGCCAGTTGCAGGCCTTTACGATCCAGGAGACCGGCGGCACCAAAAAAACCGTCGCCGACGGCATCGCACGCATCAAGGAATTGCTACCGGACGCCAACAATGTGAAGCGCGAGACGGTTCCCGCGTCACATCTGACCCTGGGGCTGCAGTGCGGGGGGTCCGACGGTTACTCGGGAATTTCGGCGAACCCGGCCCTCGGCGCGGCCGTGGACATCCTCGTGCGCAACGGCGGTTCGGCGATTCTTTCTGAAACCCCCGAAGTGTACGGCGCAGAGCATCTGTTGACGCGTCGCGCGGCCACCCGGGAAATCGGCGAGAAACTGGTCCAGCGTATCCACTGGTGGGAGGATTACACGTCCAGGCTCGGCGGCGAAATGAACAACAATCCTTCGCCGGGCAACAAGGCAGGCGGCCTGACGACGATTCTGGAGAAATCCCTCGGCGCGGTCGCCAAGGGCGGCACGCAGGCAATGATGGGCGTGTATGAATATGCCGAACGCGTCAGCGCGAAAGGTTTCGTGTTCATGGACACGCCGGGCTACGATCCGGTGTCGGCCACGGGTCAGGTCGCCGGCGGCGCCAATATGATTTGTTTCACCACCGGCCGCGGCTCGGCCTATGGCTGCAAGCCGTCGCCGTCTTTGAAACTGGCCACGAACACGGCCATGTTCAACAAGCAGGAAGACGACATGGATATCAACTGCGGCGTGATCGTCGACGGCAAGGCCAGCATTCAGGATGTCGGCCAGCAATTTTTCGAAATCATCCTCAGGACCGCATCCGGCGAGCAGAGCAAGAGCGAAGCGATGGGCTACGGTGAAGACGAATTCGCACCCTGGATTCTCGGGCCGACGATGTGAGAGGCAGTGACAGGTGACGTGTGACGAGTGACAAGAATCGCCACAAGCGCCGACTGAAGGAAGGGTGTTCGCCGGAAACCCAAATCACAAAACGACAAAGTTACGACGATGAGTATTTTTGCTCTCGCCTCGTCACCCGTCACTAGTCACTCGTCACTGCGCGCGGAGCAAAGCATGGCTGAAGATTCTTCCAAGGAATTGTTCGAGTTCTTCCAGAAGATGTGGAATCCGATGTCGTTCCCGATTCCCGGGATGTTCCAGCCGACCATGGATGTGCAGGAAGTCGAGAAAAAAATCCGTGAGCTGCAGGCCGTCGAGAACTGGCTGAAGATGAATCTGACCTTCGTGCAAATGACCGCCAAGACTCTCGAGATGCAGAAGTCGGCTCTGGAAACAATCCAGGAATCGGCGAAACAATCTCCGGAACCGAAGCCCAAGGGTGGGAAGTCGGGCGCGTAGAGCAGTCGGCAGTCCCTTTTCCACCACCCCGGTTCGACAACAGCGACAACCGGGCCCCCATGGGCGCTGTTGATGGCCCTCCTTAGCTAGTTCCCACAGTGCCTTGGAATTACATGCTTTTATTGCATAGCAGCAATGCATCTGGCGCCGTAGATATCTTGACGGATAAGCCGATAATGGCGCAGTGCAGTAAATGGACTGTGAGGCTCATGGAGGCCGATATGAACGTTATTAGCAAATTGCTGGATTCCATCGATAACTATTTGGCCAGGCAGGAAAATCGCCAGATGGAAGCATTTCTTTCCCAGGCTCAGAATCTGGGCGAACTGGAATATCGCCTGCGCTTGTTGGATTCGAGATCCAACCACTCGCTGTTTTAAGGAGGGCACAGGATGATTTCCGCTTTTCGCCGCTTGTTCGATACCCGCCGTCCGCGCATCGCGGTGCGGGCCAAGGTCAATCTGATCGGCAGCTTCGGCGTTTTGGAACGTACTGACGGAGTGGTCGAGTCGGTCGTGGGTGATGAAGCTTACGTCGAATGGACCAACGGCGGACGTTCCGTCGAGAAGATGCGACACCTGGTTCAAATCACAAGCTGAGTCGATGTTGGCGCCGGAAAGCCCGGGTTATCCCGGGCTTTTTTTCGTCTGTAGACGCCGAGTACCCCAACGAGCATCCGTGTCAAACTCCAATTCCGCGAACGATCTTGAGCCGTGCCTTCGCCCATGACCATGAGCACTGATTCAGCGCCCGCTATTGCTCTGCCTCCGGAGATTCGAAAACACTTTCCGTTTGCAAGCCGGTTCATGCGGGTCAACGGCTACCGCATGCATTACGTCGACGAAGGCGCGGGCGAGCCGGTTCTGCTTTTGCATGGCAATCCCACCTGGTCGTTTCTGTACCGCAAATTCATTCCGCCCCTGGTCGCTGCCGGTTTTCGGGTCATTGCACCGGACCACATTGGGTTCGGCCTTTCGGAGCGCCCCGCGCGCGAACACGATTTCAGCCTGGAAAACCATATCGCCAACCTCGCTGAGTTCATTCGTCGACTTGGGTTAATACGACTGACCGTGGTCTGTCAGGACTGGGGTGGACCGCTGGGACTCGCATGCGCCGTGCTCGATCCGTCCAACTTCAAGGGGCTCGTCGTCATGAATACCTGGGCCTGGCCTGAGCCAAGCGCATTTCACAGCGCCGTATTCCCGTGGCGCATGATGCATGCGCCGGTCGTGGGTCCATATCTCTTTCAGCGCCGCAACATACTGGTCGAACGCGGACTCTACTTGTCGGTCGTATACCGCGAACGCTTTCTCGAAGAAGCGTTGCCCGCATACCGCTTCGTCATGCCCGACTATGACAGCCGGTTGCTCACACGGGTGTTTCCACGGCTCATTCCGCTACGGCCCGACGATCGTTCGGCAGCCACGATGCGTTGGCTGGAACGGTCGCTGCGCGAACTGGATATTCCTGCGCTTATCGTTTGGGGCAAAGAAGAAATCGTGTTTCCCGCCGCTTGCGCGCAACGCTTCAAGGCACTCATGCCCCAGGCGAAAGGCCCGCTATGGGTCACCGGTTCGCATTTCCTTCAGGAAGATTCGCCGCAGGAAATCTGCGGCCACATCCTCGACTTTCTGCGGGGCGGCGGGAGGCAGCCATGACCATCGAGATCATCGGGATTGCGGACCTGCGCACGCAAGAATACCGGACGGTATTCGTAATGGTGGAGGAGCGGCTCGGGCACTACGCGGGGTTTCGGGAGGCGTTCGTCGAAACCTTCGGCCTTACGCCGGCGCACGCCGATGGCGGCGCCCCGGGTTATTTTCGCGCCGCATCCGGACGCGAATACCAGATCGTATTCATGTCGCGCTCCGGCCAACGTTTTCCATCAGGCATCGAGATTCACGCGCTCGTCCCGCGATTTGATCCCGTCGACACGGAAGCGGTCGACGAGGATGTCTGGCGCTTTCTCGAATGGTTGATTCCACGCGTCGGCGGTGAATGGGCGCTGGAAGACCTCAAAGCGACCGGCAAGGTCTACAAGATTCCCTGGGCCTGACGCGACGAACGCCCCGCATCATGCCGCGGCTCCCACCATCCTCACTTCCTGCTGGGGGAAAGGGATGACGATATTCTTGCTGCGGAATGCTTCCACGATCGCCATGTTGATCTCGCTGCCCGCCGGACCGAAATCGGCCACGGTGGTCCACGGTTTCACGGCCAGCTGAATCGATGAATCCGCAAGCACGCTGACGCCGATTGGCGCGGCCGGTTCTTTGAGCGTGCGTGGATTGCTTTGCAGGATTTCCCTGACGGTCGCGAGGGCCTTGTTCAGATTGGTATCGTAGGAAACGCCTACCGCGATATTCAACTGACGGATGCTGCCGTAATTGTGCAGAATCTCGCCGACGATCTTGCGGTTCGGGATCACCACCCTCGACAGGTCCGGGTGATTGAGTGTGGTCTTGAACAGCCCCATGGATTCAACGGTTCCCTCGACACCAACGATGGCGATGTATTCCCCGATCCGGAACGGGCGCGTGAATATGATCGTCAATCCCGCGACCACGTTGCTCAAAACCCCCTGCATCGCCAGCGCTATACCCGCGCCGGCCACACCGATGCCTGCAATCAGCGGAAGCAGTTCGACCCCCAGGTTTTGCAGCGCCATGATGGCGAACAATCCAAAGATCAGGATATTTGCTACACGCACCAGCAGATCACGGACCGGTGGCTCGAGATCGAATTTCCGCAATCCGCGCGCGATGGCCCTGCCCGCCCAGCGGCCGACGAGCACGCCGACTACGATAATGATGATCGCAACCACCGCTCTCGGCCCGAATTTGAATGCCAGATCGAGAACTGCGGCTTTGATGTGACTCAGTGTTTCGACGTGCTCGTTCATGGAGCCTCCCTCAATGTCGTGAACGGTGGTTGTTGCAGCACGAAATGCAACTGGATTTCCGCTGGCCACGTCATGGCCTAGCCAGCCGATGCCGCGACTACGCTTTCAGCGGGTTACGCTGTGCCCGGCATCCCCGGAACCCCTTGCGGCAAAGTCCGGGTCCTGGCCTTCAATCTCTCCATCGCGGCTACGAGCTGGGCGCTGATGCCAGGCTCCCACGCTGAATGCCCTGCGTCGGGAATGACGATGTATTCGGCTTCCGGCCACGCCTTGTGCAAGTCGTCCGCGGATATGACGGGACACACCATGTCGTAGCGGCCCTGCACGATGGTGCCCGGAATCGATCTGAGCTTGTAAGCGTTGTCGAGCAGCGAGTTTTCCGGAAGAAAGATATTGTTGGCGAAGTAATGCGCTTCGATGCGAGCGAGGCCAAGCGCTACCACGTTCTCCGAGAAATGCGCGACGGTGGACGCACTCGGCAGCAGTGTGGAGCAGGAGCCTTCATAGATGCTCCACTGGTGCGCCGCCGGCATATGGATTAGCGGATCGGGATTGTTCAGCCGCATTGAATAGGCTGCCAGCAAGTTGCGTCGCTCAGCCTCCGGAATGTATTCGGCAAAGCGGCGCCAGGCTTCGGGAAAGACGAAGCGCATGCCGTAAAGAAACCAGTCGATCTCCAGTTTGCGGCACAGGAAAATGCCGCGCAGCACGAGGGCCGTGCACCGCTGGGGATGTGCCTGGGCGTAGGCAATGGCGAGCGTGCTGCCCCAGGACCCGCCGAATATCGCCCATTTGTCGATTCCAAGATGCGCGCGCAGTTTCTCCATGTCGGCAATCAGATGCGGCGTCGTGTTGTCGGTCAGGTCGCCGTGCGGTCGCGAGCGGCCGGCGCCACGCTGGTCGAATATGACTATGCGGTAGTGCGCAGGATCGAAAAAGCGGCGGTGCATCGGACTCGCGCCGGCACCCGGTCCGCCATGCAGGAAAACAACCGGTGAGCCGCGGGGATTTCCAGACTCTTCCCAGTACATCTCATGCCCATGGTCCAGCCTGAGATGACCGAAACGCAAAGGCTCGATATCCGGGTAAAGCTCGGTGCGAGTGGCAGGTGTCGGAAAATCCATCTTGAGGCGTGTGCGCTGTGGGTAACGCTGTTCGGGCGCTGGTGACAAGCGGGAATGATGAGAACCATAGCAAAAAGTCCGGCTTGCGACAAACCTCGATGGTAAGCCGCGGGCGAGTGCGGGAATGCGTCCCGTATAATCTCAGGCATACACGACAACGGAGAAACCATGGACGAGCTCCTGCGCAAAAGCGCGCTCGATTATCACCGCCTGCCCACGCCCGGCAAGATCTCGGTGGTTCCCACCAAATCGCTGCTCAGCCAGCGCGATCTCGCTCTGGCGTATTCACCCGGCGTCGCGGCGGCGTGCGAGGAAATTGTGCGAGACCCGACGACGGCGCGCAGCTACACGGCGCGCGGCAACCTGATTGGCGTCATCACCAACGGCACGGCAGTGCTGGGCCTCGGCCCGATCGGTCCGCTCGCGAGCAAGCCCGTGATGGAAGGCAAGGGCGTGCTGTTCAAAAAATTTGCCGGGATCGATGTTTTCGACATCGAGATCAACGAACGCGATCCCGACAAGCTGGTCGAGATTATCGCCAGCCTGGAGCCCACGTTTGGCGGCATCAACCTCGAAGACATCAAGGCGCCGGAATGCTTTTACATCGAAAAGCAGCTGCGCAACCGGATGAAGATTCCGGTTTTCCATGACGACCAGCATGGCACGGCGATCATCGTGGGCGCCGCCGTGTTGAATGGGCTAAAGGTTGTGGGCAAGGATATAACCAAAGTGAAACTGGTGTGCTCGGGTGCAGGCGCGGCGGCGCTGGCCTGCCTGGATCTGCTGGTGAGTCTCGGTTTGTCGATGGACAACATCCTGGTTTCCGATATCAAGGGCGTGGTGTACAGAGGCCGCAAGGAGGAGATGGACGAAAACAAGATGCGTTATGCCAGGGATACCAAAGCGCGAACGTTGTCGGAGATTCTTCCGGGCGCCGACATATTCCTGGGCCTTTCCGCCGCGCGCGTCCTCAAGCCCGAAATGCTCAAGCAGATGGGGCCGAAGCCATTGATTCTCGCCCTGGCCAATCCCGAGCCGGAAATTCTGCCCAACGAGGCGAAGGCGGTGCGCCCGGATGCGATCATCGCCACGGGGCGTTCCGACTACCCGAACCAGGTCAACAACGTGCTGTGTTTCCCGTTCATCTTCCGCGGTGCACTGGATGTGGGGGCGACAACCATTACCGAGCAGATGAAGCTCGCGGCCGTGCGCGCGATTGCCGAACTCGCGCAGGCCGAGCAGTCGGACATCGTCGCACTCGCCTATGGCGAGCAGGAACTCAGCTTCGGTCCGGAGTACCTGATTCCGAAACCGTTCGATCCGCGCCTGATCGAAAAAATCGCGCCGGCCGTGGCGCTGGCGGCCATGGAAAGCGGTGTGGCAATCCGGCCAATCCACGATTTCGTCGCGTACCACGAGCAACTCTCGCACTTCGTCTATCACTCCGGCCTGATCATGAAGCCGGTGTTCACCGCGGCAAAGAAGAATCCGACCCGCGTGGTGTTCTGCGAGGGAGAGGACGAACGCGTGCTGCGCGCCGTGCAGATCGTGGTGGACGAGGGCGTGGCAAAACCGATTTTGATAGCCCGTCCGGAGGTGCTCATTCCGCGCATCGAGAGGTTCGGGCTGCGAATCCGTCCGGGCACCGATTTCGAGATCGTGAACCCGAACTCGGATCCGCGTTTTCGTGATTATTGGCAGGAATACTATGCGCTGTACCAGCGCAAAGGCGTTTCAATAGAATATGCCAAGCGCGAAGTGACCCGCCGAACCACGCTGATCGGCGCGCTGATGGTCCGGCGTGGCGATGCAGACGCGATGCTGTGCGGAACGATCGCGCAGTTCTCGCTGCACGTGGACTACATTGCCAATATCATCGGCATGCGCAAGGGCGTCAATCAGTTCGCGGCAATGAACATGCTGATCCTGCCGAACCGCACGTTGTTCATTTGCGACACCTACGTCAATCCGGATCCGAGCGCCGAACAGATCGCAGAGATCACAGTAATGGCGGCCGACGAAGTATTGCGTTTCGGCATTACACCCAAGATCGCACTGCTCTCGCATTCCAACTTCGGCACTTCGCGCAATCCCTCGGCACAGAAGATGAGCCGGGCGCGCGAAATTCTCGAACAGCGCGCACCGCAACTGGAAGTCGAAGGAGAAATGCACGGAGACGCCGCGCTGGACGAGGAAATCCGCAACAAGATTTTCCCCAATTCCAGGCTGAAGGGCGAAGCCAACCTGCTGATCATGCCCACGCTGGATGCGGCGAACATCACCTTCAACCTCCTCAAGACCGTTTCCGGCGATGGCATAACCGTTGGACCCATCCTGCTCGGTGCAGCGAAGCCGGTGCATATCCTGACGCCGACAGCCACCGTGCGCAGGCTCGTGAACATGGCAGCGCTTGCCTCCGTGGACGCTGCCTTTCAACGGCAAAGCTAGTACAACACGCTTGAACACGAAGGGTCACGAAGGAAAAACGAAGGGACACGAAGGAGAATAAAGGACTGGGAGATTTATGATGGTGACGACTTGACCTGTAGTTGGTTTCCATTCTGACTCATGGTCACCTCTCAGCATTTTAATGTCATTGGCGCCGATCAGGGTCAAGCTCCATTTTCAGTTCGCCGTCCTTCGTGTACCTTCGTTTTCTTTCGTGATCCTTCGTGTTAACCCCATCTACTCTTTAACAGGGTTGAATGTCGTATGACAGAATCCAGGACCCAGCCGGTATTGTTCGAAGAGCGTCGATCCGCCGGCGGCGTGCGCATCGGATTTGCGGTACTCAATGCCGCGAAGACGCTGAATGCTCTGTCTCTGGAAATGATCGACTTGCTATATGAGCGCATGGCAGCCTGGGCGGTTGATCCTGATGTAGCCCTGGTCGTGCTCGAAGGCGCTGGCGAGAAGGCTTTTTCCGCGGGCGCCGACTTGCACAAGGTCCACGAGACCATGCTCGCGCATCACGCTTCTGCGAAACGGGAGGACATTCGGGGAAATGCGTATGCCGCCGCTTTTTTCGGGCACGAGTACCGGCTCGACTATCTCATCCACACGTACCCCAAGCCTGTCCTGTGCTGGGGACACGGCATCGTCATGGGCGGTGGGGTCGGCCTGATGTCCGGCGCAAGCCATCGCGTCGTGACCAACGAGTCGCGCGTGGCGATGCCGGAGATCACAATCGGCCTGTTTCCGGATGTCGGAGGCAGTTGGCTGCTTAACCGGATGCCGGGCGCGACCGGGTTATTTCTCGCGCTGACCGGAGCGAGGTTGCAAGCCTCCGATACGCTGTTCGTAAAGCTCGCGGACTATTGCATTGACCAAGCACACAAGGCCGCCGTGTGCGAGGCACTTGCCGCGCAGCGTTGGACACCGGTGTCAGGGGACAACCATCGCCTGCTTGCCGCCATACTGCGTGAGTTCGTTCAGGCCGAGCTGTCGCCTGGACCGCTGCGCAATCACTTCGATCTGATCAATAGACTATGCGCCGCCGGCGACCTCGCCGACATCGTTGCCGCGATTACGGGCCTGAAGACCGAAGATGCCTGGCTCTCCAGGGCGGCCGCGACGCTGGCGGCCGGATCACCAAGCACGGCGGCCCTGAGCTACGAACTGCAGCGGCGCGTCAAGCATTTGTCGCTCGCCGACGTGTTTCGCGAGGAGTTCATCGCGGCGTTACATTGCGCGCGCCGGCCGGATTTCGCAGAGGGCATCCGCGCGTTGCTGATCGACAAAGATCAGCGCCCGCGCTGGCACCCGCCGACACTCGCGCAGGTCACGGCCCAATGGACCGAAGGTTTTTTCGCGAGCCCCTGGAAACCGCACGAGCATCCGCTCGCAGACCTGGGCTCATAACATCAACCGGCGAGGAGCATGGCGATCAAGGAAAAGCGGGTGGCGCTGGTTACGGGGGCCAACAGGGGAATCGGCTTCGAGATAGTCCGTCAGCTCGCTCGTAACGGCATGCGCGTCATACTGACCAGCCGTGACGAGAAAAAAGGTCTGCGGGCACAAAGGGCACTGGAAAAGCAGGGTCTCGATGTTGTCTATCGCAAGCTCGACGTGACCAGTCGCGCCAGCGTACGCGCACTCGCCGCATATCTCGCGAAGCAACACTTGATCCCGGATGTGTTGGTGAACAACGCCGGCATCATGATCGACAGCTTTTCGACCGGCGTGCTGGAAGAACGCGAGGATGTGTTCCACACCACGCTGGATACCAATGTTTTCGGCGCACTGCGAGTGTGCCAGGCCGTGGTGCCATTGATGCAGCAACAGGGCTACGGAAGAGTAGTGAACCTGTCCAGCGGACTCGGACAGCTGCACGATATGGGTGACGGCAGCGCGGCTTACCGGATGTCGAAAACGGCGTTGAATGCGTTGACGCGAATGGTGGCGGCGGCAACCGCAGCGGACAATATTCTGGTTAATTCGATGTGTCCCGGCTGGGTGAGGACCGACATGGGCGGCGCCTCGGCGACCCGAAGTGTAGAGAAGGGCGCAGAAACGGCGGTCTGGCTGGCGACGCTCCCTGACGGCGGCCCCACAGGCGGATTCTTCCGCGATAAGAAGCCCATCCCCTGGTGAATCTACAACCCAAGGCAGAGGCGTTACACCCAACGCAGAGGCGCAGAGAGCGCAAAGGACGCAGAGAAAAACGAAGTATAGTTGGTCCGTGAATATGCGCCTAGGAACTGATCAATGCAGAATCCAATGCCATCACTAATTGGCGACATCTCAGATTGAGCACATGTTTCCCCTCAATTGTGGATTCCTCTGCGTCCTCCGCGTTCTCTGCGCCTAAAAGGGTACTCCGACGTGCTGCGCACGTAGGGTATCTGCGTTGAGATTTTGATTTTCTGGAGATTGCAGCGATGGCGGCGACACGGACAGAGCGAGACAGTTTCGGAGAGATCGAAGTCCCTGCGGAGCGGCTGTGGGGTGCGCAGACGCAGCGCAGCCTGCAGAATTTCCGCATCTCCGGCGAGCGCATGCCGATGGAACTGATTTACGCATTGGCGCGGGTCAAGCGCGCATGCGCGCTGGTCAATGCCGGGCTCGGGCTTCTCGACGAAAAGAAGGCCAAGGCCATCGTCGAAGCGTCGAACGAAGTCATCGCGGGCAAACACGACGCGGAATTTCCGCTGGTGGTCTGGCAGACGGGTTCCGGCACCCAGACCAACATGAACCTTAACGAAGTGCTGGCCAACCGAGCTTCCGAACTGCTTGGAGGGGAGCGCGGCGAGAAGCGTCGGGTGCATCCGAACGACGATGTCAACAAGGGACAGTCTTCGAACGATGTGTTTCCCACGGCGATGCACGTCGCGGCTGTCGGTGCACTGAACGAAAAACTGATACCGGCCCTGAAGTTGCTTCGCGATACGCTGCTCGCGAAGTCGAAGGCGTTCGACGACATCGTCAAGATCGGCCGGACCCATCTCCAGGACGCAACGCCGCTGACGCTGGGTCAGGAATTTTCCGGCTACGTTTCCCAACTTGAGCACGGCATCGCACGTGTGCAGGGGTCGCTGGCGCATCTGTGCGAGCTCGCGCTCGGGGGCACCGCGGTGGGGACGGGCCTCAACGCCCATCCGGAATTCGGCGCGCGCGTAGCGAAGGAACTGGCGCAATCGACCGGATGGCATTTCGTTTCCGCGCGCAACAAGTTCGAAGCGCTCGCCGCAAATGATGCCCTGGTGTATTCGCATGGCGCGCTCAAGACATTGGCGGCTTCGCTCATGAAAATTGCCAACGATATTCGCTGGCTCGCGTCCGGCCCGCGCAGCGGCATCGGCGAATTGCGCATTCCCGAGAACGAGCCGGGCAGTTCCATCATGCCGGGCAAGGTTAATCCGACCCAGTCCGAAGCGCTGACCATGCTGTCCTGCCAGGTGCTCGGCAACGACGTGGCCATCAACATCGGCGGAGCCATGGGCAATTTCGAACTGAACGTATTCAAGCCGCTGATCATCCATAACTTTCTGCAGAGCGTGCGCCTGCTCGCGGATGGCGCGGTCAGTTTCAACGACAACTGTGCCGCCGGCATCGAACCGGATAGAGAACGAATCGCCCAAATGCTGGGTCAGTCGCTCATGCTGGTGACCGCACTGAACCCGCATATTGGTTATGACAAGGCTGCCGAGATCGCCAAGAAGGCCCACAAGGAAGGCTCGACATTGAAGGAAGCGGCGGTGGCCCTCGGTTACGTCACGGCGGAGCAGTTCGACCAGTGGGTGCGACCGGACGATATGGTTGGAAAAAAATAGTGCGGAAACGCGTGGACACGAAGGGCCACGAAGGAATGACGAAGGAACTCGATGGAGAAACAAGGGGATCGAGAGACGTTTTCGGCCGTTTGACGATGAGATGCCAATTTGTCGTCCTCGGCCGTTTTCGTTCGCGCGTCCTTGCCTCCCGCCTAATTTCCTGTCGAGTTTGCCTTCCTTCGTGTTCCTTTGTCATTCCTTCGTGACCCTTCGTGTTGGGAGAGGGAGATATATTGAACCCGGATAGCGATCTGGCGAAGCTCATGGCGAACTTTCCCCGAGCGGGGAAACTGGAATGGATCGGTATTCGGCCGGAGAGACGGGCGGCGCTGGTTTCGGTGACGCAGGTCGAGGCGATTGCCGGTTTCGGCCTGGCGGGAGATCACTACGCTTCGAAGTCCAACGGCAAGCGCCAGGTCACGCTCATTCAGGCGGAGCATCTCGAGGCGGTCGCCAGAATCCTGGGGAAATCTGAAGTGCGCCCCGACGCCGTGCGCCGCAACCTTGTCGTATCGGGCATCAATCTGCATGCCTTGCGTGATCGGAAGTTCCGCGTCGGCACCGTGACGCTCGAAGGCAGCGGACCTTGCGAGCCCTGCTCGCGTATGGAAGAGGCGCTCGGAACGGGCGGTTACAATGCGATGCGCGGTCACGGCGGTATCATTGCGCGCATACTCGAAGGGGGATTGCTCAAGGCGGGGGATAGGGTTGAGGCAATCTGAAATAGACAATCACGGACATCAAGGAGCAGAGATAGTGGAAACGTACTATCACCCTCACGACCTCACCAAGTTCGCGGACATGGGCAAGGGCAACAAGGAACTGTGGGAAAAATTCATGGCCTACTACGGTGCCGTATTTGCGGACGGCGCGCTGACCGAGCGTGAAAAAGCCCTCATCGCCCTGGGCGTGGCGCACGCCGTCCAGTGCCCATATTGTATCGATGCCTACACACAAACGTGCCTGGAGAAGGGTTCGAACGTGGAGGAAATGACCGAAGCCTCGCATGTAGCGTGTGCGATCCGCGGCGGTTCGTCGCTGGTTCACGGCGTGCAGATGCGTAACGTCGTCGACAAGCTGTCGATGTAGTGACTGCACAGGCCGCGCCATGGGATTGACCTTGTTATCGCGCCGGGATCCGCTGGCTTCGGCGGACAGCCAACTGGCCAAGCTCGGCGCAACGTCCGCCTGTCCGCCGTTTGGCGAGAAAATGGCGCGTGCCGGTTTTTCGCCGTTGTACGCCACTGGGATCACGGTGTTTCAGATCAATGTCGGCAAGTTTTGCAACCAGACTTGCCGGCATTGCCATGTCGACGCTGGACCGGAGCGCGAAGAAAAAATGACCCGCGAAACGGCGGAGCTGTGCATCGAGGCACTTTCCCGGACGGACATCCCGACCGTCGATATCACGGGCGGCGCGCCGGAACTCAACCCGAATTTCCGCTGGCTGGTCGAGCAAGCCCGGGCGCTGGACCGGCATGTGATGGATCGTTGCAATCTGAGCGTGCTTCAGCTGGCGCCTCAATCCGACCTGGCCGCTTTCCTGGCGCGCAACAAGGTGGAAGTTGTCGCCTCGCTGCCGTATTTTCGTTCGTCGCAGACCGACGCCCAGCGCGGCGACGGTGTATTCGACAAATCCATTCGCGGATTGCGGATGTTGAATGAACTTGGATATGGCCAGAAAGGCAGCGATCTCATACTCAACCTGGTGCAGAACCCCGTCGGCGCTTATCTGCCTGCCAGACAGGATGCAGTCGAAACGCAATTCCGCCGCGAACTTCTGAAGCACCACGAAGTGGTGTTCAACAACCTGTATACCATCACCAACATGCCCATCAGCCGCTTCCTGGAGTTCTTGATCCAGAGCGGCAACTACGAGGGCTATATGGAGCGGCTGGCCAATGCGTTCAACCCGGCCGCGGCGGCGGGGGTCATGTGCCGCTATACGCTGTCAGTCGGCTGGGAGGGTACGCTCTATGATTGCGACTTCAATCAGATGCTGGAACTTCCCCTAGCGCACGGCGCGCCGCGGCACATTCGCGACTTCGATCCTGCACTCCTTCACCGCCGCCGGATTGTGACGGCCAATCACTGTTACGGTTGCACCGCCGGCGCAGGGTCGTCGTGTGGAGGCGCCGTGGCCTGACAGTGGAGTGGCAACGCGCTTACCCCGAGCGCTGGCGGAGTTCACGGCATTCGAAATGCAACAACCCCGCTCTCGCATATTTGCGTAGCGGGGTTGGTCAAATGCATCGAACTATTTGATTCCCAGTATGGCCATGGCCTTAGCCAAGGTATCCACCGATTCCTGATGCTTGCCGGCATTGTGAAGTGCCTCGCCGTCCGCGCGGAGCTTTTTGACCTCCGCGAGTTTCTCCGCTGAAATGCTGGGCTTCTTGGCCAGAGCTTCGTCGATCTTCTTCATGTCCATCGGACAGTGCATCGCAAAGGCGCTGCCGGCGACGGCAAACATCACGGCGGCAATCAGAGTTCGTAGTCTCATGCCCATCCCCTTTCCTGTTGGAGTGTTAGCAGTGGTTGTGATCGTTGCGTCTGGAAGCCGTTCCTCGCGCGGGAAAAATTGTACACCCCCGGCGGAGTTAAAATAACCCCGTACCGAAACTTGCTGCGCGCTCCGTGTCTCCATCTGGCAACGTAAGAAATCCGCAATTTAGTCGCGACTGGCTCGCGGAACGCCTGAGTGTCCATGGCGGCGTGCGGGAAGAAGCAGATTTCCCGTCCTACGTCCACCCACCGGAGCACAAGCCGGTGCAAGCGGCCGTTCTGGTTCCCATCGTTAATCAACCCGACGGATTGACGCTGATATTCACCCAGCGAACGGCGCATTTGCACGATCACGCCGGCCAGATCAGCTTCCCCGGCGGACGAGTGGATGAGGGCGATGCAGATCGAATTGCGACCGCATTGCGGGAGGCCGAAGAGGAAACCGGCCTGAGCCGGTCGCGGGTTGAAATCATCGGCCAGCTTCCGGAATACGACATTCCAACGGGTTTTCGCGTGACGCCCGTGGTTGGTTGGGTGGAACCGCCTTTGGAACTCAAGCCCGATTCATTCGAAGTGGCCGATGTGTTCGAAGTGCCCTTGAGTTTTTTTCTCGACCCCGCCAACCATCAGCGTCACAGCGACGTGCGCAACGGGCGCAAGCGCTACTACTACTCGATGCCGTATGGCGAGCGCAACATTTGGGGGGCCACCGCGGGCATGTTGTACAGCCTATTTCAGATACTGACGGCGGATACCGGGAAGTGAGCAAGGAGAAGGCACCGGTGACCGCTGCGGTCCGCGAGTTGCGCGCCGCAAAGGTCGAGTTTACCGATCACCTGTACGAGTACGAGGAAAAGGGTGGCACCGCCGTATCCGCGCGCGAACTCGCGGTACCTGAGCACGCGGTCGTAAAGACCCTGGTCATGGAGGACGATGCCAGGAGCCCAATGCTCGTGCTCATGCACGGCGATCTGAAGGTTTCCACCAAGGAGCTTGCAAGAATCGTCGGTGCAAAGACCATTGCCCCTTGCAATCCGGAAACAGCGAACCGACATTCCGGTTACGTGGTCGGCGGCACGTCGCCTTTTGGCACCCGCAAGAAAATGCCGGTCTACATGGAACAATCGGTCCTCGATCTGCCAAAGATCTACATTAACGGTGGAAGGCGGGGATATCTGGTGGGCATCGCTCCGACGGACGTCGTGCGCGTGCTTGGACCGAAGATGGTGAAAGTGGGAATACGCGAGGGGTGAGGGACGAGGAACGAGGGGCGAGGGATATGCGGAAGAGCAATTTTGTTTTCTCAATCGGGCAAAAGGCCAATCAATCTGACTGGATTGATTAGACTCTTCTCGCCCCTCAATTCCATGATCGAACTCTCCGTGCTCCTCCTCTTCCTCGCCGCCGGCTGGTTCTGGCTTGATAGCCTGCGTGCGCGCGATGTCGCGCTCGACGGTGCCCGCCGAGCGTGCGAGGCCGAAGGTGTTCAACTGCTCGATTGGACGGTTGCAGTGAAGAAAATCCGGCTTGGGCGCGACGAGGAAGGCCGCCGCGGGTTTCAGCGGACCTACGAATTTGAGTTCAGCGATACGGGCAACAACCGTATCGGCGGTTCGATAACGGTCATCGGCCGGCAAATGCTGGCACTCAATCTGCCCGTCATTATGGCGCCGTCCTCCAGCGTCATCCGGCTGCATTAGAAGCACGATCGCGATGATGATCCAAAGAACTGGCCGTGCGAAAAGCCTTGTGGCATCATGAATTTGATTGTGGCAAGCGGGGAGGAGCATGAGCAACGAGCAACATGCGCAGGAAATTGGAATGCTGCGCGCGGAAATCGAGATACTGATGAGCGAACGCCAGGCACTGCTGCGCGCCACGGGGGCGGCGGCGGTATTTGTGGCCAATCTCGATAGCGAATCGTTGCCGGAACATACCTACGCAGTTGCCGATATCCTTGCTCATGCGCTGAATGATCTTTCGGAAGATACGTTGCGCGATGCGCTAGAGCTCGTCCAACCCACCCTGGAAACTGCCCGGACGGAACAGAAAGAGCAATAGTCGCCGGTGCGGTCCGGATCTGCGCACGGAGTTCGAGTTGGACGTCCCATCGCGCTTGCCAGCTAAAATAGGCCTGGTCTTGACTGGCGGAGGCGCGCGCGCCGCGTATCAGGTCGGGTTCTTGCGCGCAGTCTCCCACTTGCTGCCCCGCGGAACGCCCAATCCATTCACGATAATTTGCGGCACCTCTGCAGGAGCCATCAATGCAGCGGCGCTTGCGTCCGGCGCGACCGATTTTCATCGCGCAGTCCGTCAGATGCTGCTGATCTGGCGATACTTCCACGCGGACCAGGTGTACCGGTCCGACGTGCTGGGTGTGTTCGGCACCGGCATGCGCTGGTTCATGGCCATGCTGGCGGGCGGTCTCGGCAAGAACAACCCCAGTTCCCTGCTGGACAATGCGCCGCTGTCGCAGCTGTTGCGCGAGCGCCTCGACTTGAGCGGCATTCGCCGCAGTATCGACGCCGGCGCGCTATATGCCCTCTCGATCACGGTATCCGGTTACGCCTCGGGACAATCCGTCAGTTTCTTCCAAAGCGTCCCGGGTCTGGCCGGGTGGCAGCGCGCACGCCGAATCGGTATACCGGAAATCATCGACTTCGAACACCTTCTCGCATCCAGCGCGCTGCCTTTTATTTTTCCGGCAGTCCCGTTGCACCGTGAATTTTTCGGCGACGGCAGCATGCGGCAGATTGCACCGATCAGTCCGGCGCTGCATCTTGGCGCGGACCGCGTCGTGGTCATCGGCGTCGGCCGCAAGATGCAGAATGCGCCGGCGCGAGTGAAGATGACCGGCTACCCGTCGCTTGCGCAGATTGCCGGCCATGCGCTGAACAGCATTTTTCTCGACGGCCTGGAAGTCGATATCGAGCGGCTGCAGCGCATCAACAACACCATCAAATTGATTCCTCCGGAGGCGCGCAACAAAGACAAGATGCAATTGCGCGAGGTCGATGTTCTGGTGATCTCACCCAGCGAGGAAATCGACCGCATCGCGGCGAACTATGCCCACGAATTGCCGCGTTCGATCCGCTATCTCTTGCGCGGCCTCGGCGCGAGCCGAAGCGGTGGGGCGACGCTGACGAGTTATTTGCTCTTCGAAAGAGCGTACTGCCGCGCGCTGATTGACCTGGGCTACAAAGACACGATGGCCAGACGCGATGAGATCGCGCGCTTCATCAATGTGGAATTCAAGCGAGGGTCGTAGCGGTCGCAAGGTCTTGCCCCAATGCGGAACGTACGCTAAACAATTGCATATAAAAGCGTTCCCGCCCCCCCAGCGCTGTTCCACACCGGTGCCATTGCAACGCAGTATGCACTGGATGGGGGCGAGACTATCTTTTTGCACCTCATGCACGCAGCGCAGCAATACACCTCGCCAGGGAATGGAAGAGCCTCACGGGCCGTTAGCGAATGTCTTTCAATTCAATCTGGTCCGGCCGAATATTCGGACTGTTGTTGAACTCGTGATGATTTCGGTTGCGGGAATGGCCCTGATTTTGCAATATGTAGTTCGAGTTTGAATATGTGTTTGGAGCTTTGGCATATGGAGTTGTGCGGGTTTCCGCGGCCGGAGACCCTGGGGCACCGGGAAACATGAGACAACAATCCGCGATCGCGACATGGACTGCGCGATCTGGCCAGGGCGCGATCTGGCCACGCATAGAAGCCCGCAGGGCGAATTGCAACCGTCGTCCTGTGGGTTTTTTTTCGCCGTCGCCGAACGGCTGCATACCTCAAGGGGAGTTGAAACATGAAATTCAATAGAAGAAAGTTCATCAAGAGCGCAGCAGCAGTTACCACCGTTGCGGCATTGCCCGGCGCGCCGTTCATTCGTTCCGCCGCCGCAGCGGATACGATCAAGGTCGGCATCCTGCATTCGCTGACCGGCACGATCGCCATCGCCGAGAAATCGGTGGTAGATGCGGAGATGCTGGCGATCGAGGAGATCAACAAGGCGGGCGGCGTGATGGGCCGAAAAATCGAGCCGATCATCGAAGATGGCGCCAGCGATTGGCCGACATTCGCAGAAAAGGCCCGCAAGCTGCTGGAGAAAGACAAGGTTGCATCCGTGATGGGCTGTTACACCTCCGCGTCGCGCAAAGCGGTGCTGCCCGTATTCGAGAAACTCAAGGGACTTCTCTACTACCCGACCTACTACGAAGGTCTGGAGCAGTCCCCAAACATCATGTATACAGCGCAGGAAGCGACGCAATCGGTCATCGCCGCAATGGAGTGGCTGTACAAGAACAAAGGCAAGAGTTTCTACATGATTGGCTCGGACTATATCTGGCCGCGCACGACCATCAAGATCGCGAAGGCCACACTTACCCGCCTTGGCGGGAAGCTGGCAGGCGAGGGGTACTATCCTCTCGGCCATATCGAGTTCTCATCCGAGATCAACAAGATCAAGGCGGCAAAGCCCGACGTGATTCTGAACTGCGTGGTCGGCGGCTCCAATGTCGCCTTCTTCAAGCAACTCAACGCCGCCGGTATCACTGGCAAGAACCAGACGGTGCTTTCGCTTGCCGTGTCGGAAGAGGAAGTGTCAGGCATCGGCGCGGAAAATACCGCGGACACGCTGACCTGCATGGGTTACTTCCAGAGCCTGAAGAATTCCGCCAACGACAAGTTCGTCAAAGCCTTCAAGGCGAAATACGGCGCCAACCGGGTAGTGGGCGATACGCTTGAGTGCGGTTACATCTCGGTTCACCTGTGGAAGCTGGCAGCCGAGAAAGCCAAGAGCTTTGACGTCGAGAAGGTGGTTGCAGCCTCCTCGGAACTGGAGATCGACGCGCCGGAGGGAAAGGTCAAGTTCCACAAAGTGAACCACCACCTGTGGAAGCACGCCCGCATCGGCAGGTTCAAGGCCGACGGCCAGGTTGACATGATTTACGAATCCGCGCTGATCGAGCCGAATCCGTTCCCGAAGTTGTAGGCGCACAACCCACGATACGCAATACGGTGTTGACACCCTCCCCGCGGGGGAGGGTGTCATACGTCGGAGATTGGCTCCGGTGACCGGAGCGTCAGAGTAGATTACGGACCAGCGATCACCGAGCTCCGAATCATGAACGTCGACATGTTAGCCATGCAGGCCTTCACCGGCCTTTCCATATTCACCATCCTCATGTTGATGGCGCTTGGCCTGGCGATCGTGTTCGGTCTGATGGGCGTGATCAATATGGCCCACGGCGAACTCATGGCCATGGGCGCGTATTGCAGTTATGGCACCGCAGTGTTTTTCCAGGCTTATCTGCCGGGGCAAATGGATGTCTATATTTTCGTCGGCATCGCGCTAGCGTTCGTCGTCACGAGCCTCTTCGGTTTCCTGCTCGAGTGGTGCCTGATCCGGTTTCTTTATCATCGGCCTCTCGATACGCTTCTGGCCACCTGGGGCATCAGCCTTATCCTGCAGCAGATATTCCGGCAGTTCATCAATCCGCGCGAGGTTGAGGTGCCGACGGTGTCATGGCTAAAGGGAGCTGTGCAAATGACTGAGGGCGTGTCCCTGCCGGCGTCGCGCATCTTCATAGTCGCCTTGGCGCTGGTCACCGCGGTGCTGGTGTATCTGCTGCTGTTCAAGACACGCTGGGGAATTCGAATCCGCGCGGTCACCCAGAACCGGGCCATGGCCGGCGCCGCCGGAATCAATACCAAGAAGGTCGACGCATTTACCTTTGCGTTGGGCTGCGGGCTTGCCGGCATCGCCGGCAGTTCTTTCACGATGCTTGCATCGACCGGCCCGACGACCGGTCAGCAATATATCGTCGACACCTTCATTGTTGTGGTGTTTGGTGGCGTCGAAAGCCTGCTGGGCACGATTTCCTCGGCTTTCATCATTGGCCAGATGCAGTCCTGGTTCGAATACGGCATGAGCGGGTCCATGGCGCGAGCCAGCATTCTCGTGCTGGTGATCGTGGTCCTTTACTTCCGTCCCAACGGGCTCTTCGCAACCAAAGTGAGGCGCTGAGATGGCACGGCCGAACGGTTACATGAGTGCGGCCAGCGCAGGAGCGAATGAGTGGAGCGCGTCGGACAAGTACGGGCTGCTGATCATGGCTGCCCTGCTGCTGGCGGTACTTCCGCTGACGCTGGACATTTTCCGCCTCGGGCTGGCCGCGAAATATTTGTCGTTGGGATTCTGCGCCGTGGGCATCGTGCTCATCTGGGGCTATGGCGGCATCCTGAGTCTTGGCCAAGGGGCATTTTTCGGGCTGGGCAGCTACATGATGGCGATGTTTCTGAAACTGGAATCCACCTCATCCGATAGTTCCGCGCAGGCTCTCTCTTCTTTCTTCGGATCAAGCCTTCCCGACTTCATGGTCTGGAACAGCGTGGAGAAACTGCCGTGGTGGTGGGAGCCGTTCCACTACCTCTGGTTCACCATTCCTGCGATCCTGCTGTTGCCGTCGCTGCTGGCATTCGGATTGGCTTATGCGGCGTTCCGGCAGCGCGTCGGCGGTGTTTACTTTTCCATCGTCACGCTGTCGCTGGCAGCAATCATGACCATCGTGATCATCGGGCAGCAAGGCGTAACCGGTGGCGTAAACGGCATAAACGACTTTCGCACCTTCCTGGGTATCAACCTCGACACGGACAAAGCCAAGATGACCATGTACTTCGTCATCGCGGGGCTGCTGCTGTTGTGCGTGCTTGCAGGGATGTTCATCCTCAAGAGCCGGCTGGGGAAGGTGCTGGTGGCGATCCGTGACCGCGAAGACCGGGTCAGGTTCTCGGGGTATGACCCGGCACTGTTCAAGGCCTTCATCTTTTCGGTGGCTGCGCTATTCTCCTCCATCGGCGGCGCGCTGTTCACTATCCAACAGTCTCTGGCATCGCCGTCGCTAGTGGGCATCGTGCCGTCGGTCGAAATGGTGATCTATGCTGCGGTAGGGGGCCGGCTCTCGCTCCTTGGCGCGGTATACGGTGCCGTACTGGTAGGTTCGGCGAAAACCTTCTTCTCGGAGAATTTCGTACAGTATTGGCTTTATTTCATCGGGTCTCTGTTCGTATTCGTGGTGATGTTCCTGCCGGAAGGTCTGGCTGGGTTAGTCCAGCGCATAGCGAATCTGCGTGGCGCTGCTTCATCTGCTGTGCCCAGGTCGCAACCGGTGACCCTTCCGGGCAGTGGAACGGAGTCCGGGAAATGAGCGAACTGATCCTATCAGTGGAGGACCTGACTGTCTCCTTCGACGGCTTCAAGGCAGTCGACGGCCTGAATTTCTATGTCGAAAAGGACGAACTGCGCTGTGTGATCGGACCCAACGGTGCTGGCAAAACGACTCTCCTGGACATGATCTGCGGCAAGACCAAACCGACCAAAGGAACGATCAAATTCAAGAGCCATAATCTGATCAATCTAATCGAGTACCAGATCACCCGCATAGGTGTGGGCCGCAAATTCCAGACACCGTCCGTGTACGAGGACCTCACGGTGTTCGAGAACCTGGAAATCTCCTATCCAAAGAAGCGCGGTATCCTCGGTTCACTGTTCTTCAAGCGTGATCGGGAACTGCTGGAAAAGATCGACGTAGTGGCCGAGCAGATCTTCCTTCACGAGGTGCTGCGCCACAAGGCCGGCCGGCTTTCGCACGGCCAGAAGCAGTGGCTCGAGATCGGCATGCTGCTGATGCAGGACCCGGAATTGTTGCTGCTCGACGAACCAGTCGCCGGCATGAGCCCACGCGAGCGCGAGCAGACCGCCGAGCTGCTAAACGCAATATCCAAGGGACGATCAATAGTGGTAATTGAACACGATATGGCTTTCGTGCGAATGATCGCGCACAAGGTAACTGTGCTGCACCAGGGCAAACTGCTGGCAGAGGGCAGCATGCACGAAGTGCAAAACGACGATCGGGTCAAAGATGTTTACCTTGGGCACTGAACGCGAGAGGATATCGCCGTGCTGAGCGTGAACAGTCTGAACGTGTTCTATGGCGAGAGCCACGCAGTGCGCGACGTGTCGTTCCAGGTCGACGATGGGGAGACCGTGGCCATCATGGGACGCAACGGCATGGGCAAGACCACCCTTCTCAAATCCATTATCGGGGTGCTCAAAGCGCGTAGCGGAAGCGTGTTGCTCGACGGGCACGACATGGTCAGCAAAGCCACTTATGAGCGCGTTGCCGCCGGGATGGGCTATGTGCCTCAGGGACGAATGATCTTCCCTTACCTTACCGTGGAAGAAAACATTCTGAGCGGCATGGAGACAGTTGTCGACAAGACCGTTCCACAGTACGTTTACGACGTGTTCCCTGTTCTCAAGGAGATGAAGAAGCGCAAGGGGGGAAATTTGTCAGGCGGCCAGCAGCAGCAACTCGCCATTTCCCGTGCCTTGGTCTCCAATCCGAAGGTGCTGATTCTTGACGAGCCGACGGAAGGCATTCAACCGTCGATTATCAAAGACATTGCGCGTACGCTGAACAAACTGAAGGCGGAACGAAATTTTTCCCTAGTGGTATCGGAGCAGATCCTGTCGTTTACGCTCGAAATTGCAGACCGTTTTCTAATCATCGAGAAAGGCGAGTTTGTTTACGAGGATGTAAAGGCGAGGGTCGACACGGCAAAGATTCACGCCTTCCTGACGGTCTGAAACGTCAGAAGGACTTCAGAAAGACGAAGACGGGCAAAGGAGCCCGCAAAAATAGCGCACGTTCGGTGCGCAACGGAGGTTGGTTTAAACGATCCATGAAGACAAGGAGACACAATCATGATGCACGGTGATATTTCGAGTAGCAAGGACACAGTCGGCGTCGCGGTCGTCAACTACAAGATGCCGCGCTTGCACACCAAAAAGGAAGTGCTGGACAACGCCAGGAAGATCGGCGAGATGATCAAGGGCATGAAGGTCGGCCTGCCGGGCATGGATCTCGTGATTTTCCCGGAGTACAGCACGCACGGAATCATGTACGACAGCAAGGAAATGTACGACACCGCATCCAGTTGCCCGGGCGATGAAACGGCGATTTTTGCGGCGGCCTGCCGCGAAGCCAAGGTATGGGGCGTATTTTCGCTCACCGGTGAAAGGCACGAGGAACATCCCAACAAGGCGCCGTACAACACGCTGATCCTCATGAACGACAAGGGCGACATCGTGCAGAAGTATCGCAAGATCATGCCCTGGGTGCCGATCGAAGGCTGGTATCCCGGCAATTGCACCTATGTTTCCGAAGGTCCGAAGGGCCTGAAGGTGTCGTTGATCATTTGCGACGACGGCAACTACCCGGAAATCTGGCGCGATTGTGCAATGAAGGGTGCCGAACTGATCGTGCGTTGCCAGGGCTACATGTACCCCGCCAAGGATCAGCAGGTGATCATGGCAAAGGCCATGGCCTGGGCCAACAATGTCTATGTTGCGGTGGCGAATGCGGCCGGCTTCGACGGCGTGTATTCATACTTTGGCCATTCGGCGATCATTGGATTCGATGGCCGCACGCTCGGCGAATGCGGCGAGGAAGACTATGGCATCCAGTACGCGGCCCTGTCCAAGGGGCTGATCCGCGACGCGCGCAAGAACATGCAATCGGAAAACCACCTGTTCAAGTTGCTGCACCGCGGCTACACGGGCTTGATCAACTCTCACGAAGGCGACAAAGGGGTGGCCGCCTGTCCCTACGACTTCTACAAGAAGTGGATTACCGATCCGGATGCAACCCGTGAGATGGTCGAAGCGATTACCCGTACCACGGTTGGCACGGACGAAGCGCCGATCCCCGGCATTCCTAACAAAAAGGAACCCGCGCACCGCTGAAGCAGCGCACTTGCGAACGCCGGATTGCCTTTGCGCAGTCCGGCATTTCTTTCACTGACTATTCATGTTGAAGCTCGAAAGCATCATCGGCGCCGCCACCGATCCCGCGATCGCCGAGCGGCTCCATCATCTCGGACACCACGGCAAGGTCGAGTACTTGTCGCTGTCCAGCGAAGACACCCAGCGCCACCGGATGCGCGCCTCCACTGATGCGGGTACCGAATGCGCCGTGGCGCTCGATCGGGCCCAGCACCTGTTCAACGGCGCGGTGCTCATGCTGACCGACGAGCGCGCGGTGGTGGTGCGCATGCGCGAAACCGAATGGCTCACGCTGGCGCCGCGCGACACGGCGTCCGCACTCGAGTTGGGATATTTCGCCGGCAACATGCACTGGGCCGTGCGCTTCGAGGGGGCGTGGCTGCGGGTCGCATTGAGCGGGCCGGTCGAGAGGTATGTGGAACGATTGCAGCCGTTCCTGGAAGATGGGCGGGCGAGGCAGATTGGCAATGCCTGAACCGCAAAGCCTGCTGGGAGCCTTGCAATACGCCGACAGTTTTTTTCCAAGCGGCAGTATCGCGTTTTCGTGGGGACTTGAAACGTTGCGCCTCGATGGTGAAGTCGTCTCCCCCGGTCAGGTGGCGCAGTTTCTGGAAACACAACTCCTCCACCGTTGGGGCACCTTCGATGTGCCTGTGCTCGTCGCCGCAATGCGCGCGCACGGCAAATTGGATCGCCTCGCGGATCTCGATGACCTCGTCGAGACGATGACCCTGGCCACCGAGTTGCGCGAAGGTTCGCGCCGCGCCGGTGCTTCGCTGTTGAAAGTCCATGCCGGTCTGTGCACTCCGGGCGCCGCCGAATATCGCGAGGCAGTCGCTCAACGCAAGGCGCGCGGCCATCTGCCGGTCGTGCAAGGCTTGCTGTGGAAGGCAAGCGGGCTTTCAGAAGAGGCTTGCCGCGCAGTTTCGGCGCATACCCTGTGTACCGGCATCGTGAGTGCCGCGCTGCGGCTTGGCATGATCGGCCATCTCGATGCCCAGAAAATACTGCTTCAGGTAAGGCCCGTCGTCGTGGAGTTGCTGCAGTTGCCGGCGGGAGCAGTCGAAGATCTGTATGCATACACGCCGCACGCCGAGATCGCGGCCATGCGGCACGAGGTTCAAGATTCACGGTTGTTCGCCAACTAATTCAGTTAGCCACAGAGGACACAGAGGCCACAGAGAACTGCAGAATAAGAACGGGAAAAGTGGAAGCATTAGACGGTGACCGACGAATTGCGGAATGGTCGTCTTCCAATTTTCTGCTTCAACCTTTATTGTTTTTCTCTGTGTCCTCTGTGACCTCTGTGGCAAAAGGAATTTATGTTATTGACACCGACAGAACTCGAACGACTGACGATCTACACCGCGGCGGAGCTCGCGAGGAAGCGTCGCGCGAAGGGACTGAAGCTGAATTATCCGGAAGCCACGGCGATCATCGCGGACGAAATCCTGGAAGGTGCACGCGAAGGACGTTCCGTGGCCGACCTGATCGGCTACGGCTCGACGATCCTGAATGCGGACGACGTCATGCCGGGCGTGGCGGACCTGATGCCGGTGTTGCAGGTCGAAGCGACTTTTCCGGACGGAACCAAACTCGTCACCGTGCATGATCCGATTCGCCCCGGCAAGCAAAAGAAAGATGCAAGCGCGATGACGCCTGGCGAGATCTTCACGCCGGAAGGCGACATCGAACTCAACGTGGGCCGCAAAAAGGTCACGATCAAGGCGGTGAACACCGGCGACCGCCCGATTCAGATCGGCAGCCACTACCACTTTTTCGAAGCGAACAAGGCCCTCAATTTCGATCGCGCCGCGTCCTTCGGCATGCACCTGGACATTCCCGCCGGAACCGCAGTGCGCTTCGAACCTGGCGAGGCGAAGGAAGTCACGCTCGCTGCGTTTGGTGGCAGCGGGGAGATATTCGGATTGAACAATCTGACGGACGGATCAACGAAGGGGGAGAGAAGTAAAGCAGATGCCTTGAAGAAGGCAAAAGCGGGGAGATTTAAAGGGGCATAAGGGGGAAATGTGCGCAACGGCAATGATGGGCGCTACTCATGCATGCAAGGTAGGCCGGGGGCAGCCCGGCGGCTGGTCACTTTTCTTGCGCGGCCAAGAAAAGT